>Ga0209149_1001189_pt1 | contig 12738 bp, 12 predicted proteins | sample WorMetTyACAVOLI2_FD_187423 | JGI IMG/M metagenome (GOLD analysis project Ga0209149, IMG submission 187423) | Marine gutless worms symbiont microbial communities from Max Planck institute for Marine Microbiology, Germany - Olavius algarvensis... ... | reverse complement strand
TGACCTGCCATCAATGGCTTTTAACAATTAATCTGCAGAACTAAGCTGTCTGTTGTGTGAACAATAATGACTAGCCTAGTGGCTGCTGGTATAAAGCAAAAATTGGGATGAAAATTTGGCACGTAAATGAAAACATACTGCATAATAAGCTACAAATTAAAAGTAACCGATCTACAGAACTACGATTTATCTAATAATCGACACTGACCGCGGAACCATATTATATTGTACAACAAGTTACAACATGTCCAACACAGTATCTTACTGCATTTGCTGCAAATCATAATTTGCACAAAACGTGATACATGGCCTTAATTTCAGGCTGTCTATTTACGACAATATTCGTCCTGGCCAAGGTAACTATTTACCTGGATTAACGAGCCGCTCAATCCGACGCTCGCTGATGCTCGCCAGCTCGTGGATTCCAATAGCGAGATAGTCAGCGGCCTACATCAGCCATCATCATCATCATCAACATCATCAACATCATTAGCAGCCGCAGAAGCAGCAGCAACAAAAACAGTGACAGCTGCAGTATTTATACAATTCTCTATGGTGCCATGTCTTTCAGCTGCATAGGCTTATGCTTGTCTCCAGACCATAATTCAATGTCACCTAACAAGTGTATTTTGCTGGCCCGCCTTATCAGCTGCATATGCGATGCTTGCCAATGTCGGTCCGTCCGTCCGTCCGTCGTCCTTCCTGTGGCCATACCTCGAAAACTGAGCAAGACAGACCCGTAGAGACTATAGAACACTATATAGAAGTTGGCACCGCTGATTCTGTTGCCGCATTTAAACGTTCTCAGCTAGGCGCTCCCCAGGGAGATATTCTGGTTGCAAATAACAAAAAGCTTGGCTATTTTTGAGACAGCTTGCGTTACGATAAGATCACTGATACCGATAGTCGGCTAACACTAACCGTAATCCTTTCTATTAGGCCTAACCTGTTGTTAACAATCAACGTTCGCTGTGTTGACAACACCTCGGGTATGATGCCGAAGTCTTAAAAGAGGTGGGCCAGCTTCTTTTCACAGTGGCGATACTCTTGTTTGGTTTGGCTTGATGCCTTATCTTTATCAGTCCTGCCACAGAACTGTGACAACCAAATCGCGACGATGCGCCATACAAATCCACATTTACTTTACTTTACTTTACTTTACTTTACTTTACTTATTAACTCACCAACAATAAACGACAACATAAACGCAATAACAGTATGGGTGAAGGTAAACGTAGGTAGGTTTATATAGCGCCTTTGTAGTAGTACCTCACACTCATGGCGCTCAGGCATGAATCACACAGTTTCACCTGCAAATTACACCATGCCCGCCTTTACCTCGTAAACGTTCACCAGATGGCGCCTCCCCAGACTGAAGTTGCGGACATCTAGTTGTAGCCTACTACTCATTTATCTACCCCGAAAGGATGAAAGGCCGAGTCGGCCTGGTTGGCTGACCTATAGCGGACGGTTTACCCACATAAGTGGTCACCCGTCAGCTGTAGGTCGAGCGTAGGACAGGGAAAGTTCGATGGTCAAAGACCAACGTTCTACCACTGCGCCACGCAACCAACCTAACGGACTATTAATGTACATGATTATAGGTCTATTACTTTTCTAGCAAGTGATATCCACGACGACGACGATGATAAGTTCAGTCAATCGTAAACATCACGTGATATCGGTGTCATATAGCATACCTTGGCAGGATACTCGCCGTGAAAGTTCCCAGCCGATATCACTTCATTTCGGTCAGCAAATACAAGCTGACGATCGCAGTTAAGTGTAACGGACCGGTTAACAAATTGCACTGCCATCGGCTGACTTAACAGTAATTAGTTCCAGCAAATTTATTGACTAGACTGTGTTCAGAGAGCGCAAACCTCTGCCAAGACGTCTATATATCTCAACCGAAAATGATCCTGGATTCCATTTCAGATATCCTGATTAATCCGGATTCAGATCCGGATAACTGCTGGATCGCTGCCAAAATGTTGTGGATTTATTACCTTGTCGGCGTCAGTCATTTCGCCGCGTGTCGTGAAAATCAGCCGGTGACTGTAAGAAAAATAATAATAAATAAATCTCCTAAAGTACCCCATTCCGCAAGGGTGAGGAAAGTGGAAAAGTGATCTGGAATCCGTGTCCATGACCGGATCACCATTAAATGGTAATCAGTTCTTCCGACTGGTAGCACAGTTATAACATCAAGTCTCATTGAAATCGACTGATTACTTTTGCAGTTATTCTGCACACACACAGACAGACAGACACACAGACAGACAGACAGACAGACAGACAGACAGACAAACTGACCTGATCGCATAACCTCAGCCTTGGCGGAGGTAACTAAACAAAATATTTAATAGTACAGTTGACTGATGATTGCCTGCAGGCACAGCAAACTCTCCTTGGTGACTTGTCGACATTCTCCAGATGGCGTCACCATCCGGCTTTTGCCCATTTATCTGCGTTTTTCAATCAATTCGGTCCAGTATTTAATGCAGCACGACGCCACATAACTGCATGATGCATAGAGATACGATGCTGAAATTTGGCAGGTTGTTTGACCTAACCAAGTACTTGGACCACACACAAAAGTTTCAGCGTACATGGTACGGCATGGGAGTTAGTAGCCCCATATTAAAATTTTGGGATCCTCTCTTCATCTTGAAAACTAATAGAGATAGGAAGTTAAAATTCGGTACACTGGTAGGCATTTGAAGGTACTATGGCTACATATAGAACTTTGTCCGTTAGGGGGCGCCTGGGAATATCAGCGAACAGCAGCCCTCACTTTTTATTTTGGGACCCCTTAATGGAACTAGGAAGTTGAAATTTGGTGTGCTTGTAGGCCTTTACGAGTAGTACGGTTCTATGTAAAAATTTGTCCGGTAGGAGGCGTCTGAAGAGATCAGCAGCTCCCAATTTTTATTTTGGGACCCCCTCCATATCTGCAAAATGAATGGAGCTAAGAGGTTGAAACTTGGTACAATGGTAAGCATTTGAAGGTATTATGGCTACATGTAAAAATTTGTCTGCTAGTGGGCGCCTGGAAATATCAGCAGCCCCCGATTTTTATTTTGGGACCCCCTCTATATCTCAGAAACTAATGGAGCTAGGAAGTTGAAATTTGGTATGCTTGTAGGACTTTATGAGTAATAAGGCTCAATGTAAAAATTTGTTCGCTAGGGGGCGTCTGGGGAGATCAGCAGCTTCCAGTTTTATTTTGGATCCCCACTCCGCCTCCATATATCTCCGAAACCAATAGAGCTAGGAGGTTGAAATTTAATATACACTGGTAGGCACTTGCAGGTACTATGGCCCGACATAAAAATTTGTCCGCTATGGAGCGTCTGGAAAGATCAGCACCCCCCCACTTTTTATTTTGGGACCCCCTCTATATCTCAGAAACTAATGGAGCTAGGGAAATTGAAATTTGGTGTGTGCTTGTAGGCCTTTACGAGTACTAGGGGTCTATGTAAAAATTTGCCGCTAGGGGGCGTATGGGGAGATCAGCAGCTCCCAATTTTTATTTTGGAATCCTCTTCATATCTCTTCATATCTCCGAAACCAATAGAGCTAGGAGGTTGAAATTTAATATACACTGGTAGGCACTCGCAGGTACTATGGCATGACTTTAAAAATTTGTCTGCTATGGGGCGTCTAAAAAGATCAGCAGCCCCCACTTTTTATTTTGGGAACCCCTCCATATCTCCGAAACTAATGGAGCTAGGAAGTTGAAATTTCGTACACTGGTAGGCATTTGCAGGTACTATGACTAAGTATAAATATTTCTCGGTAGGAAATCAGCAGCTCCCACTTTTTATTATGGCACTCCATCTCCGAAAGTAATGGAGTTTGGAAGTGAAAATTTGGCAAACACGTAGGCATTTACAAACAATACGCGCACTTGAGACAGTTTTATCACACCAGTTGGCAGCATGACTTCGCTGGTAAGAGCGAGTATAACCGCCGTTCTACGTGGAGTACCGAAAAAGTTATATTTGCTGTTTTAGAGGTGTCATTCTGAGCCCTTACAACTGTAGTTAAACTTTCATGGAAGTTTTTAACTTTAATTGTAAATAACTAAATATAGCTTTATCTTGTACCATTTTCGAGTTTTTGACGTTGAATAATATCGTGACCTTGAAATCGGGGTTAGAGGTCACTCAATGTCATTGAAACTGGTGCCATTCGAAAGCTTGGGTGCGGTTTCCTATTCGCTTTCCACAGTAACCGTGGTCGCATCTGTAGCCGTTTGTGAGATATTCAGTGTCAAAGAATGGCGTGACCTTGAAAACCAGGTTATGGGTCGTTCAAGGTCATTGAAAATGGCGCCGTTCGATTGATCATACGCGACACTCTATTGGTCGGCCATTGTATATATAGCTCTATCTTGTACCATTTTAGAGTTATTTGACGTTGAATAATATCGTGACCTTGAAATCTGGGTTAGAGGTCACTCAAGGTCATTGAAATTAGTGCCATTCAAAAGCTTAGGTACGGTTTCTTATTCGCCTTCTATAGTAACTATGGCCGCATCTGTAGCCGTTTGTGAGATATTTAGCGTCAAACAGTGGTGTGACCTTGAAAACGGGGTTAGGGTTCGTTCAAGGTCATTGGAAATAGCACCATTTGATAGATCGCATACAAGTTCCTATTCGCCTTCCATAGTAACTATGGCGCTATCATGTATCGTCTGTGAGATATAGCGAGTTATTGGTCGAAAATCCCCACCTGTATTTAGTGCCCCCGTAGGGAGTGAACACATCGGAATTTCGTGAAGATGTTAGATGCTGGTAAAACTAGAATGATTGGGCATGACAAAGTATGACGATATGTTGAGCCGTTTTCATACAATACCGGAACGTAGCGGACGGACGGACAGACACAGATTTGCTATATCAATATCGCGCGTCAGTATGCTAACGCGCGATAAAAACGGTTCAGCATCACTTACGGACCAAAATGATTTAGCCTAAACTAACAAGAATAAACACCGACATCTTTCAGCATTTTTACCAAAATGCGGTACGGCACAATCTTGTTTTGCCGAACCTTAGGCTACTCAGAAATGGTACGGCAGCTGCCGTGCTGTCCATTCCATCCCGAGGATTTAACGACGTGATCCACGCATTATGCACGGCCGATCTATTCTGAAGGCTGCTTGACAATAGCTCTAACCATGGCTCGAACTGTTTCCCGTGATACTGCATTAAAATAACGTAACGAACAAAGAAAGTAGGCCTACCTCACCAGACATCTTCGACGGCGCTACGTAATTAGTCGAAATACGACGGCTTACGCCCTATAAAAATAAGATTACCAGCAGGCCTAGTCATAATACGGTAGGGCCTATTATCTGCATAGAACTTGCATTCCACGAACTTTAAAATGCCAGAAATCGTCTTCCAAAAGGCGTTTAGATAGTGACAAACAAATTAGTTTAAAGATACGGGGTTGTCTGTAGCGCTGTTGATTTCCACGCTCAGGATTTTTCTCACAAACTCCAGCGTGTCATTAACAATTCCATGAACCTGTCAGCAACGCATCTTGTCAAAGTGTAACAGCACGATAATATTTTTAAAAATAAAGCGCAATTTAAATTGTGATTCTGGCTAATATCTTACAGACTATATATTCAAAGTGGCTAAAACTATGAGTTATCACACAATGTTGCAGCTAGTACGAAACCCAGTAATATAAAACAATACAAGTAATCAACAATCTATCTATCTATCTATCTATCTTTATTTGCTCACAAGACATTTCATTATACAATGCATTACAATGTACAATGACAGCAAAACAACATGGAACAGATAACCGGCACTAGCAGCTGCCTTTTATACCTAAGTCTGCATATGCAGGTACAGTTAGAATACTAATATAAAACAATACAATTGCATTGCAGTCATTTGTGGAGTACATTAAACTAAAATCTACTACGTACATTTCAAAAACTCTGTGAAATCTACGTTTTTATGGTACGCTTAAACCACGCTAACGACAAAAAATCGACAACATGGGGCAGAGAGTTCCACACATTTATAACTCTCTCTGCAAAGAAATTCTTACGTACAGTCTTTGTAGTCTGCGTCTTGAACAGCTTATACGCGTAACTCAATATACCTAGTATTTGGTAATTACCACTATGTAGGTCCAAGTAGGCCTACCTATGATTTTATTTAAGCAACATGTAGTACAGGAAGTTCTTGTGTTTCGAGTCAAACAACTATAATAAAAAACAATAACCAAATGGTTCACAAAAAATAACGATATGACACAATTATCATAAAAATGTAGGCCGAAGTGGTAAGGATGTAAAAGATGGACTGACATTGTGCGAAAGGCGGTAAATGTGATTAAAAAGGCAGAGGAAATAAATCAGGAAGTTAATTCCACAGACATGATAAAGGATATCGGCTATTTGTACGAATACAACGTTGAAATACAGAAACAATAGAATCAGAACTTAACAAACATCGCCAAAAAAGACATTATCAAGTTATGGGATAACTCAAAACGGCTTTACTGCTACTTTACGTTTTACTATTGCTTCTACTAGAGCTTGATCATACCTGAGGACAGCACCTTAGTGTATACGCGTCTTGTACTCGGTTGCAAAAACGATGACTTTCTATAAAAACATGAAAACAGAAAAAAACTAGTTTATAAAATAACTTGGAACAATGGACCGTCGTATGGTTTTTCATTTCATTAATGTATCTAACAATTAGTTCACAAACTGCAACCAAATTTTTGAAAATGAATATGTTATTGCGTCATATTCAACAAGATTGACCAAGATTTAATTTCTAAGATTTAATTTATAAAGTTCTGCCAACTTTTAATAATACTAACCATCTCTCTGACGCTAACAGCGTCGAGTCTTTACAATATTACAAAAACCACTAAACACGTTACATTTTAATGACAGGACAGTGATTAATCGCTAAATCAAATTTCTTGCATAATGAGATAAATTCAGTAGAACATTTACAAACAGAAAAACATATATTCAAGCAACCGTTATTCTGTCTTATTAGTTTATGCAAAATCATTAATTTAAACTGTAAATATGAATAAAATCCACGAAAAAACTCCAATTTCTTTACTGACTCACACAACTGCATTAGAAACACTTTTTTTTGTATGTACACTGTTGCAAACATACGTTTAGTTTATGCAATTGTTTCTATCGTAATCTAAAGCTTCACAGCTGTAAGTTGTCAATGTTAGACAATACTATTCCATTAAAACAGTTTTGACAATTCAGAGGCATATCTGATATGACTAACAATTGCAGTTTGCTGCCGCGTAAAATCTAATTACTGATATATTAATTTTACATTTTAAGCTGTAATCAGATTGAAAATATGTCCTAAATATTTCAGCGATTTACACCAAAAATTTACACCAAAAAAATAAACTTGAACGAATTATTCACTCAAAAATAGACCTAGTTGAAAGTCAAAAATCTACTCTGGGAACGGTGTAGGCCTATAATACTTTTGAAGATGTTTCAACATAAACTAAATCATAGAGAATCGCGAAAGTATAACAAACACGTTAACAAACCAGTTGAAACATACACCGGCGCCACATGCGGCAAAACGCGGCGGCGGCGGCGACACTATGCGAAATGTCACACTGTCTACAGACACATGACATATGCGAGCGACAAACATGTTCGACACAACAAAGCTCAGAGTTGCAAGTTCGCACGGCCATTTAAACGATGATGATGACGATGATGATTTCAGTGACAGCGGGAATAGTATTGGCGGTGGTGGTACTTTTCAGATTATATTTGCTGTTACAATAGTAGTTGTATCAGTCGTACCTGATATTTCCGAAGGATAGATGCTTGAAGGCAGCAGCGAACGAAATCGCATGGCGACGATGACTTGCCCCTTGTGTGGTCTCACTTGGTGGACGCCTGCAACACAACCAGGCGCACATGACAGCAGGTGCGAGCCGCCAACCCAACAGGCACTGCACGCATGTACCTTACCATAACGCCAAGTTGTCTCAAAAGTACCAAAGTAGGCCTACTTTGTTTAATGTTGAGGAAAAATCCAGTTACCGTCTCTGAGAGCAGAGAATACTCAGTACGGCACTTTGACTGGACGCTGCGACATTGGCGTCACTAGCTATGGGGCACTGGAGCACGTGCCCCATGGATCTGATGCATGTACACCAATTTGGCAGGCAACTTTTATTGACATATCCAGTGGGCAGTGGTAGACTGGTAGTGAACACCAGTATACCACGCATTTTCAACGTGCTGTTGTTTTTATACCTTTACTCAGTTCAGTTTCCCAACTTACTACCTGCCACGCCACTAAGTGGGCGTGGCAGGTAATGTTTTAATGTTGGGGAACGGTGCACGGTGCAGGGTGACCACTTGTCTGGAAAACCTGGAAATGTCAGGGAATTGGACAGCTGTCAGGGAAATGTCAAAGATTTTACTAAAAATTAAAGAAATGTCAGGAAAAAATCTTGTCAGGGAAAAGTTGCCTAAAACTGTTTATTGTAAGCTACATATTTGCGTCCATACAGGTATTTAGTAGGAGTCTGTTCTGTGTTATATGGTTTCAGATCATGCACTGTTGCATTCCTACCTCCACCACTGACAGTAACACTAGTACAGACATGATATGAGTAACACTTAACATGCAGAGTGCCACGGAGGCCTGAGTGCCGCGAACCACCAGGGAAATGTCATGGAATTATCAGGGAATTTCACATTGTCTGAGAGTGGTCACCCTCACGGTATCTGTCTGTCTGCAAATTTTAAACTCCTTCAATATTTCTGGAATGGATGAAGCCACGCTCTTCAAATTTGACAAATGGGTAGGGTATGACGGGGTTCACCCAGGGGTAAAAAATTTACCTCAAAAGGGGCGTGGTCTGGGTCACGTGACCCTTGTAATAATTAATAACCCCTTCAACATTTCTGGAATGGATGAAGCTACACTCTTCAAAGTTGGCAAGTTCACTTCCACCCCACGCATGGTTAAAAAATCCCCTGAAAGGGGCGTGGTCTTGGTCACGTGACCTTCTTAAATTTTAAACCCCTTCAGTATTTCTGAAATAGATGAAGCTGCGCTCTTTCAATTTGGCAAATGAGTTGACTATGGCAAGTCCCACACCAGGGAAAAAATTCCACCCGAAACGGGTGTGGTCTGGGTCACGTGACCGCTTTTTAAATTTTAAACGAGCGACAATAACGCGTAGACAAATGCGCGCCGACAAAAGCGCGCATCATCCGAGGTCTAGTCGTAGAACCGGTGGTAGCTTGGAGCACCGTCTGTTGGCATTGAGTTTTGTACCACCAGAAGACGTCGCTGACTGTTTCGATCAGCTGAATGATAATCGTCCTGATGAACTGGCGCCGGTCTATGACTACTGGGAGGACAATTATATTGGACGACTGCGACGTAAACGCCGATCAGCTCCAACCTTTCCAATTGCTTTGTGGAACATGCGATCGCGCGTCGCGGACGGACTGCCGCGAACCAATAATTTGGTGGAAAGTTGGCATCATGCGTTCCAGTCATCAGTTACTTGCCATCATCCGAACATTTACAAACTCATTGAACATATTCAGGCTGAACGGGACCATACAGAACAGCTGACTGCTAGGTTCAACGCTGGCAATCAGACTGCAGTCAGCAGTAAGAACAAGTACATTCAGGTTACTCGAAGGCTCACAGCGCTGCTGCCTACGTATGGTACCAAATCGCTTCTGGAGTTCGTCAGAGATGTTGCACACAACACTCAACTTTAAGACTTTGATAGGCATGACTAGTGTTTTAGTATCCTTTGGTTCTTGTAATTTTTTTGTCTTGTCGTGATAACGTTCATTTGTGATTTTATGTTGATTGTGTGTTATTGATTGCAGACTGTCATGCACATGTATTTTAGAATTACACTGATTGTAACTTTTTAATGCCGAGCGCATTTATCGGCGCGCATTTGTCTATGCGTTATTGTTGCCGCGCTTTTGTCCTGCGCGCTTTTGTCGGTGAACCATTGCCTTTGCACTATAAACGGTTAGCTCACGTGCACGCCAGTGCGTATAGTCTGAGTAATATGTATATAGTTTTATTTTCAAATCAACTGATTTACAGATAGCCGTACCAGCGTCGAACGCTCTCGTGGTGCCCTTCAGTACTTCGAGTGTTAAAGCAGCTACGGCGTCTGCTTGTCTTGTGACCGCCTCGGCGCGCATCAGCGCTAACATGACAATACCACTGACTGATTACCATCACCACGAGCGAGATTGATGATGATGATGATGATGATGATGACGACGACGACGACGACATTACGTAACATCTGCACAGTAGAATTTTAATAAGCCCTATCTGTATTAGAAACAATAGATGAACATCTTTATTCACCACGAATGGTAGCGACAAAAAGAAAAATACAAATTAATAAACAGCAAACAACAACAACACACACACAATAAGCGCCATGTACAGTTACAACAAGCTACAAAAATGGCAGAAAATGTTATCTGAATTATCGTATTTTGGCAATAAATTTTTAGACCTATCTTTAACCGTTATACTAGGCATAACACAACAAAAATAACTCTGACATTCCTTGACTAAATCAATATTTGGAATATTAAATAATTTCATGCACATCCGGTTATAGGTAAAATCCAAAGAGTGCTGATCGCCATTCCATTACTTAATTGACACGATTCTAGGCCGTATATACAGGTACATAAAGCTCATTTCTATAAAATTAATTTAGCCAGCAAATGTAACTTTTTAACGATATCATCAATTACGCGACCAGCTGCATCGTTGAAATAAAAAAAAGTATAATTTACCTTCAACCGTCAGAGCTGTAATCATCTGCGTCCCGTTGATAAGTGCGATTCCCTACATAAACAGTTTGGGCATCGAACATTCACTGCATTTTACTTACTGTATAATTGACGTCATCTCTGTGATATGCCATCGATGCGTTTACGAACAGAGTAGGCCTATAGGCTATTCCTAAAAGGTACCAAGCGACATGTAAGCTAGAAAATGGATGGATCACAGCCATGACAAATTGACAACTATGTCAAAGTTGGTCTTAATCTTGTGGAAGACAACGAAGCACTGTTAACGGATCCGAATGCATGTACATTGGCTGGCGGTTTGGCTTAGTGGTAACACGTTGGCCTCGATCAACGTAGTTGCGCTACGTCAGACTCGGTTAGTACCGGGATGGATGACCGTCTGTGGACGGGTAAACCATCTCGGTATGTAACCAGCCAACTAGGTCGACTCAGCCTTCTACCCTCCGTGGGACGGTAAAATGAGTAGCAGATTTCGGGCTGAGTAATAATAATAAATGGCGATGGTGGATGTAGACTCTGGCAGCCTGTACAGGCGGACTCACAGCCTAAGTCGTCTGGCTTGGTCTTGGGTCGGCGGCCGCTTGGCGCCGTTCTACAATCATCAAATAAACCGGGTGAACTCTCGCAATGGCTCTGCCATGATGACAGCACCATAAACATTGTCTTGGATATTATTATTATTATTATTATTATTGCATTGTACGGTAGTGTATGGTCTTGTATTGCATTGCATTGTAGACCGTATTGCGGCTGTATAGACCAAGTTTACCATGCATCGTCACAGCCTGACGTGTCTATGTCAGATTTCATTATAATTATCACAAATACGTATCTAGAAAAGTAAAATGTCACCTCTTTTGGTCCAAGTTTGATCGGCTTCAAACCTTTACTTTCCAGTATCTGAACACGATAAAAAATTAACTTCTGAGGAAAAGTAAGTATAGTACGGCAGTTAAGGTACATCTGAAGGATGAATTCGTCTTACGTGATGATTACTTAATTCATTAATACTCAAACTCCGAATAAAGGAAAAATCTGTAGAACAGAGAGAGAGAACTTTAGTTGCCACAACAGATTCTCGAGACGACGAATAGGCCAAAACGAGATGATGAAAGTAAAACTAACCTGCTTGGCATTTCCCCAGCCAGTCTGAGGACTCCACATCTGTCCTTCTCCGATCAAACCGAGAGCGAGATGTGACAAAGGTGCAAGGTCGCCACTCGCGCCGACCGTTCCCTTCTCCGGGACCCTCGACAAACACGACTCTGTGCAAGCACGGACCGCGGATTAATCACTGGGATAAATAGGCTCTATCTTATGACCACGCGACAGGTGCCCCTTGAGTTCCACCTTTGGTATGATCTTTTTACAACAGACACAGCTCCCTTACCTATCATGAAGTACAGCTAGATTGCCGCAAAAGTCATTAGTATATGTATGCAGTAAGTAAGATATAACAGCGATGCGAATGTACGGGCGAAGGCAAGTTATTTTGATTTTCTTTACATCCGACCCAGATGGCTAGGCTACAACATGGAGCAAAAATGTTGCGGCAAAATTCAACCGTCTGAGCAGGGAACACCAACGCTGCAGACAGACGACAGACGGAATTGCGATGCCGACAGCCGTAGCGTTTGGCTAAAACGGCAATTAATGACTTAACTGGAAATTGACTTTTCTCTGGATTTTACGTATAACCGGATGTGCACGAAATTGTTTAAAAGTTCAAATGTTGAGTTAAATAAAACAAGAAGCCCAGCTACTGCTGGGATAGCCAACCGTCCGTTGCTATTTTTAGAACATAGAATACCTATGCCTGAATTATTTACGGTTCGCCGTTTTACGAGAGTTCTGGAGGCAGG
>Ga0209149_1001188_pt1 | contig 12742 bp, 9 predicted proteins | sample WorMetTyACAVOLI2_FD_187423 | JGI IMG/M metagenome (GOLD analysis project Ga0209149, IMG submission 187423) | Marine gutless worms symbiont microbial communities from Max Planck institute for Marine Microbiology, Germany - Olavius algarvensis... ... | reverse complement strand
CGGTCCAGTGGTTTTGCCGCTGTGGGTGGTCGAAAATCGCCCTTCCCCATTACTTTGGCCATTGGCTTATACAACAGCTTGTACTACTGTACAAGCCGTGATTCTTATCAGCAGGCTGTTGCTATCTCGCAGTACAGCAGTGATGTTGTACGAGGCCAAAAGTCTGAGGCCAAGGTCAATTTCAATGGCAGACATCAGGAGGTCGTCGTTTTGATTGAATAGAGTCAACAGCTAAACTAGTCGGAGTAATATGCAAACTCTCTTATCCACGGTTCCACCAACATCAAAAAATTACAATGTGTGCAAACCTCAGTTGCTCGCGTAGTCTTACCCAACCTTTCACAACAACCGGCCACTGCTCTTCTCTCTGAACTACACTAGCTACCTGTTAACTCTAGAATAACATTTAAGTTAGCTTGTCTCATTACTCACAACTGGTCAACCTGCTTATCTGCGCACGCTACTACACCATTACACCCCTACACGCACTTGTCGGTCGACTAATCAGTTTTTCCTCGACTTGCCATGATTTTCCACTGAATTTGGTAAAAGATCGTTTAGTTACTTGGCTCCTACAGTCTGGAATGGACTACCTCTTAACACCAGACTTTCATCAACTTTCAACACCTTCAAATGCCATCTGAAAACTCACCTTTTCAAATAGCCCATCAACACCCTTACCATGCTGCCCACCTAGTGACTGCCAGCACCTCTGATTCAGTACCACTACTGAATGTGCACACATTATAAATGCATGTATAATAATAATAATAAGTAAATAAATTAGTTAAGATTACAGTGATTATACAGCCGTTTTCAGCGTGCAGGTTTGAATGTAATCCTGACAACAATGACTGCTGGTAAACTGAGGCCAAGGGCTGAGAGGCCGAGACCATAGTAGGCCTTAACATATTTTCTTTGAACCAAACTTATTAAGAGACCCAGAAACTTCCCATAAGCTAACCCACCAACTACTCCGTCCCATAGTCAACCAGAACGATACTTTCTATGACTATACATTATATTACGCTCAATCCCAAACAGACTTGTTCATCTGTCGTTGTGTAGTTGCATGGTTGTCTTTAGTTTAAATGTTTCGTTATTTTACAAAGTTTTTTTTGGTTTATTTTCATCCAGGAATACCGTAAACTGGGTTTCAACAGTTCAACACATCTTTATACCTATACTGATCATATAGTTACAGTTGGTATGATATAGTAGGGTTTAACGTCCCCCTCGACATAATGTAGGTCATTTTGGGGATGATTTTATGAGTCAGATGACCAACCAACAGTGTCACAGCACTGAAGGACAATTGATAGTCAACCAGGTCAAGGACCAGTCCAACCAGACTCACCTCACTGAAGATACAGAGATGCTGTAAAGATAGATCGTTGGTCGTGAGGTGACCAGGTGTGGGGCGAGGGAGCCACATCTCGTTGGAATCACAAACGTTTTCTACGAATTTAAGTTTGGTAGAAAAATTATCTTAGTGCATGTAACCTGAAATTTTATGTTCCGGATTACTTTTTGTGTTTTTTTAGTATATGTGTTTAATTTTATGGTTGAAAACTGCTGCTTACTATGTCGCTTATGTTGCTAATTTCATATTCTACGATCAATGCCGCATCTGATTGGTCAAACTTTACTGCAGGACGCAGAAGCGGTAAGTAGGAGCTGCAATCCCGGTGAATGATAGTAAAACTTGAATTATAATTTGTTTCTGTGTTCATGGCATAGCTCCATGATTCATTTTGTTGCAAAGTTTAAAAATATCGCATGGCTGACAAAGTAACAAGTAAACGTTTGACTGATTTATTTGCATATAGCGTAAAACTGTGCTTAGAAGGTTTGAGTCACGAGTACCATCCCTAAATTTTTTCATTTAAAAAATATTACATTGATTTTTACATTAAATGCCACATTTTCTAATTTTCACAAAATTGGTTGTCGTTCTTCATTCCTAGCACATTTTGTGTAAAAAATGTGTAAAAAAAATGTTGTACCGATTTATATAGTAGACACTACCAACATTGACGTTCTCTATTCTTTGTCTTTTAACACTTGAAATTGACGTCCTGTGAAGTTTCAGCGATCAATCCGAGTTTACTTTCAGTTCGAGTTTATTATTTAGACTCTAAAGGCAATTATAGTGCCACATCGAATAATATGAAGTCGGTACACTGGCCGTTGATGGGTGGGCATGTGGTACAGCGAGGAGGGGCCTGGGCGGGTCTGCAGCCCACCCAGTCCCCTCCTCGATGTACCAAATGTAACAGCCCAACCGTCAATGGCCAGTGTACCAGTCACTGTATTGCTATGATGGTCCATTGCTCTATGTTTTAATGTGGCGATTAAAGGGTTGCTTTACTTGTGATGTGTGCTGTGGTTGTGAGCATGACGTCAGCGGTCCGATATGTGCTATGATTATTATCACACTTTACTTACTTAGTTTACTGTTTGATTGACAACAACAATATATGAACAGTAGTATTTGGATTTATTTGGGAAAACTGAACAATTCTAAAATCAGTGGACAGGCCATACAGATAATTCCTGTCATTGTAGAAAAACTTGTTCACAAATTGAATTGTGAAGTTGTTATATGTTAGTCTTCTGTTGATGTTTGTAGAAGCTTAGAAACATTTGTGACTGATGTGCACTGTGATCTGTATGAGTCATTTGTGACGTCAGGACGGGCGTCTGGCCAAATGGCTTAATTACTTCAGCAAATATGTCGTGTTACAGGTGGATGCACGCAGGCCGTCACACAAAAGTGCAAGAAATTATTGTCTCAGTGAGTCAATCAGTAAGAAGAAGATTTTGCAAACACAGCTAGGGTCCGTTGCGGAGGAGCTCATCCCCTTTTGGCACTTTGCGCTGGCGAGGGTTGACCTCAATTAAGCTAGCATACGACCTACGTCAGCCGGATGGTCAACTCCATTAACCGACTACGGCCAGTATGCCAGCAGTTCTGGTCACAGGGCCTACTGTTACGCAAGACTTGCTGTTCTTCTAGCGGTGGCTGGAGCCACAGCCAGTAGTCACTCTTGTCTACCCACGGATGGATGGCTAAGGCTGAGTCGACCTGGGCGCCTGGTTCTGTGTCATGGTGGTTTGCCCGTCCAAAGACGGTCACCCATCCAGGCACTAACCGGGCCCGGCGTATAGTAACTACATTGATCGAGTCCAACGTGTTACCACTCCACTACGCCACACCGGCACGTAGTCAGTCAATAGGAGCATGGATATAAACACTGCTGTATGTCACTCACAGGTGAACTAGAAATGTGCAGTTGTTTGAACTGCTGCTGGTCAATACTTGCATGTTGTAGCTCCAGTTATGTACAATCCCCCGACGTACCACAGTCGAGCACCGGACCATTACCGACAGGACCACTTCCGTGGCGGCAACGACGGCAGATCGAGGGAGCCACCGCGGTTTGCAGCGCGACGAGACCGGTAACTAACTTTTGTTTTCTTTGTTTTGTGTAATTTTGTACGGTGCCCCTGCAGTGTCTTTGACATGATAAGTGTCATTTTAATGAGTACATTGTTACTTACTTACTTACTTACTTATATGGCACTAGCCAGTTAACCACAAAGTGCGTCACAGTTTTTTATATTACACTGCACCGTCTCAAAGAAGTATACCCGTTGGTGTTTGATAATAACTTTGGCATGTGTGGACTGATTTTCAAAATTCTTTCACCAATTGATTCGCAAGAAAATTCTCTATGTATACAGTTTTTTATACACCACACACATTTCCACCTCACCTGTACATTTTACGGATTATTGCCACATTTGTCTAATGACCTTGTTAGTTCTGCCAAGGTGAAGACTATGCAGTCAGATCAGTTCTGTCATTCGTTGTCTGTGAGCAGCATTCCTGCGAAAGTAATCAGCTGCGTTCATGGAAACTTGGTGTTGTGATTGGGCCCACCGATCAGAAGAACTGATTAACTTTTGGTGGTGATCCAATCTCGGATACGGATTCCGGATCACTTGTCCACTTCCCTCACCATTGTGGAATAGCGGATTTTAGGAGATTTATTAGCATTGCGACATGACTGATAACGACAAAGTAATGAATCCACAACATTGTGGGAGCAGTTCGGCAGACATCCAGAACCGAATCTGGATTAATCTGAAGATCTGGAATTAAATCCCAGATCAATTTCAGTAGACGTTAGATAATAATAATGATATCCAAGACAATGTTTATGGTGCTGTCATCATGGCAGAGCCATTGCGAGAGTTCACCCGGTTCATTTGATGAATGTAGAACGGCGCCAAGCGGCCGCCGACCCAAGACCAAGCCAGACGACTTAGGCTGTGAGTCCGCCTGTACAGGCTGCCAGAATCTACACCCACCATTGCCATTTATTATTATTACTCAGCCCGAAAGCTGATACTCATTTTACCGTCCCACAGAGGATAGAAGGCTGAGTCGACCTAGCTGGCTGGTTACATACAGAGACGGTTTACCCATCCACAGACGGTCACCCATCCTGGTACTAACCGGGTCTGACATAGCGCAACTACGTTGATCGTGGCCAACGCGTTACCACTAAGCCAAACCGCCAACCAGAGGTTTGCACTCTCTGAGAACAGTTCCGTAATGACTCTGACGCGTGTCTGTGTATTACAGTGGTCGGGCCGACCCACGCAGCGTCATCAGTTACAACGATCTCGACGCTCCAGCAGACGGCGACTGATCAGACGTCTCACAGCAGCAAAGACAGAGATTGTTTTATACGCAGCCGAGATGGGCGCAGTCATCTGCAGTGACTGTTGAACTGTTAGGTTGTTACTGACAGCTGTCAATCACTGCTCGTTTGAATCACCAAATATCTGCACTGACTGACATGTTGGTGTTGTAAACAGTGGTAGCCGAGATCAGACTTTAAATTCACACTTTTGATGTCCATAGAGGACTGTACCTGAGTCAGTGTGTCATTGTTCTGTTAAGCCGAGGTTACAAGTAAACTATTTTACAAATATTTTCTTTATTAGTTTTTCAGTTGTAACTGTGTCTGCACTAAAATTATGTCATGCGAAGTAGTTTTATAGGACTGAGTAAGCACAACTACGACCGTACTGCAAATATGCAGGTGAGCCTAAAATAGTTGGCAAGTTTTTACAGTCACTGAAACAGTTTTATTTTTGTTGTAACCACTGTTAACACAGTTTATGAAATTTTATCTCTAGTTTTACTGCTCTTGTAACCACAGCTTAAATAAAACTGTTATTTTGTTGCTTTATTGTACTTGTAACTGGGGCTATGTGCAGTAGTCATGTGTCCACTGATAGACTATAATTTCTTGACTGCTGAACTATCACGGCCCATGTAACATGTCCGTCACTGATAAAAGACCTGTGGGTTTGTAAGCCCTGCCAGCTGTGCCCCAATCCATTCCCTGTCCAGATGACAGGTTCAGAAGACTGGATTTTTGCACCAGTCAAGTGATTGGCCGATAAGATTGTCTCCAAAATGACCTGTATCATGTCGAGTGGCATGTTAAACCATACTATGCCATGTCACTGAACTTATACATGGTGTTATCACTGACTCGCGGTTTGAGGTGCATACTGGTGGTATTGAGGTGGTTGGTGCAAATAAAAAAAGCAAATAATAGTAAGTCCTATGCTACAGTACATAACTTTTATTATATGTTCAATTATAATCTCAGGAAGTAATACTGAAGTGTACTGTATTGCTTATAGCTTTTTTTGCTTATAGTTAGCTTTCGTGTGATGGGGATTATTAACTATTTTGAAATTCAAGCACTTTCAAGAGGACCTCTTAAGCTAAATTCAAAAACTGTCCAGCACCAAATATGTTTTCACGGACTTTACAGGGCCTCGAGTTAGACGTTCAAGACAGTGGGCGGAGACATTCATGGTATATTTACCAACATACTTGAAAGTCTGGGAAAATTTTTTTCAATTTTGAAACTGAGTGGGAACGTACAACAATGAGCGACACACTGTAGTGTTAGTCGAGCAACTGAACCAGTTGAGATTAACGTACGCATTTCATAACTGTTGTACTATCGTCAGTTTCATGATCACGCTTCAGTCTTCTTCTTCTTGTATGTGTGTCATGACCCACAATTGGTCAGCCACGAAACAGCGACTTCATCTGCAGACTGTAGCCAAGATAAACCACCATTCAGTTTTGTCAGGAGACGGGATTCGACAATGTGAGACATCGTCTAGTTCTCGCCACAAGGACACAGATCAGTGTCTGTAAGTCGCCATTTCCTTCTGCAGGCACCGCAGTGTCCCTGTTCCGTGCAAAAACGGTTCAGCAGAGACCACTGTTGCCGAGGGAGGTCGAAACCTGGTTGCCGGATTGTGGGGTCACACACTAGGTGAGAGTTGACCAGTGACCACCTGGGCCGACTTCCAGTTATGCCTCCAGTGCTTCAGTGGGAGTGGGTTATAGGATGTTACCTCACTCACTCCAGAGTCCAGACACAAAAGCAGGTCATGAAACAATACGATTACAACGCCAATTTACAGAACTCGTCTTTTACAAATGACAATGTTAGAAACTGTCGTACAAAATGCGGCCAGTGAGCGATATACAAATACCTTCAATTAATAAAGCACGACAAACTTACCAAAATACACACGTAAAGTTGACAAATAAGCGCAATTAGTACACTGTTATTCAATCACAGTTATGTTATATTTATTATTAATTACTCCTGCTTCTAATGATATCACACGCACATGAAATTCACAACAATGCAGATATAGCAAAATGATAACAGACGACCGTAGTAATACGGTAAGATGCGCCTCGGTCACTCAAATTTCAAAAGTGGTGCCCAGATACCGGGTTAGGGATCACCCTAGGGAGTTTATAATGGTACCATTGAATTCCTCCTCAGGTAGGCTTTCCTATTCGTATTAAACAATAACTATAGGCCTCTGACACTGGTTAGCCGCCATTCATGACATCAACTGTCAATCGTAATATGCACCTCTCATTAGAGTGAGTGGGACACAGACACTGAGCAAAATGCAGATATTTATTATGCCGCCGACCAATAAGGGTTGCTTTTGTTCATCTGTCCGTTGCGTACATAGTGAATAATTCAAGGACCCAAAGGCCTAGCATGCCCAAATTTGGAAAAAAGGTTCCCAACCTTAGGTGCGACTCGCATACCAGTTTAAGGTCATAGGTCATGGTTAGAGACGGGCGGGGGCATACCATGTCGGCCGAACCTGGCGGCCACAGTGCTTGTTAGTAGCAGAAGTGAGACGCAGAGAGTAGACAGTCTGTTCAGATAGTTTCAGAATGACATCGGTAACTTCACCCATAACGTTGTTCTAGCAAATAAACATGCCACCGTACACAACAACTTCCTGTCTCTCATAGGCAAAAAGCGCTGTTTATTATATAATATCACAGGCAGGTGATATTATATAATATAACTAGTAACATCATTCTGTTATATAACAGACAATGTCACCAGCGGATCAGTCGGACGGCTCCCGGCACTGTGTGCAGTCGCCCATCTCCGGCACGTAATGCTCCATCTGGAAAGTACACTCCTGAATTCCGAAACGTTCGCGGACGACGGCGCTTGCCACGGCCAATAGCTGTTGAGTATCAACGTCCTGGTCTACAACAGACACCAGGGGCTTCACAGTTCATAACCTATCAATGCCGCGATAAAAGACAATTTTCTTGCAATTTCTTGGTAGCTATGCTGTTGATAGAGCAACGTGTATACTTCCAGTCCGCTACAAAACCGTCCACAATACGATGCACATCATTAAACCTTTCATGACTATGTGTATAGGTACACACCACATATACATAGCCACAGAGTTCTCAGCTACGTCCACTATTGGCCGCTGTGCCATATTCATTTGTTTACATGAGGCACTTTAGCTTTATGCATCTCTATCGTTGCCACGGTAATCGCATCTTACAACTGTTGATTTAGCCGCCATTACATGTAGTGTGACCACTCTCCAGACAATGTGAAATTCCGTGACATTTCCCTGCCGGTTTGTGGCATTCCTCCGTGGCACTCGGCATGTTAAGTGTTACTCATATCATGCCCATATTAGTACTAAATACCTGAATGGACGTAAATATGCAGTTTATGATAAATAGTTTTAGGCAACTTATCCCTGACAAGATTTTTTCCCTGACATTTCCCTGATTTTTAGTAAAATCCCTGACATTTCCCTGACAGGTGTCAAATTCCCTGACATTTCCAGGTTTTCCAGACAGGTCATGCTGTAGATGCTCTGCCTACATGCAAATCTAGCCACTTACATTTTACCTGTGGAAGCGGTCTCGTGTATCTATGGATCATCGCTGTGAGTGAATTTACAAACACTCTTCAACAACAAAAGAGCTGCTATCATAGCTGCTAATTTACCGACGTCGGAAGTTCGACCACGTGTCACCGTTGCTCAAGGAACTTCATTGGCTGCGAGTGCCCGAGCGTATCACCTTCCGGTTGGCAGTTCTTGCTTACCGCTGTCAGCACAATACGGCGCCGCGTTACCTCACCGCCCAGCTCCAACAGGCGAGCAACGTTGGTTACCGGCAGCGTCTATGCTCGTCGTCGTCGGCCAAGCTCGATGTCCCTCGTACCGAACACGTGACCATCGGTGGCCGTGCGTTCAGTTCAACTGCAGCTCGTGTGTGGAACAGTCTGCCAACGGCAGTGCAGTCTTCTGAGTCACTGGACATTTTTCGACGTCGCCTGATTGAAAACTGAACTGTTCGCGCGTTCTTACAACTAATACCGCGCCTGTCAAACGACTTTACTGCTGCGTGACTCACTTTCACTTTCCCACAGCTTTTTGCTGTGGCCGCAACCTTGAAGTCTATCGACTATAATGTTGCTATGACATTCATTCTTAATAATATTAATAATGAAATTGTGAAAAGCTGAAAGGTCAACACTTAGACAAACCAATGGCCAGATGAACGGAGAGTGCAGCCTTGGACGTTGTTAGAGACCACAGCCGCATGTCATGCAGTTCACGCACTCCCTCCAGACTGCACAGGCAGGTGCGCAGTTCACTGAACGAGATGTCTCGCGGCGCAGCTGCACGCCACATATTAAAACAGTCTCAGATGAGCTGTGTTGTCAGGCAGGCACATCAACATAACCTCTCCCACATTCACTAGGGGTCGCCGCTAAACAGTAACATAACCTCTCCCGCATTCACTAGAGGTCGCCGCTAAACAGTAATTTGCCACATTTATCGGCCGTGTGAAGTCAAATTTGACACTGACTTGACGCACACAATCTGTAAGTGGTTGCCGATCCATTCTGAAATTTTCACGATGTTAACTGTAACTGTGCCCATGTGATATTACTAACAAACATCTCGCCGTCTACTGCAGGAGAAAGTAATAAAAACTGACAACACAGACAAACTCCACAAAAAATGATTTAATTCTTTAGTAACACCACATGACGTTCTATACTAGCTGTAATACCCGTCGTACAGTGCTTCCATTCTCACGCCTATGGCACTTTGTGCCTTTGGCACTCGGACCTTGACCTCTTTTACCTCGCCTCTGTCCTTCTCAGTGCCTACGTCGCTTCGCACTGCCTCTGTCCCTCTCGGCGACTACAGTGCCTCCATTTCCACGACTATGGGGCTCTGACCATGACCATGACTTGCCTAAAGCACTCTGTGAGTCTAGATGAATCCCTGTGCCAAGTTTCATCCAGATGGATCCAGCTGTTTGGCCGACCATAAGTAAGTAACTAAATGATTCATAAAGTGCATAGTCATGTTAGAATCGAGGCACATAAGGAGGCGCGATGAACATACACACAGACACAATGCCAAATATACAGTGTGAGTCAAAACATTTTATCCCCCTAAAGGTTTTCTGACATTTTTCCCCAATGGCTGCAAATTTTTAAGCAAAATTTTACGTGTCTAGTGCATGTTCATATCTATGGCAAATTACAAAATTTTATTCAATTATCTCTAAATTTGACACAGTTATGCCATATTAAGTGCAAGACGGCGCTCCAGCTCACACGGCCTGTCATACGCAGGACTGGCTGAGGGCCAACTGTACCAACTTCATCGCAAAAGATGAATGGGCACCAAATTCACCAGACCTCAACCCACTTGACTATCATGTGTGGTGTGCAATGCTTCAGGCATTTCAGAAACTTCACTCAAAGCCCAAGAATATTCCAGAGCTCAAAAGTGCACTGCAGCAGATCTGGGATGACTTGCCGCAGACAACGATCAACAAAGCTGCCTCGGCTGGTGGTGGACATTTTGAACACACGATATCAACTTTATATTTTGACTGAACACTGTTTGCTGTTTCAGAAACTGTAATTCTGTGTTTTAATCCATTCTTTATCCGTTCTTTACTTTGGCTTACCGAAGGAATAGGGGAGACATGATCGTAACTTACAAGCTGCTATCTGGATTATATGAGCAGGTTACACTTCAGTTGGATATGGCTACCATAGGACAACATCATACGAGAGGTAAATGTAATAGCCGGAAACTAACAGTTATGAGATGTAGATTTGACTTAAGAAAGTATTGTTTCACTAACCGAATTGTTAACATGTGGAATAGTTTACCGGATAATGTGATTCTTGCAGATAATGTAAACCAGTTTAAGAACCGTCTTGATAAGCACTGGAAAATGCATGATATTGTATTTAATTATCGCGCCGACTTTGCTGAAACTGGAGGTCTGGCATGAGTTGATTAGAATTGTTAAAATTAAACGGTTTAAGTGACTTAATGTTTTTCATAAAGAGGTGGACATAGAGGCAGTAGCCTGCGTCCATAATCTTCAGTACAGGTTCAGTACAGGTTTATCATCAAACAGCAAAAGTTCATGCCAGATGCGTTCTGAAAGGTGTAAATTCACTGGGTGGTTGCACTTAGTATGGCATAACTTTGTCAAATTTACACATAATTTAATAAAATTTTGTAATTTGGCATAGATATGAACGTAGAATAGGCATGTAAAATTTTGCTTTAAAATTCTCAGCTGTTGGGAAAAACCATTTCATAAAACCTCAGGGAGGGGGGATAAAAATTTTTTTTGACTCACCTCAACATTATATATGCATGTATATATTCTATAATTACAAAACCATATAGTATTACTATATACCTATATTGCCATTAAACTCTAAAAGTGGACAGAGAGATGAGGAACTTGTAGACAGTGAGACGAGGTGCTTACCCTCCATGAGGATGGCGAAGATGTCTCGCAGTATGGTAAACGTTGTAAAAAGCACGAGCACCGAGAATACAAACGTACAGATGGGATCTGCCAGCTTCCACTCCGGCTGCAACATAATACCACACGGGAAAAATAGTGAGGCTAGGTTTTTGACTGCTTTCATCTTTAAAATGCCGAAATCAATTTGCACAATTTCTGCATCTCCTTACCTATTCATTTACTTACTTATTTTGCTGGTCACTGCCAAACATCACATACAGTCAGATCTCCGTATATCGAACTCGCTAAATTTGACACCTCGTTTATGTAGAACAAAAGTCGAAGTATCGAAGTCCCAGCAACTTACAATGATTAAGTATAATAATTGACATCGGTTTTTTCGAACACAGCTATATTGAAATCTCGGTTATAGCGAAGAGACCACTCAGTCTGTGTCAGTTAAAGCAGCACCACTCATATCGAAGTTTACATGTCACGGTCGTCGTCGGCAGACGAAATAGCCTCCAGTTTATGCTGATAAGCGTACAGTTCATGTAACAAGAGGTCAAAGTAATTTGACAAAAAGCGCCTCACGGGGGGCCCATTTCCCGGTAAGGGGTCACCCCAGGGGGTCGAAAGTTGTATCATTGAATTCCTGGGTAGGGTTTCCTATTAGTGTTCCATAGTAACTATAGGCCTAGGATGCACCATTTGGCCACATTGCACGCGCGTGACAACCAACGACCAACCGACCAACGACGTCACGACACAGCCTATCTCAATAAGCGCCTCCTTTACTAACGTAAAGTGAGGCGCTTAAAAACGGAGTCCTACTAATACGTATACTGTCAGCTGTCGGCTGCTCGGGATGCAGACCACAGCACACCCACTGTAACTCATTAGCTCCGGCTTATCAGTCATCTGCCGCATCTTACGGTCGCAGAGATGCCCATCTCAGTCCTCGTCCTCACTTCTGCCCCTTCATGTCCGCGGGACACTCAGACACGTTGTGCAGCGTATGCTGTTTGTTCAGTGACAGGGTGTATGTACTGTGCACTAATTGTGGCTAGCCGAAGGAGAAAAAATGTAAGCATAGATGACATGATTGAATGTTCAGAAGCAGAAGAGAGATATGTGTCTGCCGTAGCTAAAAGGTCAGGAATAATGTGACAGAAGATATGAATACATTAAAACATTACTTTGTTACTTTTATATTTGAAATTTCTTCAATGACTATATTAACAGGGTCATTCTATGCAAACTGTGGATTTCAACACTACACATTATGTAAAAATTTATGTTGTGCGCATGACATGAAATATACATTTCTTTTAACTTTGCTCCCCGGTCATGTGAATTCAAGCGATTGCAGGGCTCAATCAAGCATCGTTTGCTTCTGATTTGCTGTTGAAAATAACTGCATCATATCAGATTGGTAATCTCTGTTACTGACAATCAGTGAATGCATACAGTGGCGCAACTAAGTCTGTGGCGCCCGGAGGCAGGCAAGACATTGAATGGCGCCCCCACCCC
>Ga0209149_1001187_pt1 | contig 12750 bp, 8 predicted proteins | sample WorMetTyACAVOLI2_FD_187423 | JGI IMG/M metagenome (GOLD analysis project Ga0209149, IMG submission 187423) | Marine gutless worms symbiont microbial communities from Max Planck institute for Marine Microbiology, Germany - Olavius algarvensis... ... | reverse complement strand
CTGATACCGGAACGTTACGGACGGAGAGACAGACAGACGGACAGATTTGCTATATCATTATCGTGTGTCAGTATGCTGATGCGCGATAAAAACGGACGGACGAACTGACAGGTCAAAAACATTATAACTGTGTTAGTCTCGACTGGTGGAGGCATAAAGGAATACTCAACTATGTAACTTCTTACTAAGTACTATATGCAGACTTATTTACCTCCGATAAAGGAGGAGGTATATGTGATTGCCCGCGATGTTTGTCTGTCTGTCTGTTAGCGTGATTACTCAAAAACGCGTGTATGTATTTTGATAAAATTTTGCATGTCGACAGGTATCCGGACATGGACGAACTGATCAACTTTTGAGCGCGTCCGGATCTTAGTCCGGATGCCGAAACCGGAAAATCTGAAAGTTGAAGTTGGTCAAACAGGCACCTCATTCAGAGCAGGCTACAGGTCACGAGATGCACTGCAGAGAGATACTGTTTACTCCACGTTGTAGTCCAAGGGCCAGGGAATTTCACGGGTCGGTTGACTTTCGTGTACGGCCTATGGTTGCGGAGCTACGGGGCGTCAAACTTGTCCAATTTTTGGATTTTGGCCTTTGTCAAAGGTACATGTGCTCCACCGAGTGCCCTTCTAGTTTATTTATCGTTTCGCGATAATACATCCCACGTTGATGTATAGCACGTGCAGAAATGTCTTTCAGTTCTCCATTTTTGGCCGCTTATCTTCATTCTAAAAGGAACATTTACTACAACAGCTAACTTTCATACAGGAAATCTGTAATTCACTGCAACTAATCTCACAGTCTGATTACTTTCATTAGTTACTGCAAATACCTCTTATTGTCTGTCCTCCATCTGACTGACTGTCTGTCTATGCAACTTTTGGATGGTGTCAGATTTCGAAATAACTCTGGTTTTTATTGGTACTATGGTCAAGTTGTATCGAATAGGGATGCACCGGATCCACAATTTTCAGATCCAAACTGGATCTAGACATTTTGGTTCCGGCTGGATCCGGATCCGGACCGGATCCAACAACTCTGAATCCGACCGGATCCGGATCCATACCGGATCTGGATCCGAACTCTGGGATCCAAGCATCATATAGAGTTTTCACATAGGCGTGGTTTCCCGGATCCACAGTTTCTGGATCCGGCCGGATCCGGATCCGTACCGGATCCACAAAATTTACTGGATATCCGGCCAGATCCGGATCTGGATCCGGTGCACCCCTAGTATCGAATGTAAAACTTTTGCACTATCCTCCCCACTGGTTCCTATAAAATTTAGGACCAACTTTATTAACAGACTTACTGGTAATGTCTCTGGCATTTGCAAGTCAAAGCATGGAAAATCTGTGCATTCACCTATGAAGAATATTTTAGCTAGACAATTTTCACTATCGAATCATAGTTTTAGGAAGAGATAGGTTTGGCGTGGGAGCACCCACCAACCAATATGCATGTTATTATTTTATGTTATTCGAAAAGTCAGAAGCCGGTGCCACTAACTTTGTACTCTTCTTCTTCTTTCAGAGCATACTCCGCGTTGCTGTTGGAGCGTTGCTGTGTTCACAATATGTCGCCATTCATCTTGATTAGTGGCCTTTCTCCAGGCAGTCGCGAGGCCAAAGTTCAGAGGGCCATGGTCTGCCTCAGTTTTGTAATGCTAGCACATTTTTCCCAGACAGACATAGGACAGGCAATAAGGTTGCATACTGGATTCTTAATCTTCTCTGTTTACAACTAATCAAGTGCTGCATTTTCCTTGTTTAAATAAAAACTTTATTAATTCCATCCTTTCCAGTCCACAGTGCTATTATGTGCAGTAACATGCTTGTCAGTGTGTAATTGCTGTTGCTGCATCTCCATTTCCAATAGAAGCATGTTGAGTTTCGTGTTAAGCAGCAGTACAGAAGGAATAAGCTGTTGCATTGTTGACCAGGTGAGCAACCCCTGCAGGTAGCCCGCTGTACAAAGATCATCAACGCGGACACCGATGATCCCAAGTACATCATCAACGTGAAGCAGTTCGCCAAGTTTGTGGTCGACCTCAGTGATCAGGTTGCTCCGACTGACATCGAGGAAGGCATGCGAGTCGGGTTTGTGGCATTGTTTACGTGGGAAAGTGACAGCATCTTTCTGTTCTGCTTGCAGATTGTCACTCAGCACTGGTTTTCACACTGTGGCAGATTTACCTGATTAGAGTAGCTCTTAACATAAAACTTTACTTGGTCTTTGATACCATGGGGATTGTTGACTGGGTTAAGAATATCCCTTAGGCACATGGGAGCAGATATGAGGACATGAGACTTGTATTTTGAATTTGTAGATTATAATTTCCAGCTGCATATTTTGATTGGAGTACTGTGGTGTGAAAGTATAGGTGGGGCATGGAGACATCATTGGCAAAACTCTGGGGTCTATGCAGAGAAAGGGGAGCAACCTTGTCATAACAGCTGCAGAATGAGTTGTGAAAATCAGTAACTGCATATAATTGTTGATTCATTCGCACTATAATGTTGTAATAAGTCGTTATTTTGTTTTGTGTGTTCAGTGTTGATAGAAATAAATATCAAATTCATATTCCACTGCCACCGAAGATCGATCCAACAGTGACTATGATGCAGGTTACAGTCAATTATATGTCAGAACTCTCTATGCATGTGCATGTGGTTGTGATGTTTACATGGACTCTTACCCTGTCATGTCTGTGTATCTTTATAGTTTATAATTGTTTCTTTGCCATACTAAACATTTAAAGTAATGCTTTTTATGCTTCTGCCAGTCTAGACTGGGCGCAGGCATAATGTTCTCTACCTGGCCATTTATCCGTCCTTCCATCCGTGCATCTCTTACCAATCGTGCAAACACAATATTTTGAAAAGATGAAACGATTTTGCTGCAAATTGGCACCCTTGCTTCCACGGAGTAAGGGATGAAACAATCAACCTTGTCAGTCAGGAGGTCAAAGGCCAAGGTCACGCGATGCCAAAGACCAATTTGGAGGCCTGGCGGAGGATTTATTCTCGACCCGTTCGGCCCATTCGGTCGAGTAGCTGTTTTAATTAAAAATAAATATTATTTGATGTTACCTCAACTGTCCAATCCAGGTACTGTATCTGTCTTCTTTGGGCAGATAGCATGAATAGACGACATCATAGATGCAAAGAAGATTCTGTTTGCGGCCCCTCCTTGTAAGGTTGGAAGAGACTAAAAGGATGTCCTCATATCACATGGCACAAGTCTGTACAGATTGACCTGAAATCCCACAACCGCAGGCTGAGCTAGGCACTTGATGTGGCTCTGAAACGCTCACTGTGGAGGATGTTGGCAGTGTTCGGTGCTTCACACTATAGTGCAGCAAGTCATCCACGATGATGACGATGATGATGTTGTGGTACTAACATGACAGCCTGCTTTGGTGGCACTGTTCATAGCGTTGCGGTACGTGCTGCCTGGCTGCGGTGACCAGTGAGTCAGGGTTCGAGGCCCAGGCTAGCCAGATCATTGTGTGAGATTATAGCGGCGTATGCTTTGAGATTAAATTCTCTGGGAGGCACAGAGGGTTCGACGGTGTCCTCTTTAATCTGTGACCGTTGGCTAATACTGGGTTTAGAGGCGCTCAGTATTAGTCGCTGCTTGAACCTCTGATAACAGATGGCCTCCTCCTGTATGCCTGGCCTGTCATGCATGGCTCTGTTCACACGCACTGCTAAATTGGACCCTGGGGCCCACGGTGCGAGGTGCGCATGAGCTATGGCCGTTTATCATGCAGTAGGTATTAGTCGCCAGAGAAACAGTGGTTATAGGCCGAGCAGGATAAATATCATGGCACAAGGTCTCTCCACTCCCGATCCCTCCCTTAGCCCTACACACCTCTCTATAAGGAGATGTCACGCAACAACTACACACTACACACTCCATCAGGTTAGCCTGATGGTGTCGTGCAACACTACACTAGTCCCTTCTCTGGGGTTGCAGATTGGGCCAGAATGTGAAGCAGGCCTCAGCACTGGCATGTGGAGGGAGCGTGTGTCACCCCAAATAAGAAAGAAAGGTACTAACATGATTAATTTAACTTATGCTAAATGATGATCATAGAATAATATGTTTAACATTTGCTTGCTATTTTTGAAATACAAGGAGATACTAAAGTTAGATCATGTTTATATGTTTGACGGCATTGAACTGTAACTGTTGATGGATATGTGCAGGTGGAAGATAAGCCTGATGTCACGTACAGTGATGTCGGCGGCTGCAAAGAACAGATTGAGAAGTTGCGAGAAGTCGTTGAAGTTCCTCTTCTTCATGTATGACAATATTTTTCGTAACTAAAACTGAAACTAACAACATTGAAACTATGGACTAGTAGGACATTACCTTAACCCATGTTATATGATGTGATAATGACCTTCATTGCAGTAGTGTTGTAGTTTACTTTATGTTTATGTGTGAAGACATACCCTGTGACAATAAAGATGGTATTGATGATAAAGTAAGTAATATGACATGCTCAGTTGCTTTGTTCAGAAAAGATATATGATTGATTTGTTTGTGTAATATTTCTAGCCTGAGAGGTTTGTGAATCTCGGCATTGACCCGCCAAAAGGAGTGTTGCTGTTTGGTCCTCCCGGCACCGGCAAGACATTATGTGCACGTGCCGTTGCTAACCGGACTGATGCTTGCTTCATTCGCGTCATTGGCTCTGAACTTGTGCAGAAATATGTGGGAGAGGTTTGCAGTTATCTTGTCTGCAATTAAATTATGCATAGAGGCATAGAGGTTCAGTTTTTTCTGTGTGTTATCTGGCTAAATATTGCCAGTATAGTACTTTTACATTGTATGTTGGGTATCAGCAATGGCATCCTGTCTGTAAAAAATACTGATTCTGCAGTCCACACCGATTTCCAGCTAACGTAGTTAGACCTGGAAAATGGCTTCTGAAATGGTTGCATGTGTATGTATCTGTTTCTAAGCTTTGAAGTTGCCTGGTTGTGTGTCTGAAAGTGAAATATGCCATTTCACCATTAATAGACCAACTAAGTTAGTTTTCAGGTTATCGGCAGACATTTCATATGCATTTTGTTTATTTTAAAGCCATTAACAAAATTGCATATTATTTAACAGACAGTAGGTTATTATTAGGTTACAGTGAGGCCAGACTCGACCAAAATATAAATCGCTTGCTCGTCATTTCGCAGAGGTGCAGTCTTGAAAAGTCTATTTTTGACTAGGATGTTGACCAGTGCTGAGGAAGACTTCAAGCATGTGTCTGTGCTGAAGGAGGACACTTTGAGTACAGCTTGTGAACTGACAATGTTGATTTTGTCCATATCTGTTACATTCAGTGTGACTTGTTTGACTGTTGCATCTTTAAGTACGAAATCATGCCAGCAACGTTGGCCAATACATTCTTGTTCATTTTACAAGGTAGTGCACTAGCAGATTTTTGTGGTAGGTGTTAGGGTACACTTGGTCGTAGTTAATTTCTGTCTGCAGCAGTGACCGGCACACAAGTATACTGGTTGTACACCCAGCTTGGTTACTTACACTGTGCTACGTGTGGATAATATTGTTATATAATGTAGGCAAGACGAGAATGCTGTAAAACATGGAGTCTGATGTGTTTTTGTAAAATGAAGGGTGCTCGTATGGTGCGCGAACTGTTTGAAATGGCACGCACCAAGAAGGCTTGCATCGTTTTCTTTGACGAGATTGATGCTATTGGCGGAGCTCGGTTTGATGATGGTGCCGGTGGTGACAACGAGGTGCAGAGAACTATGCTGGAACTGATCAACCAGCTTGACGGCTTTGATCCTCGTGGAAACATCAAGGTCCTCATGGCTACAAACAGACCCGACACACTGGACCCTGCTCTCACTCGGCCTGGCAGATTAGATCGCAAAGTGGAGTTCAGTCTGCCAGATCTTGAAGTAAGACAAGCCTGTGATGATTTCAGACTGAATACATTTGCTTTTTGTATTCAGTGCACAAGTATTTTCTATACTTTGTTGTGATGTTGCTGTGTCATTGGAAGCGATATCAAATGTACAGTGAATGGAGTAATTTGAATATATTTACAAGGAGCAGTCTCTTTTTTGTGCACTTTTGTGAAGCATCAAAAGCTGTTGCATCAATGTGTAGTTTAGAAGATTTCACTGTTGATGTTTGACTGTGAGTGTGAAATACTCTGTTGACAATGATATGCCAGTTGATGGCCTCTTTTTATTGCTATGTTTGGCTCATCAGAGTGACGTGATTGTGCCATGAACTGAAATGAATGACATATTTTCGTCCACATATTTTCTGTTCAATGTCACCTGAAACCAGCTGCCGATTTATCTTGAAAAGCAAGAGAATTTCTTATAAATGGTTTTAAGCAAGGCTTGTAGACACTGTTGTTTTAGTTGTGCCTTGGATGTTCTGTTTCAGGGATGCAATACATATGATCATTTTTGTCAGTTTGCAAAGCTCCAGCAACTGTAGAATAACTTTGTACTGACACATGTTATGCATGCATATAGGGAAGAACACACATCTTCAAGATTCATGCGAGATCAATGAGCGTAGAGAAAGACATTCGATATGAACTCCTGGCCCGACTCTGTCCAAATAGCACAGGTGTGTGGTTTGCTGTCACATGTTTTGTTTCTACATTGTGTCTTTAAAAAACGTGCCAAGTTTGGCAAGCTGTAGTTTCAACACAGACGGACTTAATTACGTCAATACTGTTATATAGATAAGTTGTCAAAAGTTATTGGAAATTGTTTTTTGTGAAGTTATCTCGAGTTCTCTGGTAGTTATTTAAGTATGGATGCAGCAGTACTGTTTTTGCCGCAGGATGCTATGCAAGCGTGGCCTTAGTCATCATGTGGTGTCTGTCTGTCTGTGTGTCTGTCACGTTTATACATTTTGTCGAAATGAATAAACATATCTTCAAAAAAATTTCACCATCAGGTAGCAACACCATTCTAGTGTTTTCCATACCAAATGTCATGGCAATATTCCGACGGGAACCAGTGAGGCCAGACTCTACGTTAAGTGCAGGTGGGGTAGCCAGAAATTGCGATTCTGAGCCTATATCTGTTTACTGCATGCTGTTAACGCTGCGACCGGCCTGGTGTTATCAACACGCCACCACCAGACCACAGTCCCGCAAGTTTTGGCACTTATTGCTGGTAATAAGTGGGGGAGCTTGTTGATGGCGGGAGACAACGACGAAATGTTTATGACAAGAAGTCTCAACCTTATGCCGATGACAACAGAACAGCACATTTAATTGCACGCAGTGATAAATCTGTAGCCTATGTAACTAACAATGATAGACTGTGCTCGATGTTGCTGAGCTAACTTCTGACAGACGTGAAGCATCACGCAGACTCTTTGCGACAGTAGAGCTACTTGTTTGTGAAGTTATCTCCAGTTTTCTGGTAGTTATTTAAGTTTGGATGCACCAGTACAAACAGATGTAACACTGTTGGTCAATAAGTCCGAGTTGCTGCGATGTTGTTAGTCTAAACGATGCATTGTCATCAGGTGCCGAGATACGAAGTGTCTGCACTGAAGCTGGAATGTTTGCCATCCGAGCACGCCGTAAGATGGCTACCGAGAAGGATTTCCTGGAAGCAGTCAACAAAGTCATCAAAGCCTACGCCAAGTTCAGTGCTACTCCACGCTACATGACATACAATTAGACATTCTGCTGCTTGCAGTTCGTTAACTGACTGTTGTCCACAGTTGTAATCGTGCAGTTTCAAACAAAATTAAAGTGTTGATGTGTTGATTCTCGTTACACTCGTGTACAGTGTTTGTGTTTCATCGTCAAGTGAAAGTCCAGAAACAGTTGTTCATGTGTTGTTGTCTTATAATGATAATAACTCGCGTAACACTGGAATCAATTAAGTGATGGTCTGTGTAGTACGTACTTGTCATCTCTTCATTTAATAGACGCTGACAAACAACAGCTATCACGATCATGGGACCGAACCGGACTTATCATGCTTCTCGATTTATTTTTAGTTCAGTTTTTCTTTAAATTTTCTGTTTGTCCAGTGTGGTCAACTGAGCTGGCTACACGTCGGCTTTTTACTGCACTTTAAATGCACACTATCGTATTGTATTGCAAGTATCGTATCGTAAACAAGATTTTTCTTGTGCTCAAGCTATGCTGGAGCACGACTTGTTATAGGCAACGTGTCTGCCTGGCTGTCCATCCGTCCGTCACATGCATTAAGTACTTGGGTACTTGCACTTGGGTAGCCTAAGGACTACTTTTTTGAGACCAATTTTCATACCCTACATCCCGGATAACACCCCAAGCCAGGACTTCAAACGAGACCACGGTGGGTAAAGACGGCAAAACCGTAGATTTCAACCAAATATATCATTATGTCTCGGAAACGATACAAGATAGCCATATGGTGCCAATTTTGATAACTTTGAATGACCATAAGGTACAATCTTCTGCTATACAGCTTTTTCTGAGTTGACTCTAAAAGTGAATGAACATTAGACCCATGGTATCAGTGACAAAAAGATAGCCAGTTATCTTCAGCGATGTAAAGATCGTGCAGGGCGAGTGACCCCTAACCTAGATTTTAAGATTACGATATTTTTCAGTATCTAATAACTCGAAAATGGTACAAGGTGGTGCTGTACTTACAATGGCTGACTGATAGCAACTTTTTAGCAAGTCCTGCATTTTCTGTTGAATGATGCCATTTTCAATAACCCCTAGCCTATATTTTAAGGGCATGCCATTATTTGTCATTGAATATCTCAGAAATGATACAAGATAGACACAGTTACTACAGGCCACTGAAACTGATAGAAAGTGATATAAAGGTAAGTGGATTTAGATAGTTCCTTAGATAACAAGCATCTCATCCTCAAGGCGCTCAGACATGGATCAACACACAGTTTAACCTGCAAACGACATCATGTCTGCCTTTAGTCTTTGTTCGCGTTCACCAGATGGCGCCGCCACGGACTGTGGTGACAACATTTGTTACAGCTTACTACTCATTATCGACCCCGAAAGGATGAAAGGCTGAGTTGGCCTGGTTGGCTGACTTACAGCGGACAGTTTACCCACATAAGTGGTCACCCGTCAGCTGTAGGTCGACCACAGGACTGCGAAAGCTCGCTGGTCAAAGACCAACGTTCTACCGCTGAGCCACGGAACCAATTAATATGTAGCACATTCAATTGTGGCATGGGCCTTGATTGATCTTCAAGGTCATTTCAGCTATTTTTCTCTGAAAATAAGTGTAGCTTACTTTTTGATATTATTTGATGGTCATTTCATAGTTTGTATATCACATTTGCAACATATACAATGTATAAAGTCAATTACAATGGTTGGAGGTTACATGTGAGCAATTATTTCTGCTGTCGTATTCATTCAACCAGAAGGACTTACATAATGCTGAGCACGACCTGTTAGCGATAGCTAAGTTTCTTGTTTAACATGTTTTCTGGTGCATACCTCAATCAAGATTGTCCATAATGTTCCCTTCATTTGAAGGGATAGTATAAGGATCAAGGAACTGTTCACACTACAAATCAATCCAACATAGGCCTACACAATCAACTCATGCACCTAGAAGCTAGCTTTTACTTAATTAGCCCCGCTTTGTGGTGGGGGCTTGACGCAGTGGCGCTATCCTTTTGCTTATGCTAATTAGTCGTTTATTTGTTTGTCGCCAACGCGTACTTGTCGGGCAGTGGTCTGACTGGCCTAGCAGCACAATAGTGCTGGCAGCAGCAGCGCTGCTGGGCCAACGAGAGCATGGGTGTCCCAGATGTTTCCTCCCCTGAAAAACTTCACCCTTCGTGAAATTTATGTCATGGCGGGGGCTTACTCTTGGTGCTCACAAACGCGTCATACTTGTTCGGAGAACTTGTCCCCAGAGAATTTACTGCCGATTAAGAACCTCACATTGAGATAAGTCTGAATACAAGTGGCATTTGATAGGTTTTGAAGTTGCGAAGGTCTGTTCTGCAGCTGTTATTTGTCCATTTCAAATTTTCAAGCTCTGCGCTTGCGTATTTAGGCCTATTGTGTGCATGTCTGCGGCTAAGACGATAGCAGGTGGTCCAGTAATGGTGAAACTGTCAATCAATTCCGCAGTCAGTAACCGGCGGCTAAACATGCATCAGTAAAACTGATTGAATACAGAAGAGTTGTTAAATAGCAAAACAAGCTGTGTTACTGTCGAAGGTACTGCATTGAATGCCGCCCCGTGTGCGTAGCTATGGATTAAATGGGCGTCATACCCCTAAAGCTAATGAAACAAATCTTCCCGTATTTCTACATCTTCTCCCATTGCCTCCCTTCCCCTGCTCTTCGCCTTTTATCCGCTCCACTAGCCAGTATGGGGAGCGTTGTAACTTTTTAAAGCTCCCGGCCAGGGACAGAGCCCCGCTGTGCACTAAACGTTCATATCTTTCTGCAGTAAAACAACTTAATTATCGCAAACAGATCGCGCGTCAGCTGCGCACACAATACGTTGAGGGCATCTATTAGCCTAATTACCCCTTGACCTTGAAATCTATAGTTAAGTCTAAGCGTCACTCTAAACGTTGAGTAATATTGTGACCTTAAAATCTGGCTTAGAGTCACTCAAGGTCATTGAAACCGGTGCCCTTCGAAAGCTTGGGTGTGGTTTCATATTCGCCTTCTATAGTAATTATTAGTATTATAAATGTTAAGATTATAGTGACACTATCGCAAAAAAAATGTTGCAGGGGCACTGTATTGTGACGACCCACGTCACCAAAGGACAGCTATGTCCGCCATGCTCTCACCGAAGACCAGAGCAAGTCCGCTTAAATGATGTTTTGATCGCGTTTTATGACTTCCCGCTTCTTTGAACGAGAGCTCAATTTTACTACAGAAGGTAAAGGTCTAGACACTTGCTATATAGCGCCACTTACATGAGTCAGACTCGTGACCAGCAACGCTTTACCATCTCGGAAGTGGCAGGCTGGCAGCTGATTGGTATGAGCCAATGGTGCCGCAGCGCTTTATGTGGCCATCCATTGCCCGCGTTAACGGAAAATTGGACTCACGGTGCAGCTAGCAGACACACCATCGCCCCAATCAGCCACACTAGGCCTTCACCCCGTAGCCGTAGCTACTACTCATTTCCCGTCCCGCTGAGAATAGGAGGCTGAGTTGGCCTGAGCACACAGTAGGTTTGCCAGCAACCTTGAGCAAGTTGCTAATTAGCAACTTGCTCTGAGCAAGTTGCTAATTAGCAACTTGCTCAAGGTTGCTTGCAATAGACCCGGTGTGAGTCGAACCCGCAACCTCTCGGTTACGACTCCGATACTGTACCGACTGGACCAATGCACCCGGTGACCCACCAAAGACACCGAAACAACGTAGGAAGTTTTGTGTTAACTGCGCTGAGCCGAGCTGAAACGATAATTACTTGGTCCAGTTCCGACGAGTGGAACTATGACACAGGGCAGGGCAGGGTTTCCCATGAGAAATGACCTGTGGAATAGTTGTGAGTGCAAACTTGCCATAAATCCGTTCTGGCGAACTGACCTCCGAGGTCACGATTCGAGTGCAAACTCGACCTAAATTCCGAGTGTAAAACTCCTAACTATGAGTGTCTAACTCTAAATTTGGAGTTGCAAAACTTAACCTAAATTCTGGAGCGAAAGCCCTGATCCACGAGTTGCGAAACTCAACTTAAAATTCTGGAGCGAAAGCTCTGATATAATAATCTACGAGTTGAAGAATTCTACTATTCTGACCTGCGAAACTCGTCCTAAAATTCAGACCGGAAACTCCCGGTAAGGCCTACAAGTTGCAAAACTCATGGGACAATTCATAGCCGTAAGACCGCTAGCTGCCGCACTGAATTCCGCGCACCGCCTCAGAATTATTTTTCAGAAATAATTCTACCCCACCGACTTCGTATCTACGAAGCTGCCTTCCCCCGCTTCGCCGATGATTGAAATACCACCCGCACGCTTCCGCCGCTATTCGCCAGAGGGCACCCCGATCAGCAGTCCGACAGATTCGCAGTAATTCCCCGCAGGATGTTTCCTTTCCGTCGCCGTACTACAGACTGCCACAATAGCGCCGCGCATTATCCTGTCGTACCATTGTTCGTAGTTAACTGAATTAAACGTGTTTTAATATTACATCGCCAACACTGCCTCGTACTTGGTGGTAGCGCTCCAGTCAGTCCCAGAAGCCCATCGCCACAGGGATAGCTGGATCGTTTTGCCGCCTAGATCTCGGCTCTTTCAGCTCACCAGTCACCATCACCGCCATTTCTCGTAACAACACGCCCCCGTCCATTACGACCCGTGCATCCATACACTAAGCCCCCGCCGTCCGTCACAGTACAAAACGTTATGTCAAAATTTGCAGTTAACGCTGAGCAACAAATAGATAGCGCAATCATGTCCGGTCTTCAAAGGATGCCTTGAATAGCAGTGTTTTCAGCTGGCGACGAAACGCCAAGTACGTCTACGATGTTCTGACCGCCGTTTTCATAAAATACCGGAATGTAACTGACTGACAGACAGACAGATTTGCTATATCAATATCGCGCGTCAATATGCTGACGCGCAATAAAAACTGTCGTGCGTCCTTCCCCTGAGGATTACAGACCGTCGAGTAGTTGAGTAGTCGAGTAGTTCGAGTTGTTCGAGTAGTTCGAGTAGTCAAAACAACTCGAACAATGACGAAACTATTAAACACCGTCGAGTAGTTTGGCAATA
>Ga0209149_1001186_pt1 | contig 12753 bp, 8 predicted proteins | sample WorMetTyACAVOLI2_FD_187423 | JGI IMG/M metagenome (GOLD analysis project Ga0209149, IMG submission 187423) | Marine gutless worms symbiont microbial communities from Max Planck institute for Marine Microbiology, Germany - Olavius algarvensis... ... | reverse complement strand
CCTGCCCGGTTGGGGTGAAGGCGGGGCGGTCACCTCTGTCGGGTGGCAGATAACACTGTGTGATCCCATTGACAAGTGGCGTCCCGTAGTTCTGAGGTGAATTTCACGAAGAACTATACGCTCCTTTTTTACCTTTGCTGAAAACACGAAGTTGGCGTCTGTAGTTTGAAGAAATGTGGGCGACACGGTGCACAAGGTTCGCTTTATTGCTGTTTGTCTCTTACTCTGTCTGCCGCTACGTTGATCTTTAGTCCCGTCCAATATTCGCTGTCGTAAATCCGTCTTCGTTTAAGATTAACTCTTATCTTTGCTTTTGATGCAGTTCCGATTAAATTATCTTTACCCAGTGCGTCTCCTTAAAATTTTAAGACATGTCCGTAATACGTTAGTTTCCTCAGGAAAAGTTCTGTTTCAGAACCCGGTATTTTGTGCCAGAACGTTAATTGTTTATACACCTCGGAAGTTTGGAACGCAACGATATCAGTATTCAACTGGCTATAATGAAAGTCTATGTTCTCACCTGTATTTTTAAGCTTCGCTTTACGCATGCGCTTACCCCAACAGCATAAATTATGCTAAATTATGCAAAAGGTGCACAGAAAAAACGTTGGTTTTCCATTCATTTCTCTGAATGAAACGATAGTAAAACAGAAGGCTAGTTTAGAGATATTTTCTGTGACAGCTGAAAGATGACATAGCGTCAGTAGTCGGCCTCCAGACTATGAGTGTAAATATTGCTGTTACGTCGTACTCCGTAGCTTTAAACTAGTGTAAAGGGTCGTGTACACTGTATGGCCTGCAGCAGTTCGACTAATCCGACTGTGTAGTGTAATCGGGCTTTACGTAGTTTATCGTACATAGTTGTCTGCATAGTCGTTATTACTGTTGGTCTCTCAGGGCACAATTTACAATCTTTTCACGCACCGTTACTGCAGCGTACTAGCTAGTATGTTTGGCGATTGTATAGATGTTTGTGTTTATGTGCACACTGTTTTCGTACTACGTGTTATGGTATATCTACATCTCGCAATACAGATTAGCGAGATAATAAGAACATGTGTTAATTCACCAAAAAGGCAGCTAATTTATTTATTATTATTAGGTCTACTACCCGCGACGTAGTAGCGAGGCAACATTGTTTTCGGCTGAGTTTGTCTGTCTGAAGCTGCTCTATTTTTTCACACATGACTGCATTGTCATATAATTATCATGAATACAATATTATGATGCTTTAGGATGTGTGTGTGTGTGTGTGTGTGTCTGTCTGTCTGTGCGCACAATAACTTGGAAACTATTGCAGATACCAGCTTTCAGCTGGACAGTTAGGCAGATTAGACAAAAATCTCGGACAAGTTCGCATGTCAAGATTATAGGTCAAGGTCAAGGTCAAGGTAATTTTGGAGGGTTCAAGGTCACTCGATAAGGTTATGAGCTATTTTGTCGCGAGTAGTGGGATTCCATCTCTGATGGCTTCATTTTATATTTTATCATTCATTTATCATTTGGCGGTTATTTCAGTAGTTATTGGATGAGAAGTAATATTGTAGAAATGCACTGTGTTAAATACATTCTATAGACGTGCTGCGGTCTGACGAAAGCGGAATGTCAATCTTGCCTTGAGGCGTGCATAACCAATTTGTCGTCCGTCCATACACCTGTTTATTATTATTAGTGTTATTATTATTAATTTTAAGAAACATTCCATTGGTTTTTGACCATGTTTTTTGCGTTGTTACCGTAATGGTAACATCTGTGGATATTCTAAGGCAAACGTTTTGTTTCGTTAGAATGTGCTAGCGTTATTGCGCCGCTTAAAAACAGCCAATTTGTTGCTGATTTGTTTTGCGTTTCTAGCTTGTATTTCACGGTTTCCTCGCGCTCAGCTATGCTAGGGTGCAACTGCGTGGACGGCGCCGCCTGTCTGTCCATCTGTCCGTCCGTCACAAGCCGGTATCATGTGAAGAGAGATGCTCATAGGATTGTGCGGTTTACACTAACGGGTAGTCCACGGAATATACAATGTGTGCCAAAAATGAGACTCGCGTAATCTTGAATATCTTGTATCGTTGTAAGCCTATTGCAATGAAATTTATCACTCGATATCCTGGTGACCTTAGCTATTAAAACGCATACATAATTTTCCACCACACCTTAGTTATGTTTCTACTCGAACTGACATTGGTGGGTGTAGTTTCTGGCAGCCTGTACTACTGACAAGAAGACAACATAAATTTTTGGTTTATGTGTAATATCAGGCAGTGTAGAAACATAACTAAGGTGAGGTGGTAAATTATGTACGCGTTTAATAGCTAAGGCCATTAGGATATCACATGCTAAATTTTTATTGCAACAGACTTACAACTGTACAAGATATTCAATATTACGCGAGTCTCATTTTTTGGCACGCAGTGTAGTTTTTGAGACCAACTTTTATAGCTTGTGTCCCATAGAACCCCCTTACGAGGGCTTCAAACGAGACTGGGGTGGGTAAAAGCGGCGAGAAAACACTTTGGCGCTTTATAAATCACTTTCTTACTTACTTACTTGCTTACTTACTTATACTTTCGACCAATGAATCGTTGTATCTCGGAGACAATATAAGATATGCATACTTATAATGGAACACGAATAGGAAGTTGCACATGATCTTGCGATTAACGCTTTAGACTCCAAAGTGCTACATCGAATAATACGAAGTTGGTACACTGGCGCTGATGGGTGGGCTGTTACATTTGGAACAGTGAGGAGGAGTCTGGGCGGGCTGCGGCCCCGCCCAGACTCCTCCTCACTGTTTCAAATGTAACAGCCCACCCATCAACGGCCAGTGTACCCATCACTGTATTGCTATATGATGGTTCGTTGCTCTTTGGTTTTAATGTGGCGATTAAAGGGTTAATACAGATTTCGATGACCTTGAGTGACTGTACGACCGAAACGCGCCACCTTACCCCATATAGCTTTTTTCTCGAGCTCGCTGTATAGATAGCCACACATACTATCAGCGGCAAAAAGATAGCCCCGGGTCTGTGGATTTCTGCCATCTACAGACCATGCGTAAATTCTAAGGCGAATGACCTTTAACCCAGATTTTAAGGACACGCCATTATTGGACGTTGAATATCTCAGAAATGTGCGAGATAGACACATGTTTACTACTACAGATCAATAGAAATTGATATGTGGCCTATTGAATTGTGCCGCGGCCAATGACCTTGATTGACCTTGAAGGTTATTTCAGCTATTTTTGTCTGAAAATAAGTGTATCCGACTTTTCTGGTCTCCGATAAACAGTCCAGGCGATCTAACGAAACGTGATATTCTCGGTGACCTTGAGTGACCTTTGAAGGTCATTTCAGGTACTTTAAACTGTTTCATCGACACTGAGCGCGACCTCTTAGCAATATCTAAGCTTCTTGCTAAGCTTCTTGTTTCACAGTTGTTTGACAGTTGTCAAGAGTTCGGACCAATCGCTTGTTGTTGACTGTACAACTTCTGTGAATGTGGGACGCAACTCGTTTTGAAACGTTTTTTTTAATTTCGTGATCAAATCATATCGGATGTAATATAAATCTGGCACAGTCTAGTTAATCACGTATTTATCGTTCTTCGCTGTTGTTCGATGTTGTTGTCAATGTCGTTATTCACTAAACATCGTTGTTACTATGTCTGTCAGTGACGTCGGCATCGCGAAAAAAATTACCAGTTCTGATCACTTAGTTACCGCAAGAGTTGTCGAAAAACCGGACTTTTATTTCGTTTTGTTGATCTGCTGTACAGACCGACGACAGGCCCATACGAAGGGGGTCCGAGGGGTCTAACGACCCCCTCCCGCTGCCGGATACTACCTGAGCTTAACCCTTTATGGCCACATTAAAACCGCAGAACAACGGACCATTATACAACAATACGGTGATTAGTACACTGGCCGTTGATGGGTGCGCTGTTACATTGGTACAGCTAGGACGGGGCTAGGCGAGCTGTAAATATAACAGTCCACCCATCAACGGCCAGTGTACCAACTACCTTATTGCTGTACAATGGTCCGTTGCTCTGCGGTTTTAATGTGCCCTTAAAGGGTCAACTTTCGACGCCCTCGCGAAAGACACCTTTTGGCACCTTTAGCAAGCAAGTAGGCCTAAGTAAGTTTCAGTGACAGACGCAAACGCTTACAATGAAAAAACAATTCGAATATGAAAATTATGAACTTATTAGTTAAACAAAACTAGTTAAACAAAACAAACAAGCAGTGTTGCCGCCGGGTTCGGCCGATACGGTATTCCCCCGACCGCCTCTAACCCTGACCTTCGACCGTTTGACCTTGAAAATGGTGTGCGAGCCGCATCTAATGTGGGCAAGCTTCCTTCCAAATTTGGGCACGCTAGGCCTTTGAGTTCTTGAATTATTCGCTATATACGCGACGGACGGACAGAGAGGCGGACGGACGCAAAGACAGACGGACGGACAAAAGCAACGCTTATTATGCCCCCTTTCCTACGGTCGTGGCATAATAAACCTCTAAGCCAAGCAACCGTAACGAGACCGTTTCAGCTTATGAACAATGAGGTGATACTGTGTCACTCGTACATGAATAATACTTTGTTTTAGTTAATATTTTGTTGTTAATTGTAGGCCTAGTTTTTGTATATTGTATACACTGTAAAATGTTGTACGTGTCGTTCTACTCTAATTGTGCTTACATATCTATTTTCTGTGTTGCCATGGGATGGCATATAAAGATTTATGTGTTGTCAACAAATGTAACTCCAGATGAAAGTCGTGGCCGTGTTGAGCCATATTAAAATGAGCATCAGAGGCATCTATTTATTTATATGTAAATAATAAATATCTCATGTTTATGGCGAGGCACTGACAGATACGAATTTGCCGAAGTCGTCATCAATATCGTTGATAGTGGCACAGTTGTCGTGTGTTTTATCAGCCGAAACTCTTTCTTGTTTCAGGAAACTTCTAAAGCGGTTTGCTTCATACTTTTTATTTAATCACGAGCATTTAATTGAATAATGATCGTCAGCGGCAAATCACGTTGCTGTAACGGCACTTTTACTAATGTAATTTTATATCGCTGCTAACAAAGAATATTTTACGAAAATACCAATTATTATCAGATATTGCTGGAAGGTTGCGAAGTTAACTTACACCGACAGCGTTCTCCGAGTTTTTTAGTTATAAATATTAATAGCCCCATTATTGCAACCGAATAATCGACGTAATTGGTGATACTGACTATTTATACTGTTTCATGTTGTGTTATAACGAAAAAATTTGATATAGTGTACAGAAAATATAAACTGCAATGATTTCAGTGACACCGGTAGACAGTAGCATTAGCATGGAGCAATACTGTGTACATTCGTACGTCGTAGTATGTATGTGCGTGTGCGTCAATTGTACATAATGCATAATTTTACGAATTAAGAAGATTATCTATGACTGTGCCGTGTATTTCTGTTGCCGTTTTTCGTTGTTGCACGCCATTGTAACTGCATGTTAGTTGAATGTTAGACGGGTCTTTGTATATTGCGTAGTCGTGTTTATTACACGAATTGTCATTGTATAAACAGAAAAAAACATTCTCTATCGCCGCTATGCAGTTTGATTCTACTATCTCAGAAACGGCTAAAGATACGGCCATACTTACTATAGAATGCAAATAGGAAAACGTACCCGGCTTTCGAGTGGTACCATTTTCAATGATCTTGAGTGATCCTTAGCCCAGACGTCAAGGTCACAATATTACTCAACGTTAGATAACTTGAAAATTGTACTACAGTGTGTCTCAAAAACATGTGACCACATTTTCGATGATATGAACTAGAACTGTCCTTTACGAAGATTTTTGGCACACTTATTACCAAGAGTATAGGCCATCAACAGGTATTTTTAGTTTCGCACCTGACCTATTTAATGCAGCTACTTTACCATGAGAAACTGTCGAGACCTAAATGTCACGAATTTAGCCAATGCTGATTTTCTCAATGCTACAATACTAGAATATTAACTGCAAAACTGTCACCATATTAGTTTGCTTACTTATTACACAACTTACGGTTTAAAATAGAACAATAACAAGATTTATTGCAGACGACAAGATTGTTTATCAGTGAGTGAGACGGGAGATGCGATTGGCTTCAAACAACAGCTGAGCACGACGTCGTTTGAAGCATTTGAGCTGGAGATTGTGCGCACTTGAACAGAGAATGGCAGTTTCACACGAAATCTCATGAGCTGATGGTTGCCTTTTTGGCTTGTCCTCTTGACTGAACACGAGGTCCTCCACTGCTACGCGCCGAACGCTGTCTACCGCTGCGTGGTTGCAAGACAATTGTACCCGTCTTGCAGATTCTCTTTAGCAGACTGTCGATGCTTTCAAGTTTCCGACCCTTGTCAGGCAATTCACTCATCAGCCTTCGTGCACCATACTGCTTTGACAGATACAGATTTTTAAAAATCAGAATCCCATCTTTCGGTGAAATTTTCAAGATTTTGTTTAATTGTTTTACTAATATTTAGGTCTCGACAATCTCCCAAGGTAAATTAAGTGCACGAAATAGGTGTGGTGGGAAAATAAAAACATCTGTCGATGGCCTATACTCCTGGTAATAAGTGTGCCAAAAGTTGTTGTTAACGGACTATTCTATTCCAAATTGTCGTCGAAAATGTAGTCATGTTTTTGTGACGCACTGTAGACAGAGCTATACTTAGAGTGGCAGACTAACAGTAAGTCGTACATGATCTATCAAACGGCGCCATTTTCAATGACCTTGAACGACCCCTACCCCCGATTTCAAGGTCACGCCATTATATTAGCTGAATATCTCCGAAACGGTACGAGATACATAGTTTCAATGGAATTTTAATAGGGACTTAAACACGCCGTACTCAAGGATGACATTTCGAATGACCTTGAGTTATCTTGAGTAACTTAGCAAAATATTCAATGACACGAAGCGTCGCCCGATCTCTCTGCGACAGCCGAGCTTCTTGTTCATCATTGCAGGTTTCCATTCCGTCACATTCCTGAGAGTTTTATCCACGCACATCACACTTGATAGACTAAAGACACCGATCAATTAAATCAGTGCGAGATCTTTAACTTTGTTGATCTTTGCAATTGGGTGGACAGTGTGTGGTCGACCAGAACCCGGATATGAGTCAATGATGTCATTTTTTTCTGTTACGTGTTTAATCAGCCAAAACTCTTTCTTGTTTAAGGAAACTTCTAAAGCGGTTTGCTTCATACTTTTTTTATTTAATCACGAGCATTTAATTGAATAATGGTCGTCAGCGGCAAATCACGTTGCTGTAACAGCACTTTTACTAATGTAATTTTACATCGCTGCTAACAAAGAATATTTAACGAAAATACCAATTATTATCAGACGAGTAGATTCAGCACTCCATGAGCTTTGTCTGAATATTTTTCATTCAAATAAGTTGATATTTCTAAGAGTTGTGCAAGAAAATAAAAGGGGTGTATTTTTCGCAACACAGTATACACAAGCTGTTAGTCGGTGCCGATTCTATTCGATTCGTAGCTCACCGCGGAGCAGAGGACAATACTTTGATCGATCCGCAGGCTAGATTGCGCCCATATGCCACTCTATATTACTGCGTGCAAGTAATGTCGTTCACGTCTGTTCGCAGGGAAAGAGAGAGTTTATTTGCAATAACAATACACGTGACTGTCATGAAGTTGATTTATCGTATTAATAGTTCTACAATAAAAGTGAAAAAAGCTCAGGGTCTGTCGCATGTTCCTGTTACGTCAATGACGCGAGTAGCAACCAAGCAAGCATCTTCATTTGCTCAGAATACAGCATACATAGTAATCACCTCTGTATAATGTTCACAAGGGCAGGCTGTCAGAAAAGCCACATATCGGGAATATCATTGCTAGCCGCCTTGTAGCAAAAAAACAGCCTACAGCTCAGGAGACGCACTGCAGCGAGATACTGTTCACACCACGTTGTAGTCAAAGGGCCAACGAGCTTATCTTCTCTGCATGGTCAGTTTTTTATACAATTTATACGGTTTTGGAGCTGTGGAGCGTCAAATCTCCCCAATTTTAGCATTTTTGTTTATTTTTCCAGACAAAATGCCTAAAACGTACCTTTTTATGCGTGTCTTACAGCCCAGGGGTTACATTGCAGAATGCTTCTCGTTATTACGTGGCACCTACGGGAAGGGAAATGCCGGTGTATATACGCAATGCTAGTAGGCTATACTACACGGCTTGTCCGGTCTGCCTTTTCAGGGTCCGAACTAGAAGTATGCATTTGAATGGGAGTCCCCATAAGAATGGGATTCTCATGGGGATGGGAATTGGATTTGAATAAGGATGGGAATGGGAATAGGAACACAACAACATGGGAGTGGGAGCGGTTAATGCTTGTAGGGTCCCAAAATCATTCCCGCGGATCACATTACGCTACACTTTGTGCTCTATGTTTGCGGTTTTCACACAAAGGCCCACAGTGTGATTTATTTCTGTCTTCTGTAACACAACGGTGTATGTGGCTAACAGTTAACTGTCTCGTGAATCTGTGTTGCTAAAGCAATAGTGCTGTGTCTTATAAAGGACGGTGCAGTAACTATTGTTATTAATTGTTCCACGTAGTCGATAATGTAAGGTGATGGGAATGGGAGGGAATGAGAATGTCAATATGGGAAACTAATGGGAATGGGAACAAACGTTCGGCTGGCATGGGAATGGGAATCGGAATGAGACTGAAACTTATGGGAATGGGATGGAATGGGAAAGCCGACAGCCATTCCCGCACACCTCTAGTCTGAACGATGTGCCCCTAAATTTTGACAGTCACGCCCTAAAACTGAAATTTTTGGCCTATAAATTTTGGCCTTGGTCTTTCAAGCGTGAACGGCAAAAAATTAAATTCGGTACTTAAAATTTGAACACCACTATAAGCCGATCATGACAAAATTTTTACATCGGATGGCAAAACTAGCCGAGTAAACACTTTTGGTGCGCAAAGTCGCGAATGCGCGGAAACGAAACCCCTAAGCAGATCATGACGAACATTTGCACAGGTGTAGGGGTCCACGACGTAATCACCTCTGCCAATTTTTATGACTATCGCTTACGAGGTTTGGGCGTAGCGGGGGGGGGGGAGTCATATTTTTGGGTTATCCATTGACTTGCGTCGTCGCCCTTACAACACTCTAGCACTATACCGTGCTAGTGTTGATAGCCACCATGAATGGGCCTTCGTGGACTGTCGCACGACTTCCCCTAACAAATCCAAGATGGCGGACGGCGATCATATTGAATTTCGTAAATGCTAATATCTCCGTATTGAATGAAGACGTTTGCACAACATTTGGTACAGCGTATGCAACACGACCACGCGGAGTTGCTCATATGACCAAAACGGATCCGGAAGTTAATTCGTATGACGTCATCAGTCGAACGTCGGAAACAAAATTATTCTCAGCGATTGTGCAACACGAACATGTTTGGTACAGAGCCCAAGAAACAGACAGGCTTCACGGCGAAACGTATTTATCATGAAAATTCAAGATGGCGGCAGTCGCCCTCTTGAATTTCGAAAAAAATGTCAATATCTCAGGACTGGATGAGATCCACCAAATTTGGCGGACAGATAATGCATATGCATCACGGCCATGTGGAGATGATGGTAGGTACTCTACTCGTAATGGACAATATCGCAGTATGTTCGTAGCCTCGTAGGCCAACGCTACAATAATAAGATGATTTATATATTGACCGTGTATAAGCTCCGGACAATGCTAACTAACTGGCGACACCTGCAGGTCAGACGGTATTCATTATATTTGTTTTGATCGGGCTGAATCATCGCGAAAAAAATATTATCGCTGTTTCAGGGTAATTCGGCAGCTATATAAATATTGTTGGTTCGGTGGACAATAGTTTAGCGATCTTTAGTGACTTCGCGCAGCCTCTTTGCGACAAATGGGTCTACCGCTATCACTGATCGTAACGCGCGCTCTCTCAGCAATAGCTGAGCTTCTTGTCGTTACTTTGCCAGTTCATACAAGTAGCTCTGCTGTCGCAAAAAGCAAAAAAGCCGCGCGATGCTTCGTGTCTGTCAGTAGTTATCTTCAATAGTACGAAACGTCGAGCAGTCTTTTATTGTTAGTTACATAGGCTACAGATTTATTACTGCGTACGATTAGGTATAAATGCTGTTCTGTTGTCTTTGGCGTAACGTTGAGACTTCTTGTCATACACTTTGTCGTTGTTTCCCGACATCAACCAACTCGGCCGCTTACTACAAGCGATAAGTGTCACAACTTGCGGGACCGTGGTTTTTCGGCGTCGTGTTGATAACAGCTGGCCGGTTGCAGCGTGACAACACGCAGTGAAGCCAGATATAAGCTCAGAATCGCGATTTCTGCCACCTGCATTCCACGCCCCCGTTATGGGGTTCCTGTTGGAATATTGCCATGCCGTTTTGTATGGAAAAACTAGAATGGCTTGGCTACCCAACAGTGAAAAATTTTGAAGATAATGTGTATTCGTTTTGACAGAATGTACCAACGTGACGGACAGACACCGCATGACGGCTAAGGCCGCGTTTGCATAGCATCGCTAGGCAAAAATGCAAGTGAATGGAGAAGCGAAATGTTCTGCCGTTCTCGTCAGACGTTTTCGCAACAAGATTTTCTTCAGCTTTATCGTTTACATTGCAGAACAACGAGCCAAATCCAAGTCTCTTGTCACCGGATACATTTTACAACCTGAAACTGCACCGAAATGCGTCTGCGGCCTGAGGTAAGGCGGAGTTGGGTTTACAGCACTCCCAAGGATCCCCTAGAGTCCCTAGGTGTATTTAAGGTACCGCGGGCGGCATGAGGGAAGAGAGCTAGAAGGAATGAGGAGCAGGATGGAGAGGGGAGAGGAAGGGAAGGATATGAGAAGGGAATGGCGAGTGATGGGAACGGGATGGGTAAAATGGCGAGGGAGATGAGGATCGAGTGAGTAGGATAGGGCTACGGGAGTAGAGCACGGGAAGGGTGGGCCCCAATCCTACGAGGCGTTGACACGACTGGCTCTTTACACATATTTTAATTCTTTAAGATTAGTGACAATTACAGTTTACGCCTTGAATGGACATACTGACAATTTTATGCCTCCGCCAGCAGTAGTGCACGGCGCGCACTATGTTCCGATGTCCCGCGCCAATGTCGGAATTGTTGTCGCTTCGCACGAATACTGAACTGACTTCGATTAAATATGAGGGAGCTAATCACTGCCGCCAACAGATGAGCTTATTACATTTTGGGCGAACTTGTACCAGGGACAAGGGAGCAGGATATACGACAAAATTCTAATCGATGACAAACCGGTGCGGCCACGTAGCGAATGACTTCACAAATTTCATGGTACATACGGCACGCAGCACGCTGTGTCAGCACTCAGCAGAGCTGGCGAGTCCATTACACATATGCAGCAGCGGAGGCATCATATGATGGCGCGCGATCTTTAGAGTTCTCTAGTTTTCAATATTTCATTTATTTACCATGGACATACTGGCTATTGATAGCTATTCTGCCGTCGCGCGGCAATAAAATCCGTTAACCTTTTAATCGCCACATTAAAACCGCAGAGCAACGGACCATCATATAGCAATACAGTGATTGGTACACTGGCCGTTGATGGGTGGGCTGTTACATTTGGTACAGCGATGAGGGGACTGGGCGGGGCCCAGGCCTCTCCTCGGTGTACCAAATGTAACAGCCCACCCATCAACGGCTTAAAAATTATTCTTCAGTGGTAAAATGGGACTGTGTACTCTCATACACATTTGCTGTAAAATTTGGAGTTAGGCAGGGCTTTGTTTTATCGCCTTTTCTGTTTGCTATTTAACTGGATGATATACCTGTAAATCGTTCTCTAATTCCTAGCTCGTTTGTCGTAATGTATGCAGATGACATTTTACTAATAGCCCCATCTGTCAGTGAATTGCAGTTTTTCTTTCATGCTTGTGAATTAGAGTTGTCATGTTTAGATATGTGTATCAACACCAAGAAATAATCTTGTATACGTATTGGCCCTAGATGTGATGTAAAATGTGCCAGCATATCAACCATGAAGGGTTATAACCTCCCTTGGGTTAGCGAAATCCGATATTTGGGTACATACATAATCAACAGGCTAAAACTCAATGCTGACAAGACCCAAATCATCTGGATTGGAACACGTCAGCAGCTCAAGAAGGTCGTGGACGCTGACATTGTACTGAATGGACATCGCATTGCTCCGTCGCCAACTGTCATGTGTCTTGGGTCAACATTGACCCTGAGCTGACATTTGCGTCGCATACGAAACGAGTGGCCGCGCGATGTTTCTACAAACTTCGCCAGCTGCGGACGATCAGGCACTCGCTGTCAGCTGACAATGCTATATGCTGGTCCACGCACTTGTCTCTACTCAAGTCGACTACTGCAACAGCATCCTATCAAGTCGCCGCCGTCCACCTACGATCACTCCAGTCTGTGTTGAACGCCGCAGCACGACTGATTGTCAGGAAGCAGAAGTACGACCACATCACTCCGACTCTTCGTGATGACCTACACTGGCTGCCGGTCCATCCGACGAATACAGTATAAACTCATTCTATTCGTCTTCAAGTGCCGGCATCAGACGGCGCCGTCATACTTATCGATGATGTGTGCTCCCTTATCAGCATCTGACAGTCGACGTCACCGGAACCGTGCAGCTGCCCAAGG
>Ga0209149_1001185_pt1 | contig 12755 bp, 7 predicted proteins | sample WorMetTyACAVOLI2_FD_187423 | JGI IMG/M metagenome (GOLD analysis project Ga0209149, IMG submission 187423) | Marine gutless worms symbiont microbial communities from Max Planck institute for Marine Microbiology, Germany - Olavius algarvensis... ... | reverse complement strand
CTGAAGTTGTGCAAAATTGTATGTTGATATTTAATTGCATGTCTATGCAGGAGTGTGTTGCCAAACGTAAATGTAAATTTATTGCAAATTATGTTAAATTTGATAACATATTATGCTATGTCTGTGAAAACACTGCGGCACATGAACTGAATATGTTAGGCAAACGGTGACTATTTCATATTCTAGTTCATAGTAGTTAAGATTACTTTACATCTATTTATTTTTTGTTTGTACATATATTTTTCTTTTCTAACACTTATAATTTTGTATTTGCCATGCTGTGGTGAATAAAGTTGTGTGTTAACTTTAACCAGCTGCTAGTCTCCAGTTAACGGCCTTCAGTGACTTGTGACGGTCTGGTGGTTTGGTTTAGTGCATGGTAACGCATTGGCCTTGATCAACGTAGTTGCGCTACTTCAGACCCAGTTAGTAGCAGGATGGGTGACCGTCTGTGGACGGGTAAACCATCTGGGTATGTTACCACCAGCCAACTAGGTCGACTCAGCCTTCTACCATCCGTGAGACAGTAAAATGAGTATCAGCTTTGGGGCTGAGCAATAATAATAAATGGCGATGGTGGGTGTAGACTGTGGCAGCCTGTACAGGCGGACTCACAGCCTAAGTCGTCTGGCTTGGTCTTGCGTCGGCGGCCGCTTGGCGCCGTTCTACATTCATTAAATGAACCCAGTGAACTCTCGCAATGGCTCTTCTGCCATAATGACAGCACCATAAACATTGTCTTCAAATTATTATTATGATTAATTATTAAAGATAGCTGATAAGAGCAAATCATTATTGTTTACTGTTTCTTTTAGTGACTGTCGTGGCAGACACAGTAGTATTACCGTTAACTAACGTGTTTGAAGAATGACATAAGCCTATGCACTACACAAGCAGCAGACTTATTGGGAAAAGATTACTATTATTATTACTATTATTGAGGCCAAACCACAGAGTGCTTTAGGCAATGTTAACGGCCATCTGGAGCGTGTCCAACAGCTCACCGGTCCACGTTTTTGAGCCATTTTTCTGTACCAGTGCTGTTGGACAAATTCGACTAAAGGACCGGGCCATTTTTGATGGATCGATTTTTAATGCCGATCCACACAAGATGCAGGTCATGTGACGTCGTGTTTACAATGATGTTGTTTGGTTGTACGAGAGCTATTTGTGAATTGAAAGGTATTTATAACGTGTAGTTGAAGGTTCTGATCTATATAAGTATATCTTAGCTGGCCAGTGGTATGTTATGCCGCGTCCCCACTACGGATGCATGTAAATGCAGCCTGCATGCGGGCTGCATTTACGACCGTAATGCAGGCTGCATACCGTCGTAGTACCGTCGTTTGCAGCCTGCATACCGTCGTATGCAGGCTGCAAACGACCGTATGCAGCCTGCATTACGGTCGTAGGCCCCCTAAATGCAGCCTGCATACGACGGTATGCAGCATGCATACGACGGTACTCAGCATGCATACGGTCGAATGCAGGGCGTCGACGCTGGAACGCTGGTCGTTCACTGTCTGCATTTCCTATTTTCAAGTCGTTCGGATGCCATGGTTTATGAATATTCATGACAACATTAACTGTCAATCACTGACAGGCATAGCTTAATTCTAGAACATCGAACATGGAGGACGTTGCAGTTGGGGGGGGCGTTGTTTGCGGTTTTATGGCGATGGAAGCAGCCGTTGAACTGCATAGGTCTACACGACGTCGTCGTTCAGTGTGGGTTAAGCCATTGATTATCAGTCGTCCGGTATCTGGTGCCTACAGCAACCTTTTCAACGATTTACTGAATACTGACAAAGCTTCATGTCGCAATTTCATAAGAATGGATCTGCCTGCATTTGAAGATCTATTTTCTCGAGTCAAAGTCAGGACTCATTTTCGACAACCGATCTCTGCTAGATAAAGACTGTGTGTCACTATCTGGTACTTGGCTATACAGGTATAATCGACGACTAAACCGTTCCGTTTGCAGACATAAGGTTCCGTTGTCATAGCATATTGTTGGATGTTCGCTGTTACTTTTAAATTATACGTACAGCATTTTAGCAGGCGTGAGGATCGAGGCGTGGCATGGGGTGTGGTGGGGAGGTATCCCCCTTCCCAGCCGACTAGGGAGTTGTGGGGAGTGTCGTGAGCTCCCCCAGTGGGGTCCAGGGCAGAGCCCAGGCCGGTAACGCATTTTTGGCATACTGTATGGTCACAGAACGTCTCTGGTAGATAGAAAAATGTGATTTTTTTTGCCTGATGTGGGCGTGTCGGAATTACGTCAGGCAGCTAAAAATATAAAAAGTACGATCGTATTGTACGCCGTGAATTGACATGTCAATTCCGGGCGTACAATACGTCCTGCTTGCAGGCTGCATGCAAGGCGTCGACGACCGGCTGCACGGCGTCGACGCCGGGAATTGTACACTGTTATCCAATGGAGGTGTTCACATTTAGACGGTAATGCAGGCTGTATGCAGCCTGCATACGGTCGCATGCAGGCTGCATACGACCGCCTGCATGCATCCGTGGTGGGAACACGGCTTTAAGTAACACTGGTAGTACAGAAACTGTTGTCAAATATGTAGTGTATCGCCTGCCGGCAATCGCTGCCATTTCATTTCCTGGATAACGATGCAAGCTGTCCAACAGCTGACTGGTCTAACATGTGCCGACCCAGTGCCTGTTAGACCGTGAGCTGTTGGACACGACCATGTGTGGGCCGCCAACAACAGTGTCGCATGTAAAGCTGCACCCCCTTCCCCCGTGAAATTTATGCTTGCAATGGGGTCTGATTCACGACGCCCATGAATACGCCATGCTTGTTGTTATTGAAATACACTGATTTGAGTGACGCTGTAGAAGCAAACATGCATGGAATCTTTTAACTCCACTGTGCTGAAAATGTCATTAAAATTCGGAAAAAAAACTCTGGAAGAGCCATCATGTACAAAAGTGAATGGTGTGACCTAGAGGTATAAAGGTAAAGGTAAAGGAGCGTATTCTGAGGTGAATTCGTGAATTCACCTCAGAACTACGGGACGCCACTTGTCAATTGGATCACACAGTGTTGTATGCCACCCGACAGAGGTGACCGCCCCGCCTTTTGTCGAGTGGGATGTTAAACCCTACTATACCATACCCCGCCTTCACCCCAACCGGGCAGGTTGGTACTCGATTTATCGACCCCGTAAGGATGAAAGGCTGAGTTGTTTGTCGGAAATACTGAGTGGTGTTCAGCGGTTGGCGTGACGTGATACGGGTGTAGTAATGGCGGAGTATTGTCGGTGTCTTGAGGCGACTTGTGTGTGAGACTGCCTCGTCTGGCCAGCTACTGTTAATATGCACTGTCTCCTCTAACATACTGATGATTCTTGTCTGTGGTCGCGGACCAACTCAGCTATAAGAGCCTGTTATTCTCAGGCAGTGACGTATTGGTGTCACCGTACTGGATCCGCTTTAATACGTCTTGGGTCGTATGAGGAGACAGACCGAAAGTCAGCACTTCGAACATTTGTTGTAACTTTCCAACTTTTGATGCTGCGAAACATTGTTGTTCCGATAGAAACAATGTTTATTTGAAAGATTTTAACTTTCTGTTCATAACGCAGCATAAACTGTGGAATGCCGCATATAGTTACGATTGCTGTGGTAACTCGCTTCACCTGGTACACTTCTGTAAGCACAACTGTTATCTAATGTTGAGGTTTAATTAAGAATATTGAACACAGATTATCTCAGAACTTGTATTTAAATGTTAAAATATCGTAGGCATCGGGGGTCTGGGTTTCTGAGACGCAGACCGTCAAGTCGCTACTGTTGTCATGGAAACCGTGCAGCTGGTTCTAAGGCAATTTACAAACTTGTAACGTAAAGGTAAAGGTCTGGACACTTGTTATAACGCCGCTTACATGAGTTAGACTCGTGACCAGCAGCGCTTTGCAATCTCGGAAGTGGCGGCTGATTGGCTTGAGCCAGTTGTCAATTGAGAATTGAATAAGGCCTCTCTCTACCAAAAATAATTAGTAAATGTTGTGAATTAGTGAGTTATGTCATACTATACAGTGTAGTCTTGAGACCTCATCGGGCTTGTTTTCTTGGAATGCTCTTCCCTAGCAACTTCATGACCCAGCCATCTCCATTAACATCTTCAGACAATCCTTGAAAAAATCTTTTCAACAATTATTCTGATTGACTGTTTCATTCTACAGTCTACACCTACATGTATAGTCTGTTTTCTAGGTTCCGTCACCGCACGCACTTTCGTGACAATTTTCTGTTTAGCTGGCGTGTTTGAAATGTCTGTTTACTTACTTACTTACTTACTTACTTACTCAGTGAGAGCCGCAGCTCGGATAGTTGCCTGAATCTGATGCCGAGTTCCGATGACGATGACGATGACTCGCCAGTGAATACTGTGTGATGCTGTGCCTGTGCGTGCGGCTGTTCTGTCCTGTCCGATATCTAATGTAATGTAGTGCCACATTATAGTGCGTAGGCAATAACGTGATTCTGAGAATGTGGCTATTAGAGTGCGTCCAATGTGTGATAATGCAGTGCGTGCAATGATCAATGGATGCCCGCCCGCTTTCCTGCCTGACTGCTATGATCGGCTCGCGTGTGTGTATCTGTCTGTCGGCGTTGTTGTGAAATGCCTTGGTCGGTCCGCAGCAGTGTTATTTCAGTTTCTTCTAATACGTGCAAATGTACGCAAATAAACAAAAATTCACCCATTTGTTAGCCTAAGAGCAGAATATCGAGTATCGACCGTCGGCAAGGCAGGGTGGATGTCAATGTTTTGTTTTTGCATATGGTAAATAAGTAAATGGCGACAGCATGGATTTACAACCACATTTTTGCAGTTATTGCAATTGTTGCTGCGCGATGCTATGCATAAGCGCGGCTATTGCCGTTATGCGGTGTCAGTCCGTCTGTCTGTCCGTCCGTCTGACACGTTCGTGGATCATGTTAAAACGAATAAACATATCTTCGAAATTTTTTCACCATCGGGTAGCCACACCATTCTAGTTTTTCCATACCAAACGGGGTGGCGATATTCCGACCGGAACCCCCGTAACGGGGGCGTCGAATGCAGATGGGGTATAGGCAGAAATCGCGATTCTGGTCTAATAGCTGGCTATCGAAGATTGCTGGACGTTCCAAATGCCAAAAACAGTTACCGACGACCATGCACGCACCAGCGAATGTTTGTTTGTGACGGCCTGCAGCATGGACGAATACGCCGAAGAGAAGAGAACAGAAAAGAATTTAATTGTGCGCAGTGGTATATCTGAAGCCGAAACAACTAATAATAAAAGACTGCGCTCGACGTTTTGTATTGAAGCTATACAGACACGAAAAGCATCGCGCGGCCTCTTTGCGACAGCAGAGCTTCTTGTCACATGTTACTATGTCACATGTTGTCTGAAGCGAAGCCGACTGGTCATAATGAATAGCATTGTTGTTTGGATTAGAGGTGGGTCGATATCGCCATATCGCCAGCAAAGTAGTCAGTAACGTCAATGTTATTTCTTAACTTGCATTTCGAACTAGTAGAGATGTAACGAGGTGTAACGACGTATCACGTTGCCAAATAAGATACTCAGTTTTACTCATATAATTGTCTGTCTTTAAGTTAACGTTAAAAGTCTGAAGAAGTATGATAAAATATCGAAAAATTACCGATATTTCACTAGTCAATGATACGAATTCAATATATCGAAAAACCGATATCTAAAGTGCCGATACGATACCGATGCCGATATATCGATATCAGCGATATATGGACAATATTTTTGATATATCGACCCACCTCTAGTTTGCGTGATGACATTTAAATTCGGGCTAGTTCTTGAACTTGAAGTCGACTTGGACGTGAAGTTGCAGTAGAACGGCGAAGGTCGACCGTTGATATCTGTTTGAGTTGGGTGAAATAACACTGTAGAGCAGGTGCAGACGGCCTTGAGTCATTGACTGAGTCTCCGTTACTGGCTCTCCGTTCCGATATTCCTCTACTCTTTCTCTCCTCACACACGTGTCGCGTGCGGAGCACCGCGCGCTCGCTGTGGCGTCGTTTTTTATGCGGGACTGTTACACGTGATGGCGCCGATGGGAAATTGCGTCACTGCGGCCTGCCAGCCGGTCCCATAACTCGCAGAACCGAGCCTCGTGTGGTGCGTCCGGTGCCCGTAGACCTACCGGAGAGCGATTGATCGGTGCCTCGTGACGTCGTGCCAGACGCTATGCGCATTTATTTCGACCGTCGTAGTCGTCGTCCTCGTCGTCAACAAATCTCAAGACACGCACAGCACACAAGCATCGTGTCATTAATTTTCCGCCTTGTGGTGCTGACTGTCTTCCTGTCTTCAGAACTGTTGCGCCGTGAATACACTGCACGGTCTTACGCTGAGACCACAGCGTAGTCTGAACCTCTGAGGGCCTGTTTTCGGTCTTAGTCCAAAGCTGAGATTAACCAGTCACGCTGAGCGCGAACTGATGCTAAAAATAGCATGGTCATGAGCGGACGCTTACTGTTTCATTCGTTTAATGGCATAACAACTATTTCAGCTTTCTAAAATAAATCACAAAAAGTTAACCAAGAAAACATTAAAATGTTTTTGAAAAACCGTAAGGTGGTTCTTTACTACATAGGACTGTGCTGTGTCTAGCAGATATACCAACGTTTCTGTTGACATATTTGTTTACATGTGGCTTTAAATGGAAAACATAAGTTTTTTTTGCTCATCTAAGATGGATTAACCGATCTCATTGCATGCAAAATCAGGTGATTAGGTTGCTGAGTGATCGCCAAGTACAAATGAAGAAAATGACTTCACTTTTATCTTATCTTTGGTCTCAGACCGAATTTAGGACTCAGATGATAGTCTCAGCGAAAGACTAAGCCAAAAAGTGAAGTAACCGACTGTCAACTGGCCGAGGTGGCTGTGAAGTAACCGACTGTCAACTGGCCGACGTGCCTGTGCAGTTGCTTTCAGTCGTCAACGTTTGTGAACGATGTATGTGTGGTCCGTAAAAAAGACTTGGCAGTTTAAACTTTGTGCAACAACTTTTGCAAATCCTGACCGATTTCGATAATTTTTGCTCCACATTAACCAGTCGTTTGGGTTTTTTGTTGCGTATTATTTCTGTTAGACTAGTTTGTCCGGACTACTTTGCCAGTGATTGGCTGACGGCCATATCCAATGATGCCTGTGTCGAGGAGTAAGTCACAAAGACCAGTTGCATGAGGATGTATTAAACTAAAACAGTTCATATGGACTGGTCTGTTATTAGCCAATTGTTACTATGTTACGTTTGGCTTATGGCGTGAGCCGTCCGTCTGTCGTCTGTAACGTTGTTGCACCCTAGGCAGAGAATTTCTTGGCAATATTTTTGCACCACCTAATAGCTCAGAGACTCGGACAGTTTGTATTAAAATTTTGGGCAAAAATTCGAAGGGGTTCTAGTGGATCGTGCAAGTTAAATGCAAGGGCGTATGAAAAATTGGCATTTTTCGACCAATATCTCGCTTCATTTTTAAACGGTACAAGATAGGCGATAGTTACAATGGAAGACGAATAGGAACTCGTATGCGATCAATCGAATGGTGCCATTTCCAATGACCTTGAGTGACCCCTAACCTAGATTTTAAGGTCATGATATTTTGAATGTCAAAGACTCGAAAATGATAATGATATAGTTATAGTTACAATGGCAGACTAATTAATAGAAAGTCGTATATCATGGTCTATTTAATAGCGTCACTTTTAATGACCTTGGATGACCCTTAACCCAGATTTCAATGGCACGCCATTATTCAGCGTTTAATGTCTGATATTTCTAATACCGTTCTTCGTGTTATTACTAAAGACTAAAAAGCCCAGTACGTAGATGAGGCATAACGTTCGGATATCTAATCTATTATTAGCTCTTGTTTTCAGTATAGTATTACATGTAGTTTATTGTTTAGTTGTTCATCTTCATCGTGATCATCTTATAACAGCTGTCTAACATTTTAACTATTACCCCTAAGCGACATTTTTTCAACTTACTGTCCAAAATAATTAACAAACTTCATAGCACGTGATACAGCCTTGTGCTGAAAGTGTGGTAGTTAAACACCAACGAACCAACCAACCGTAAATGTCAGTCAGAAGTGCGTGCTGCTGACTGACAGACCCAGTGTACCTACCTACCCGTACGTGGACTCTGAGGTGGTCTTTGGTTTCCCAGCAACGCACCTGTTAAACGGTGTTTCTGTTTGGCTGGCTGGCGCTGAAATGTCCACGTATTATGTCAGACTGTGTGTCTGGACGTTTATAAATAGTTGACGTCCTCATCCTGCTAGTCGCTGCTGCTGCTGCTGCCACCTGCAGATGTTATCCCGCTAGGCCATGCCCAACTCAACTCTGCAATGATTGATTTGCTTGCCACTGATGAGTGATGAGTTATCACGTTAATTTATTGAGAAGTCAAAGGCTCAGATTTTCGTTCGTCTTGAGATTTATGGGGGGTGGTCAGGGGCAGACAGGTACTGTAGTGTCTGTTAATGTAATGCACATGTATTCAGTGGCCTGCATTGCTGTAGCCACAGTGCAACCCCTAAACCCCTTACCTGCGTTTAGCCACGTCTGAGATATGATGTTGGTACGAAGGAAGGGGAATATTAACAGAACTGTGTCTGTGCTGCATTGTTGTGTCTTGTTATAATGCTGCACAATGGTACGGTCGACTGGATCGGGCTTTGATCTTGCTTGCTTTAGCTCTATATTTTCCGAGTACCTCTGTATCTTTGGTCTTCATGGTGCTATATATATATATATATATATTTTGGTGAAATTCTTTACCTTTTAATGAGCTGAGTCTGGTGGGATTGGCCCTTGACATGGTTGACTAATCATCGTCCTTCAGTGCTGTGGCACTGTTGGTTGGTTCATCGGACCCGTAAAGTTGTCCACAAAATAATAATAATATTACGTAGTCATAGACTTATAACGCGCGCAATGTCGGAGTATATGATCGAATCTGAGGCATGGGCAGTCGCCAGGTGGGATGTTTGGTCATGTTTAATGATGGTTCGTAAGACTAAACAGGTGGGTTTTGAGCCGGTGTTTGAAAGTTTGCACAGCTGGAGCATTTCTTATGGCGGCTCTGTTTTCATTCCAAATCTTGGGGGCACAGTAGCTGAAGGCACGTCTACCAAAGTCAGTTGTTACAGTTGGAGCATTGAGTAGCTGCTGACTGGACGAGCGCAGGGCTCGCGTGGGCTCATAAGAAACAGAAGTGAACATAGATAAGCAGGTTGGTGTGTGGATAGAATCTTGTAGGTAGTTAAGGCCAACTTTAAATCAATATGCTTACGGACTGGTAGCCAGTGGAGATTAGAAAGCCGCATGCTAGCTGACAAGTGTTCGCGATGACAACCAGAGAGTACTACACCAGACAACGAGTTTCCTGCACACTGTAATTTATGTATGTTTTGCTGATGTACCGTGCAGGAGAGAGTTTGCGTAGTCCAGACGGGATTGAACTAACGAGGTAGCTAATGTGCAGTCAGATAATGTACGGCGAATATGGCGCAATGCCCTGGTGTGAAAATGCATCCATTTACAGAGTGATGAGACGTGTTGGTTGAGTGTGAGGTCAGCATCGAGAGTGACACCCAAGGTTTTAATGTAATAGGAGAAGGGAATTTGGGAGCCAGCGATAGTAGGTATAGAAACCAAAGGGAAGTTGCGAAGACGTTGTCGGGTGCCAAACAAAATGAACTGTGATTTACTGCTATTAAGTGCAAGGCCGTTATGACACAGAACCAGTTATGTAGAACAGACAAACAAGAGGAGAGACGAGTTACATGTGCGGTTACATCGGCAGTTGTTAAAGCAATGTAAATTTGAGTGTTGTCCGCATACTGCTGAATGCTTACGTTGAACGACGAAGCAATAGAGCTGATAGGTGAGATGTAGCACGTGAACAGAAGGGGGCCAAGCACTGAGCCCTGTGGTACTCCCGTGGGACAGTGAGTACGTGGAGATTCAGACTGGCCCGCCCGGACGGACTGATGCCTGTTTGAAAGGTAGGACCTGAGCCACGAGTGGGCACTGCCAGAAACGCCAAAGTTCTCGTTCAGCCTGTCTAACAGGAGATGATGATCCATTGTATCAAACGCTGCGCTTAAGTCGGGTAATGGCGCCTATATGCCGACTGTGCCGAGCTGAAGCTATCTGAAGCACACACATGTGCCTGAAACCGGGACAGGAGTAACTTTTCAAGAATCTTATAAATGTTATTGAGATTGGAAATCGGACGAAAGTTGGTTGGGTTTTGATCGTCTAGAGTACCGGTAGGTTTTTTGAGAAGTGTAGTTACAATGGCAGGTTTGTATTTGCTAAGAAAGACGCCTTGACTGAACGAGAGGTTGGCGAGCCTGACAATGAGATCCGCAAAAACCGTCACACAGGACTTAATTACAGACGTCGCTACAAAGTCTAACGGCGATGACTTGGCTGATATTTGTGTAATTATTTTGGTGACCTCGCTTACAGTAACTGTGGGTATGGCATCGAAAGGTTCCCCAACAAACTGTGCATTGGTTGGAAACAGAGTGGACAGGGTAGCTACTTCGAGCCCGCTTAAGCGCACATATCTTGTCAAGAAAAAAAGTTACTAAACATAGTGCACAGTCTAGCGTTCTCAGCGTCAGTACGATTCGGCAGACAACGACCGATATGCAGTAGCTGTTTCGATATCCGCCATCGCTCTTTACAATCTGTCGCAGACACAAGTTGAGCACGGAAGTAATTGTGACGCGACGCACTGATGAGTTTGTTAGCCTGACGACAGCAGTTGCTATACGCCAGACGATCGTTGTCGTTACGACTGCGCTTCCAGACACGTTCAAGGCGCCGTCGCTGTCGCTTGGCGTCTAGGGCGTCCTTGGACAACCAGCACGCCGCAGGTTACGACGGCGACGTCTGACCTGTGTTCAGTCCAGAGCCATAGAGTAATAACGTATAGAGTAATCTATGGCTCCGGTCCAGTCCAGTGGGACGTTAAACCCTACCGTACTATAGCAGTAGGACAGTTCTAAACATGCGTGTCGCACGGCCACGTCATGTCATTCGGTTGGACTAGACAGAGGACTACATATATACGTCACTGAGTCGGAGTCCGCATTGATACTCGGGTCAACTGAGTTGTAGTAGCATTTCGTATTATAACAGCCTTGATCAGCGTACATTGGTCGCGTATGTGCACGTGGAAATAAGTTCTAAAACAAACAAGTAGCTCTGCTGTCGCAAAGAGGCCGCGCGATGCTTCGTCTCTGTCAGTAGTTAGCTTCAATAGTACAAAACGTCGAACAGAGTCTTTTTATTGTAGTTACGTACGCTACAGATTTATCACTGCATGCAATTAAATGTGCTGTTCTGTTGTCTTTGGCGTAACGTTGAAACTTCTTGTCAGAAACATTTCGTCGTCCTTTCCCGCCATCAACAAACACCGCCTGTTATACCAGCGAAGTGTCACAACTTGCGTGACGTGGTCCGACGGCGTCGTATTTATAACACCTGGCCGGTAACAGCGTTAACAGCAGTGAAGCCAGATATTGGCTGAGGATCCCGATTTCTGCCTACCCCACCTGCATTCGACGCCCCCGTTAGGGGGGTTTCCGTCGGAATATTGCTATGCCGTTGGCATGGAAAAACTAGAATGGCGTGGTTACCCGACGGTGAGAAAATTTTGATGATATGTTTATTCGTTTTGACACAACTCACGAACGTGACAGACAGACAGATAGACACCGCCTGACGGCAAAGGCCTCGCTTGATGCTAGCATCGCGCGGCAAAAATGTGTTTTAGCTTGCCCCGGTCACAGCTGGCGAGGATGGTTTTTGATCATGATTGTTTGTTTTGTTACTGCCGCGGTCATGTGGGCACGAAATTGGGCCAAAAGGCAAAAAACTGACGTACTAAAATAAAAACACTGGTCCGTGAAATGTTGATGAACTGGGGTGATGTGCTGCAGACTGGCGTGGCACCCTGTAGCTGGTATAGGAGTGTATCAAAATATAACATAAGTGACGCCAACTTGGCAACTGTGCTGCAGGAACAAAATTTAGCCACTCAGATATCTGCAGCATGGTTGTTTGGGGTTTGTGATGTGTTGGTGCTGAGCTGAGTGCGTTGTGGTGTGACGTTCAGGACCGGACGTGGCAGAAGAGCGAGCATCAGCGGTTTAAGGAGGAGGCCGACATGCTAAAGACACTGCAGCATCCGAACATCGTCCGCTTCTACGACTACTTCGAGGAGCTGCCGTCGCGTGGCAAGCGCGTCATCGTGCTTGTGACGGAGCTCATGACGTCAGGAACACTCAAAACGTACGTTTTCTGTTCAGTATGCAGCTGTCTGTGTCACAGTTACTTCGATGTAATTATTTAAAGTGCTTGTTCGGCTAAAAAAGTTGATTTAGCCAAAGCTGTGAGCACTGTGTAGTGTATGTATTGTATACACAACTCATTTTAGATAGTTAAATTAAAATTACTTTGCTGAGTGTGTCCGTCTAAAGTCTCAAAACTGTCAAATTTCGAATTTTGGCCATAAATTTGCGCCTCAGGGGTCACTCGTTTAAATTGTCATTTGTTACATTCTTTACGTTACGTTTTGGTGAGCTGAGCATTATTGCCCGTTGACAAACCATTGTCTTCAAGTGCTATGGCACTGTTGGTTCGGTCATGTGACCCGTAAAAATTGGTAAAATA
>Ga0209149_1001184_pt1 | contig 12763 bp, 10 predicted proteins | sample WorMetTyACAVOLI2_FD_187423 | JGI IMG/M metagenome (GOLD analysis project Ga0209149, IMG submission 187423) | Marine gutless worms symbiont microbial communities from Max Planck institute for Marine Microbiology, Germany - Olavius algarvensis... ... | reverse complement strand
CCAGTTTTAGGGAACTAGGCCTATAAAAGGAGTGATTTTAGTAGTACTTATATCAAAAAAAGTCAAGTAGTATTTTATCTTATCATGCTGATATAATGAGAATTTTTACGTTTATGCGTCCACTCTGTAATCATATTTTTCCATAGGAAAGCTTTCGATGGCGTCAATGTGCTGAATTCCGGCGATGTTGGCCACATACTTTATCGTACCCAGTTTGGCAGCCTCAGATACGGCGTGCTCGACTTCGGCATCCTGACAGAGATCGGTTTTGACAAAAATCATTTGCCCTCCCATCTCGCGGGCCTTTTTTTGAGTTTTAACGCCTTCCGCTTCGTTGTTGTCCAATCCAACGGTCATCAAGTTGTTGGCCGCCGCTGCAATGGCCGTCGCTCGTCCGATACCGGTGCCTGAGCCGGTTACGATGCAGACGTTATCGGTATTGAACTGCTCATCCACTAAAATCAGTACGTCTTCGCGTTTTATCTCCGGTTCCCTGATCTCCATTAGACTTCTCCTGAATTGATACCTGAATCCTGTACATAAACTAATCAGGAAATGAAGGCCTCCGACTTGTCCGCCGCTGGAGGGTTCATTTAAAATTCAAGCAATTGGATGAATGGCCATTTGGATGGAATTTTCACCACTATAATTTTGCAATTTTCAGACCATGGAATTTCTCACGCAATATCAGAGGCTTCATTTCCGGTGAATAGAATTAATCTCCAATAAGGACCAACACTTAGTGATTTAAATTCATTTTTTTCTCGACAAGACTTGATGGACCATATATAGGGAGATATGTATCAAGATTAATACATGCTGCTTTTTTGATACGGAGATTGGATATGGACCATCGCAAGAATCAAGGAACGCAATCCGTGGAAACAGCGCCGGATCATCCGAACAGTGACGGCAGCTTCACCATAAAGGCATTGAAGGAGCAATTGGAGGAATACAGGCTCATTTTTGACAGCATCCATAACGGGGTGATGGTAACGGATGCCGACGGATATGTTACCCATTTTAACAAACCTTACGGCCAGTTTCTCGGGCTGGATCCGGCCACCCAGATCGGCAGACACTGCACCGATGTCATCGAAAATACCCGCATGCACATTGTGGCTAAAACCGGAAAGCCTGAAATCAACCAAAGTCATCTGATCAAGGATCAGAACATGGTGGTCCAGCGCATCCCTATCTGGCAAAACGGCAAAGTCATCGCGGTTTTCGGTCAGGTTATGTTCAAAAATATCAAGGACGTCTCCAAACTGGCCAACCAGCTTTCGCTGCTGGAATCAAAAGTGAAACTGTATGAGGAGGAATTGATCACCCTGCGTTCGACCCGTTACACGTTTGACAGTATTATCGGCCAAAGTCCGGCCATCACCTCGCTAAAAAAAGAGGCGCTGAATGCCGCTGCCAATCAATTCCCCCTACTGATCACCGGTGACAGCGGCACCGGCAAGGAGCTTTTCGCCCAGGCCATCCACCACGCCAGCCCCCGCAAATTGTATCCGTTCGTGCGAATCAACTGCTCGGCGATCCCCAAGGATCTGCTGGAATCCGAACTTTTCGGCTACGAGAAAGGTGCATTTACGGGTGCGAGAACGGAAGGCAAGCCCGGCAAATTTGAGATCGCCCATCAAGGTACCGTATTTTTGGATGAAATTGGGGATCTGCCCCTGGAGATGCAGCCGAAACTGCTGCGGGCGGTTGAAGAGAAGGAGTTTGAGCGTGTGGGGGGAACCCGAATCATTCGGTCCGATTTCCGGGTGATTGCCGCCACCAACCAGAACCTGGAAGAAATGATGTCGGACGGCCGTTTCCGCAAAGATCTCTACTACCGCCTGAATGTTATCCCTTTGAATATCCCGCCGTTGCGGGAACGCCGCGACGATATTGATCCCCTGACCCGGTACTTTATGCAGCAAATGGCCCAGGAGGCCGCAATTTCAGAAATCCGAATCGGTCCGGAGGCCAAGAAAGCCCTTAACCGTTATGATTGGCCCGGCAACGTGAGGGAGTTGGTGAACGTGCTGGAGAGGACCCTGTCTGCGCTCGAAGGCAATCGCATTCAATTGAGTGACCTGCCCTTTTATTTGCAGCGGACACCCGCAAAATCATCGCAACAGAATCAAACTTCCATACGCGGCGTCCATGCCAGGGCTGAAAAAGAAGTCATTCTCTACGCGTTGGAGGAAACCAACCATAACAAGGCCCGGGCCGCCAAAATGCTCGGCATCCATCGCACGCATTTATACAAAAAGATGAAAAAATATCGCATATCACTCGACAAGGATTCCCAGTAAAGATCCGGGCCCAGAGGACCCGGCTTTGAGTTCACCCCAGAGGGGTGGAGTTTACCTTGGACTCCAAATGGAATAATGGAATGCTGGAATAATGGAATATTGGGAATACTAAGCGGATGACGGTCTGATTTTACGAACGGATCCGTGCCACCCCTATACGAATAGATCCCGTTGCACTAAACCCAGCATTCCAGTATTCCAGTATTCCATCATTCCGCCCCGCTTGCAGCAGGTTCACGGCATAGCCGATTGGCTCTGACCTGGCCCAGAGGACCAGGTTTTCTGCGATGAAATAAAATGACTGATTGAATATTTAAGATTGAACGTCTCGTTATACGAGGGTGTTTTGTATTTCGTGTTTGGTGTTTAGTATTCTTACGGACCAATGTAACGATATCTATTTCTTACCAAACACGAAACACCAACCATCTAAATCAACTAGTCAACTCAATCAACTTATCAACTTAATCAACCCCATTTTTTAAGCTTTCCCCCAGCGCCCGGCGCGCCTCATCTCCGCTCTCATAGATATGCGGTGCGACGTCCCGTTTTTTGAGCGCATCGCCCAGTTTCATCCGCAAGAATGTGCTGGTGGTATAGCGGGTCACCCCGGAGTAATAGTGTTCGACCAAAAATTTCACCATGTCCGTGTAGGCATCCACGATGTCGGGCAAGATGCTAAAATTGTCATAATTGACAATGGTGTAGACCTTTTGATCCAACGGTGACACGATCTTTTCCACGGCATGTTTGATATCGTCAACCTGTTGCAGGGTCTTGACGGCAAAGCCCTCAAAATTGACAAAGAACAGGTTCTCTTCAGGGTCATAGGTCAGACGCTTTTCCAGGGTCAAGGTCAACAGATCGTCTTTTAATCCCATGGGCTCCGGCCGGAAAATACGCGTGTCCATCAGGCGTGGGGTGCCATTGACAAGGGGCTGAAAATCCATCAAAGCCAGGATATCTTTTTCCAGATCGATTCCCGGGGCGATCTCGATCAGTTCCATGCCCTGTCGCCTTAATGCAAAAACACAGCGTTCGGTGATGTAGAGCACCGGTTGATTTTTCATCCGGGCATATTTACCGCTAAAGGTCACGTGTTCGACCTGATCGACAAATTTCCTGGCGCTGCCCTCCTGAGCTATAACTACCCGGCCTTCATCGATTGAAACCTTCAAACCGGCAGCCGTAAACGTACCCAGAAAGACAACTTTTTGAGCACTCTGGCTGATGTTGATGAATCCGCCGGCGCCGGCCAGCTTGGGTCCGAATTTACTGACATTCAAATTGCCGGCTTTGTCGGCCTGGGCCAGTCCCAGGAATGCCATATCCAGTCCGCCGCCGTCATAAAAATCAAACTGATTGGGCTGATCGATAACCGCCTCGGTGTTGGTGGCGGCACCGAAATTCAAGCCCCCGGCCGGCACGCCGCCGATGACCCCGGGCTCGGCGGTGAGCGTGATGTAATCCAAAATCTTTTCTTCTTTGGCGATGGTGGCGATCCCTTCCGGCATGCCGATTCCCAAATTGACGACACTGTTGGCCTTGAGTTCAAAGGCCGCCCGGCGGGCGATGACTTTGCGAGGACCTAATTCCATGGGTTCAATCGCATGCATCGGCACCCTCACCTCGCTGCTGAATGACGGATTGTAGACTTCGGCAAAGGTTTGCCAGTGATTTTCGGGCCGGGAAACCACCACACAATCCACCATAATACCGGGTATCTTCACCTGGCGGGCGTTCAGCGTGCCGCGGTCGGCAATGCGTTCAACCTGAACCATGACAACGCCGCCGGAATTTTTTGCGGCCGTGGCAATCGCCAAAGATTCCAGCGTCAAGGCTTCCTTTTCCATGGTGACGTTGCCGTCCGTATCGGCCGTCGTCCCCCTTAAAATGGCGACATGGATCGGCAGGGTTTTATAGGCCAGATACTCCCGGCCATCAAATACAATGGTTTCAACAATATCCTCGGTGGTCTTATCGTTGATTTTGCCACCGCCGTTGCGCGGATCGACAAAGGTTCCCAGGCCGACGGTCGTAATCGTTCTGGGTTTTTTGGCGGCAATGTCGCGATACATGTGGGAGATGACGCCCTGGGGCAGATTGTAGGCGATGATTTTGTTTTCAATGGCCAGTTTTTGCAGTTTGGGAACCAGCCCCCAGTGCCCGCCAATCACCCGTCTCACCAAGCCCTCATGGCCGAAGTGGTTCAAGCCTCGGTCGACCCCGTCGCCCTGGCCGGCCGCGTAAATCAAGGTCAGGTCGCGCGGTTTTTGGTGATTTAAAAAATAGTTTTCAAGCTCGATCGCCAGTTCCTCGGCAAACCCGATTCCCACAAAGCCACCGGTGGCAATCGTATCACCGTCGCGAATCACCCGCACGGCCTCCTCGGCGGAAACGACCTTGCCTTTTCTGGCCCGCGCCGCCGGCAAACCGGAAAGCAACGGATGAGAATGTCGACCTTCGTCTTGGATTTCTTTCTCATTCATGGGTGGCCTCCTCGATGCATTTTCGTAGGGTTAGAAGGTTCTGGGTTTATAGGTTCAGAGGTTCAAGGTTCAAGGTTCAGAGGTTCTGGGTTCAGCGCTGCCGCCGGCCAGAAAAACAGCTGGTCAAATCGAAATAGAAAATCTGAAATAGCAAATATGATCGAATAATGTATTCTGCCAGTCGTGAGCTTTTTTGTCGAACGGTCTATATATTTTTCTGACAGGATCAACTGGATCAACAGGATAGTGGCTTACTAAGCAAAAAACAATCCTGTTAATCCTGTTATCCTGTCTAAAAAGATCCGGTTGAATTCGATCCTAAGTTATATCACCACGAATCACGAAGAAAAGGAAGAACATTTGACCATTCCATTTTCGTGTCCTTCGTGCCCTTCGTGGTGCCAGCCGAACTACTTAAGCTTTCTGGATTACCGGATTGATTTATAAGAACAACAGAGCGCAGCCTCCGGCTTGTAGGGGTTGCAGCGCCTAAGCCTCGGAGAGCGATTCCACAATTCTTCAATCTTCATTTTATTTAGGTGCCCTAGGCGGACTGACCAGGGCTTCTCCGTCCACCACGGTCGTATTCTCCTGATTGACGCAGTAGGTTTTGAGACGAACCCTTTTTTTGTCGGCAATGATTTCTGCCACCTCGACAATGGCGGTGACCGTATCTCCGAATTTGACCGGTGCCAGAAAACGGACCTCCTGCCCCATGTAGATGGTCCCGGGCCCCGGCAGCATGGTGCCGATAACGGTCGATATAAAGCTGGCCGTCAACATCCCGTGCGCGATACGGGTCTTGAAAAACGTGTTTTTGGCATAATCTGCATTAACGTGTGCCGGATTAAAATCGCCGGTTACCCCGGCGAACAAATAGACATCGGACTCGGAAATCGTTTTAGAAAATTTTGCCGTGTCCCCCACCTGAAGTTCTTCAATGGTCTTTCCAATCATGGCTTTTCCTCCTGGTTGGTTTTGTTGAGCTGATGCGTGACTATCAAATGAAATGACGAATGAAGATTGACGAATGACGAATGATGGATGTCGCTTCGCTCTGCCTTTTTAGCAATTAAATATGGATAGAATTCCTTAGTTCAACATTCGTCAATCGACATTCGTCATTTTTCTCACTGGAAATGGTTGAGCGAATAAAGGCAGTGGCGCCCAAATAAAAAACAACGGGTGCCAAAAATTCATACATGAATTAGCCTTTAATTGTCAAATCTTTGGATTGGGATGCCGCCAGGCCTCTTTCATATTAACCTTTTTGTATAATTATTAAAGTTACTTATATAATACTTTCCATTCGGTTTTACTCTGGCATCTTTCTTGCTCAATTCATACCGATCAATGAAAATGCTTTTGGATGGCAGACAAGTGGCGGGCTGGTTTTGCACGCCATTTACTTCAATCAATCAGATTAAGGAGCAAAAAGACCCATGCCAGCATCCGTCATGACGTTATTTCCGCAAGCGCTCTCAAGCCTTGAAGCAATGAAACTGCCCCTTCAAGCCACTTTGGCACTCAATCAGTTGCAGATGCAATCATTGGCCGCGAGCGCCGATCTATTCAAAAATACCCAGGATATGACCCTAAGCTGGGCGCGGCATTTTTCACAGCTCCTGCCGCCCGGTCCCCTTCAAAACGGTGACAGTCTGTTGAAGATTTATCAAGACGGAGCGAATTCACTGCTGAACCTGTTTAAGGAAAATTGGACAAACCAGCTGAATCGCTTTCAACAACAGCGCACAGGGGAACTGGAATTTCTCGATTTATTGACCGATCAATACAAACCCCAGCAGTGGAACCTGGAACGCGATCAGATGAAACTTCTGCTCGACCTGCCCGGAATGCGGGTCATCGACATTTCTGCGGATGTCAGGCACCGGATCCACAATTATGCTGTCGTTTTCTCCCCGCGCGCGGGCCACCACAAAACCGGCGGCGCTGACGCCGACGGGATTTTCGTTTTCTCCCCGCGCGCGGGCCACCACTCCAATATTGCCGAACGCGTGGCACTTTTTTTAAGAGATCACGGATTGACACGGATGGCGGTGGTGGAGCAAAAATGCGCCCAGGATATCCCATTGAATGTCGACGGTCATCGTCATCAGGAGAATTTTGAAGGCCAGGTCGACCAATATCGTCAGGTGCTGGAGCTGCTAAAACAGCGCACCGGGCATGCCCCGCATTTGATCGCCATTTGTCAACCCGGCCCCTTGCTGCTGAGTACCCTTATTTTGCATCCGGAGCTTGGTAAAACTTTTGGATCGGCCGGTTCCCCCATGCATACCGAAGCCGAAAAGGGATTTTTAACGGAATTTGCCCGCGGGGCCGGAGAAAGCTATATTGACGGGATGCTGACCTTTTTCGGCCACACCATCGGCGAGGACCATCCCGGCGCCGGACGCCTGACTTACGACGGCCGGCTGCAGGTGCTGGGTTTCTACCTGCTGGCCTGGGATCAACATTTCAAGAATTATAAAAATCTTCTCAGTGACATGAAAAAGGGAAATGGTGATGCCGCCCGGCGTCAAAAGTCATTTTATCAATGGTATAATACCGTGCACCATTTTCCGGCCGGCTTTATCCGGGACACGTATAAAAAAATATTTGTCCAAAACGCACTGATCCGCGGTAACCTAGAAATCGGCGGTCGAAAAGTGAATATCAACGATTATCCGGTCCAGACGCCCATCTGGGCCTTAGGCGGCACGGCGGACCATATTGCCCCGCCCATGCAGGCGGTGGGTCACCTGGATTTGATGCCCGAAATGCCGACTCAAAAACAACTGCGTCTTTTATGCGACGCCGGCCACATGGGGCTTTTCCGCTCCAGCCGGGTTCTGGATGAATACTACAGCCGGATTGCAGAATTTCTGATGGTTCACAGCGACTACGCCTGTCGCAAGTTCATCTACTGATCCGGGTAGCCGTAATTAATGAAGATTGATAATTTCGCAAAAACTCGGATAAGCATTTTTTTTTCACGCGTGTTAAGTGTTTGGTGTTTAGTGTTTGGTGTTTAGCAATCTTTTAACAGAATATGACAGTCTATATGTCATACCAAACACCAAACACAAAAACCAAACACACCCTGAAATCAACTATTAACGAATTCAACAATCGTCACTTCTCACTATCTTCAGAGGGCGTTTTCGATCCATGAAATTGATCGAAAATGGCCTGAAAGGGATTGAGGCGGCTCATTGACTGCTGCGCCATCTCCGAAAGATCCATCCCCACTTCCAACCATTTTTTGAAATGTTCGTCAGCCTCTCTTTTGTGGGATACGTAAGCGTTAATCGTCTGTTCGAGGTAACTTTCAAAAAATTCATGCAGGACATTTTTGCCGTATCGAATAATGATATGAAGCAAAGGCACCGGCAGCAATGCGTTGTTGTTCTTGGCCTCCTCTAAAACAATCTGCGTCAAAACAAAGGCCGTCACGTCCTCTTTGGTTTTGGCATCAAACGCGCTGACGGTTTTACCATCACGGATGCTGTCGGCCACCTCGCTCAGCGTCACGTAAGCGCTTTTTTGCGTATCGTACAGTCGCCGGTTGGCATATTTTTTTAAAACGATCGTTTCGGTCATGGCGGTCCTCGCGGTTCTGGGTTCACATTGCTTTGGCTTATTGCAACAAAAACAAGAAATTTTGAATAAATTTTTTATTATATGAAAACATTATTAAAATCAATTTAGCCAATATTAATAGTAATTATAAACTACTATATTAATTTAAGATAAAAAAAGCAACCTTTGAGCCAAAAAAAGAACTTTTGTGCAACGCAACATTTCGCTTGACAAGAATTGGATACCGGTTATATTACCCACATGATCGAATAAGGCCGAATTCAATCTATGGAATGATAATCTTAAGATGTTTACCGCAACAAAATGCAAACCAATTTCTGGGAGGTAAAAAAAATGATGGAACCCAATGTCATGCTAAAACAAATGATGGATTTTAACAAAACTGCCTTCGACAACAGCTTTAATGCGATGTTGACGATTCAGGAGCAAAATTCCAAAATGGTCAACGCTTTTTTGGAACAGGCCACCTGGATGCCCGAAGAAGGTAAAAAGCTCATTCGGAACTGGGTTGACACCTACAAAAAAGGATGTGAAGACTTCAAAAAAACGGCCGAAGAAAATTATCAAAAAGTGGATGACTTTTTCGCAGGCCAAAAATCGGAATAATCCATGATGTTGTCGGCACCGGGGATGGCGAAAGGAAAACGGATATGAACGCTGATATCAACGACGCGACTGAAAATTTTTGGCAGAATCTTCCGGAATACCATCGTATGATGCTTCAACTGGCTGCAGCCCAAATACGAACCGGCGTGGCTTACAGCAGTGCGCTGGTCAAGTATCACCAGGAATTCATGCAGCCCTTCTGGATCGCACTGGATGCATTCTTAACCACGGAAAAAGAAAAATTCCTGCGTCATCCTCCCGCCGACAGTATGCAAGACTATTTTGAACTGCTGCAATTCAACCTTCAGGTGGCTCAACAGGGCGCAAACAGCGGTCTGCAGGCCATGCTGGGGTACCACCACGACAGAGCCGACAGAGCCATGCAGGCCTGGCTGAATACCCTCTTCAAGCGTGATGGTGAGACGATTGTCGATTTTACCGAAACTGAAGCCCGGCTGCTGGAAACGATCCTATACACCTATCCTGAAGCCATTCGCGCCATAAAACCCGAATTCGGTTTCCAATTCGAAGATGGCGGATATGTCAAAGCGGGTGAAACCGATAGCTTTTTATTATACCAGGTGTTGCCGAGCACCACTGAAACTGTCAGAGAAAACGGCAAACCGGTTCTCATTTTGCCGCCCTATGTGCTGGGGGCCAACATCCTGGCATTTTTGCCCGGTGAAAACAAAAGCTATGTTCATGCCTACGCCAACCAGGGAATACCCACCTACATTCGCATCCTCAAGGATATCGCGGCGACGCCGGCCGTCCAAACGCTTACCGGGGAACAGGATGCGCTGGACACCCGCACGTTTTGTGAGATTCTCAAAAAACGACACGGGCAACCCGTCACCCTGAACGGCTTCTGCCAGGGCGGTTTTGTCGCCCTGACCGGCCTGTTGTCCGGAGAGTTGGACGATCTGGTGGATGCCCTGATCAATTGCGTGGCGCCCATGGACGGCACCCGCAGCAAAGCCCTGGTGGAGTATATGCAGCACCTTCCCGACCGTTTCAGGGATCTGGGCTATGCCGTCAAGCCCTTGTCCAGCGGCAACCGCGTTGTGGACGGCAAGGTGATGAGCTGGGTCTACAAGCTGAAAAGTATGGAGAATGAAGCGCCGCTTTACACCTTGTATCGCGACTTGAAAATATTCGGCCGCAGCAATGGTAATGTTAAAATTAGCAAAACGGCCGCCGCCATCAACCATTGGCTGCTTTACGATCGCAATGATCTGCCCGAAGCGATCACCAAAATGAGTTTCGATTCCTATACCGTCCCGGTGGATCGCGACGGCAACCTGCCCTTCAAACTATTCGAACGGAGCCTGAACTTCAAACGGTTGCAGGAAAAAAATATCCCGCTTCTCATATGCTATGGCGGCGCTGACGACCTGGTGGACAAAGAAGCCGCCCTGGCACCGTTGGATTACATCCCGGCCGAAGTAACCTGTTTTCCCAAAGGCCATGGGGCCATTGCGACTTCCTGGTCAAACCCGGATTCCGCCTGTGCGCTGCACACCCGATTTGGCGACAACTACCGTGGCCCGGTGCGCTTTCATTTGGACCTTGAGAGCGAGCGACGGGAAGCCTAAAAATTCGGATCCCGGGATCCCGGCCTGGGGTTGCCCTTGAGGGGCTCTGGCGTGACAGAAGGGAGTAATGGAGTAGTGGAATTGGACAGCAAATTTTTAGAATTCTGGGGCAATTACCTGCTGGCGGCCGCCAGAGGACAAAAGCAGCTGGAAGATCTGAACGAATGGATGCGCCAGGGGTTTAGCGGATTTGAGGAATTGACCGCCATGTTTAAAAAGTTCTATGGCTTCGAGCACCCTCCCCGCAAGGAGGATTCCGGCTCGATCCAGGCCTGGCAGACTGCAGCCGCCGACTTTCGCAACTCCTTCAATGCCTATTTCAATCTGATGGGGATGGTCTCCAAAGAGGAATATCAGGCGTTGGAGCAAAAGTATGCCGCACTGCAAAAAAAGGTCGCTGATCAGGAAGACACCATCAAGCTTTTGCGAACGCTGCTGGCCGAAGAGGGAACCTATCAGGACCAGGCAACCAAGGTATTGCAGGACCTGGTCAATCAGCAGGCCGAAGCCTTTGAAACGCTCATGAAAGGGATCGCATCGGCGGCTGAGGACGAAGGATAGCGTGTTGGTTGGTGAGCGGTTGAGCTCGTGTGAAACTACATTTGGAATGTCGAATGTCGAATGACGAATGACGAATGATGGATTCGCTTCGCTCAGTCGATTTAAAATAGATAGAATACATTCCTTCGACCTTCGTTATTCCTTGTTCGATATTCGATATTCGCTTTTTAAAAGTTTCTTTCACGATCAGACCGGCTGTCCTTTAGCCGGAGGCCGCGCTCTTATGAAACTACATTTGGAATGACGAATGTCGAATGACGAATGGTGGAATCGCTTCGCTCAGTCGTTTTAAAATGGACAGAATACCTTAAATCCAAAATCCGCATTCCAAAATCTAAAATTTGCTTTTTGAAGTTTCCTTAATTCGTCATTCGTCAATCTTCATTCGTCATTCCAAAAGGGCTTCCATCAAAACCACGCCCGATGACTCCAGATATCGTCTTTTAGCTCCTTCATGTCATCCTGCAGCGCCATATACAGTGAGGCATTCTGGATGGCCAGGCCGCCGGTCTGGGCCAGGGCATTGACCAGCAAGATGATATCTTCGGGATAACCCCGTTTGACGGCACTGCAAAGCCGCATAATACCGATCACGTCATCCTTGACCTTGATGGGAACCACCAGCATGGATACAATACCCTCCCGGATGGCTTCCTCCCGGTACTGGACGCGCGCGTCATTTTCAACATCGTCGATGACAACCGTTTCGCCTTTCATTGCCTGGGTAACGGACTTTTCAGCCGACACCGGACCCTTGTTTAAAAAGGCGTCGCTCAAACCATGGCTGGCCACCAGCTGCAAATTGCCGGTTTCCTTGTTCAACAGGCGAATGATGACCCCTTGCATGCCCAGGGCCTCGCTGATGTCCACCGTCAGGTTGTGTAAAACTTTTTTAACATCTAAAGTAGAGTTGATGTTGGAAGCCAGATCCAAAAAGAGCATGGAGTTTTTCTGAATACGCTCCAGCAGCCGGGCGCGTTGGATGGCCATGCCGCCCTGCTCGGCCAGAGCGGTCAAAAATTCGATCTCTTCGGCTGAAAAATCCCGCACGGTTGCCGTATACAGCGCCAAGATGCCGATGACTTTGTCTCTGACCATTACAGGCACATCCAATATGGAGGCGATGCCCTCGGCCTTTTTGGCGTCGTGATTTTCAACGCGCGGGTCCGTGGTGGCATCACGGATGGCAAGATAACCGCCTTTCAAGACGGCCTGCACGATGGACTTGGCATGCAGTGGTTTGGCGTGCAGGTAATTGTCCGAAAGGCCCTTCTGAACCGCCGGAACGAATACATCGCGTTTTTCATCGGCCAAAAACAGGCAGGCCGCTTTGGCTTCCATGGTTTCAATGGCACTTTCGACAATCAAATCCAGTAAGGCTTCTTTGCCAAGGGTAGTGCCAAAGGCCTTGCTGACCTTACAAAAGGTTTTAAAGTAATCCCTCTTTTCAGCCATTATTGACTCCTTGCGTTAAACTATAGAGTGGACGCATAAACGTAAAAATTCTCATTATATCAGCATGATAAGATAAAATACTACTTGACTTTTTTTGATATAAGTACTACTAAAATCACTCCTTTTATAGGCCTAGTTCCCTAAAACT
>Ga0209149_1001183_pt1 | contig 12763 bp, 9 predicted proteins | sample WorMetTyACAVOLI2_FD_187423 | JGI IMG/M metagenome (GOLD analysis project Ga0209149, IMG submission 187423) | Marine gutless worms symbiont microbial communities from Max Planck institute for Marine Microbiology, Germany - Olavius algarvensis... ... | reverse complement strand
AACCCAATACGTTACATGGTTTTATACCATGGCTTAGTTTATAAGATGCCAGTTCATAGTGATGAATGTTATGATGTTCTTTTTTTGTTTAATACTTTGTATAATTCTGCATAAAAGCATCTGCAGTTATTTCTTGTGTTCACTGTTTGTAGTTTACGTGTTCTAGCCAAGCTGCTGACAATGAAGTATTTACATCGAGAAATAAGGTAAACATGTTACTCACTCTTGCTGCTGCAACAACTGCACGTGATTTTCACATTTGCTTGTTTGAGTGATAACTAAAATGCTGTTAAAGTAATGATTGTATGACAAATTCACAGTCTAAGATGTATAATGTCACACTGTAGTTTTGTCACTGTTACCACGCTGAAGTCATTTCTGTTGTACTGTTACATCTGTTGTCCTATTGCTACTAATGCTTTTTCTATTGTGTAAATAGCCTACTTTACTGAACTTGTATAAAAAAATTTGTATTTTCAGAGAAAAGGGTGGAGCTTATGGAGGTGGTGCCAGCAGCCAACATCACGGATTGTTTCACTTTTATTCGTACAGGTTAATTATGCACAGTGTTGTGGTTCTTGATTTAGAAGAACTTTTGCCGAGTGCTATGCTAGCCGTGTGTTCTAGCATGCCTGATTTATGACACTTTAATTTTTTGTTTGTTCCGTTTGGTGGACTAAGCTGGCTACCCATCAGCTTTTTACTGCACGTTAAATACACACTATCGTATCGTATGTTTTGAGGTCCAGTGCTGTGCCACCAATTTCTCGTAGTTGTAAACATCCTAACAGCATAAAACAGCCAATAAACATTGATGGGTGTAGTGTTATTAACACGCTGATGTTGTGTGTTGTACTAGTCAGAATATTGTTCAGCCTAGTTAATATGCAGATGTACTGCCACTGTTTGTTGCCAAAGTAAGTAAGTAAGAGCGATTAACGTGTCCATAAATGACAGTGTCACTTCGCGGGCACAACAACAGTAATGGCTAACAGAGTTCGAAGAAGTATGTCTTCAAGCGAGAGCATAAGACAGGAAGTGACAGAGCAGATGTGATGTGCTGCACAAGACTGTTCCAGGTCAGTACGGCAGCGACTGGAAAAGCTCGGTCGCTGTAGGTTGAGAGTCGGGTACAGGGAACAGACAGTGTGATATCAAATCAGTGCACATTATGTTTTGTTTCTTTTTATGTACAGTTCTTTGAGCTGTGTTTGCTAGATCTGACTTGGCTTAGTAGTAAACTGTTGGTCTCGATCAACAAAGTTACTCTACGTTGAGCTCGGTTAGTACTGGGATCGGTAACAGTGTGTGTGCTACCCAGCTCAACTCAGCCTAGCCATCCCGATGGTGGGCAAAATGAGTGCTGGTGTCGGGCTGAGGTGAAGGCTACCAAAATGTAGATAATGTCACACCTGTGAACTTAATCTATTGAACCTTTACGATGTTCAGCTAGTTTACATCATGGTATTAAGTCCAATATGGATTTGATTGCAGAGATCCAAATCTTCAGCAGACACTGGATAGATTTGCCGCCAGTGCTGTGTGGGCAGCCAACGGCGAGTTTACAGATCGTGACATTGACGAGGCAAAACTGTCTGTATTCTCACAGGTGAAACTGATTCTACTTGTTGGTGTCTGTAGTCAAAGGAGGTTCGTGTGCATGTGTCTGTTAAGTCTTGTATCTCATGCAAAAAAAGCTAAAGCAGATTTTGTTTGCTAACACTAGGTGTATCCAGGAGCATTATGACACTTTCATTGTGTGATCATGTGAAAAACAAAGAACTTACACAATAATCTCATTAAGCCTACTCTGGTACTGATGCATGGCAGCACTGTCCGATGTTTTAGTTATCGTCAGTGTGCTCACCTGGAGAGTGAATAGGGATTTACCTCAAATGGTGCACTTGTGACAAGAATGAAATAGTTCTAATGAGCGATGAATATTAGGCTGACAGAATAATGTAGATCATTCCGTTGATGCAGTCATAAGAGTACAAGCAGTCTACTCCAGTATTTAAAAAAAAATTACATTAAGTATTTTTTCTGCAGCTGTATTTCATTATTATGAGTACACTTTGATGTTGTGTGGTTTAGGTTGATAGTCCTGTGCCACCAGGCAGGAAAGGTATGAGATATTTTCTGCATGGTATTGACGACAATGCGTTCCAGTCGCACCGCGAACAGCTACTCGAAGTCGGACGGAACGGCATTATTGATGCCGCACAAACGTATGCTTGAAACAAATATACTTTGGTTTTTCAATGCTTGTCATATTCTTATTTGGTATTGCTTCGTTGCCAACAGCGAGTAAATATCACTAGGGCCGACAGTTTTCTGTGCCACAAAACGACATTTTCTACTGTCAGGTTTTCGATTGGATTCTGCACTGTGGCCGTACATTGACATTAAGAGTGATTTGTCAGTATTACTATTATCATTATAGCATACACATTTTTGAAGATAACTAGCATTGTGATATTGTCTTATGCGAGATAAAGTAAATTCTGTGGTAGTTGCTTAAATTCCCTGATGTGATGCAGAATTTTGTGAGCCATGCAAAATTATGGGCATAAATACAACTGAATTGGCCTAGCATGTGTTATGTATTTATGTCACACAACAGATTAACATTAAACAAAAAATGCACGCTGGATGGCAACAGCATGTCATATTTTAAATAGCATGATGCCACTTCTTTTTTAGAGTTCACTTCAAGTTGCACTGTTTAAGATGTTGGTTGCCTAGCGTTGTATAAAGCCTGATAAAAATTTCACTACTGCTAGTAATCTTCTTAATCTATGTGTATCCAGGTATCTTATAAACAACCACACCTCGGGTTCCGTGACAGTTCTAGGTCCAGAAAATGCACTGACGTCAGAATCACAACTTTGGACCGTGCAGAAACATGAATAAGTATTACACCATAGGCATCACAGACTACTAAACTGAGTAGGTGTTGATATGAGCATTATTTTCGACGACTGTCGTGCAGTATGTATGTCAAACGATGCAAGACTTTTGACAGTGTCTGATGAACTCTAATCTCTGCTAGTATTTATTTTAAAAACTGATTGAAATGCGTAGCGATGATACTTGTGTTGGAATTAATTCACTTTGTTGAGAATGACATTGGTTATATGCTTACTATTAGTCCGTATTGAATAAGAATCCATGTAGTGACAGACTAGAATCATGCACGGCTGTAAGTCAGTGCAACCCAAGTAAAGATGTTGCAACACATCACATTTGTTGTAACGACCATTCTCCAGACTTTCCTATGTTAGTCAGTTAAACCTTAAAAGAGTTTTAAGCTGATTTTTTACATGTCGGATGTCGTTAACGTCGAACTGTCAATATCGTGTGTTAGTGTGCTAACGGAATATATCGTAATGTGCTTTGTTCTACACAAAATTACCTGATGAAGGCTCCTGAGGCATGAGTTAGGTTAGATGTGGCAGCTACGAACAGATTCGATAAGTGGCACTAGCATTGCGACTAAGCCGTGTAAGAGTTGTGTGTAGTTTATGACTGGCAAAACACTGACTTTATGTCTGATCAACTCATACTACCAAACTGCTGTGTGCTGAACGATAACATTACAACAGAAGACAATTACTTAAACATCACACTTAATAAAATGATTCATTTTCTTTAAAACTTTCCAGCATGCAACGATAATGACAGATTTACTAGCAAACACAAAACATGGTAAATTCTCCATTTTGACTTAACTACACGTACATACAAACAGGCTTCACGCAGAATAAACGTCATGCACGATAACACAACAAAAAGTTAATGAAAGTAAGCTGAAATATATCAAAAGTGCAAGAAATAATTAATAAACATTATAAATGCACAAAACTCCATACATATTTACATTACTTTCAAGCAAACTGGTATTGCATGTACAGCATTATTCAAACTGAGAAACATGGTTTTTAAACTGTAAACTAAGTTTACAGAAAATAAGTTTATAAAATAACTTCCCAAAATTTCTACATATTCTCTACAATTATTCAGTGTTTTTCTTTAATTATACTTTACACTTCCCTGAAGTTCTAATTTTAAAAGTTCACTTATCACCTCGCCCCAGTGAAACAGCTGGCGAGGTATTGTTTTCTGTTTACATGCTTCTTTGTATGAGAAAATGGTCGAATTATCGATATGAAAAATTCAGGCAATGGTTCTGGTATCATGCCACTCAATTTTCAGCCAAATCCAGATCTCTTGGCCAAAAAGCTGCGATGGACTGGTGGCGCTGCCTAGCGAATGTGGATAAAGTGCGGGTGAGGTTTATTGTGCCTTGCACCATTTGTTTCATTTTATTCTGTCACAATTGTATTACAAATATCTACATCGTATTGTATGTCCCTAAAACTAAATGTTTATTTTTATTTAATTTTTTTGTCAATTGTACTATGTGTACGGCATTCATGTACAAACTCAAGTTGTATACCAAATTTGGAGTTTGTAGCTTTAATGGTTGCATAAATAAATAGGGTTCATTCATTATAAATAAGATGTAAGTGTTAACTGAGTTTTTCAAAAGATGCTTATTAAAGTCACACACTCCCATTAGATCTTTTATAAAAAAGTAATACTAGCATTGTCAGCATTTAGTTTGAGAGAGATACAATATGATGTAGATATTTGTAATACACTCAGTCATATGGTCACAGCTCAATCCCCGATATTCCAGACCTCGTCTTCAGGAATGCATTAAGGATCTCTCTAGATCCTACGCATCACATCGCTTGCAGTTAAATCTCTCCAAGTCTGAATTCATTTGGTTCGGGTCCCGCTCCTCACTCTCCAAAATACCACCTGAAATCCATTCACTAACTGTCTCCGGGATTACCGTTCATTCATCGAAGTCTGTTTGGGATCTGGGTGTCTTCCTAGATAGCGAGCTTCAGATGAAAGTACATGTCAACAAACTGGTGAGCATCTGCTACTATCATCTTCAACGGCTCTTCCAACTCCGAAGTGTTGTATCTCAGGACGTAATGAAGCATCTAGTAACTGCGCTCGTCCTAGCGCGCATCGACAGCTGCAACTCTGTACTTGTCAACCTTCCAGCGTCTACAGTCGCACCGCTACAGTGCGTTCAGAACACTGCAGCCCATCTCGTCCTTGGTCTGAAACGCAGAGCCCATATCACACCAGCTTTAAAGAAACTCCATTGGTCGCCTGTTTGCCAACATACTACATTTAAAACTGCCACTCTTGTTCATAGAGTACAACGTCAGGACTGTTCTCCGTACCTTTGTGACTTAGTTCATTTTACAAATGCTGACTGCAACAGAAGTCGTCTTCGTTCCGCTACCAGCGGGGCTGCAACCGTCGTAAGGACAAGAACCAACCTCGGTCAACGTGCATTCTCTGTAGCGGCACCGTCCATACGGAACAGTCTTCCACCGTCACTGCGTCTCATTGACTCACATACTGTTTTTCGCAGACAACTGAAAACATATCTGTTTAATCTAGCATTCAACTGATATGACTATATTCTGTAACGTTTTTAGACTTTGTTATGCGCATTTGATCTTATAATGTTTTTATATGTATATTGGCGCACTACAAGTGCCAGTGATGATGATGATGATGATGATTGTGTCGAAGCAAACAACGTGCATAAATCTAGCCAGTTTGATATAAAGTTTTGACATAAACAAAACAACAAACTAAAGGGCACAGCCACCATAGTTGCATCCACTCCACGCAGTAAAGCAAAAACTCTTACACCCAGGTATAAAAAACTTGTAGAAATATGAAACACTACTGGCTGGAGTCTTTCTGATAGCGAATTAATCCGCGACCTGGTAGTCCTGGTGTCCACACAGTTAGCCTTGTGACTGCTGGCAAATACCACACACGGTAGGCAAGAAACCAGCCTATAGCTGCAAATGCTGCACCGGTCAGCTTCTGTGGCATGTTGTGGAAATACAATATTGTAGCAAGCAGCATCAGTTCCCAGAGTAAGGTCAGTAGTGCCAGAACAACAACTAGAAGTCGGACGTATGGCAGAGACCACGAATATGCCAAACGAACACGGTCCAAATCTTCCGGTGTGTATCTGCACAAATTGTAGTTACCAAATACAATGCGTGCACTGCATATACACTGCAGCCTCGTTATAACGCCGGTTTTGGGGTCCATCGTCCAGTCTGCATTATAGGCTAAGTTCAGATGGTCACAACAGAGGGCATCCCACCCGGCCATAATGGCAAAGGGCGATGCGTCTACCGTGCATCGCAACCCATGTCGGGGGTTGACGGGATCCGTGTGGTTGAGAACAGGTGATCTGTGGTGTGATAACCTGGGCAATATACCACTCTGGTTCCCTGATATCCCCTAGACTAGACGGGGGTTAGGGTTGACTCACCCTAATCGATCGGCTAGCCACGTGAGCAAGAACAGGGAGCTCTGACTACCTGTCTTGCCACGGCTTGTGAGTCAATCGGAGGTGGGAACCAGTCTTGGCCAGGGTGATGGACGTCTGGGATGTGGGTGGCGTGTTCTCTTTACGTGAGGATTCGCCGCGCACCCAGGATGTGCTTGAACCCCTGGCTGAGTGGTTTTACGCAACTGAGTATATCTCCTAGCATTTCGGGATCCAAGGAGACAAATTTTAGTAGTATTCTCTAATTAGTATACACACTTTGTGTGTCCTTAGTAATTACACCACTTAGATTGCCAGATAATCGGAATTAGCAAGAACGGCACCAGAGAGGAACCTCATTGAAGGAACCCTCTTGGTGTGCCTTCGTAGAATTGAAGCTATTAGTCTCTAGCACAAAGCTAGATGTTTAGTCCCTAGTTGAACTAGGAGAACTCTTTCTGAGGATGGCCTATGGACCCACTGGTGGTCTTGGCCTACGGGGCTGAACAAGCCCTGCCCCTTACTGGAACTGGAGGGTGTGTCTGTGTGTGTCCGTCACACTTTCTGTCAACTCGCCTACAGGTCAGACCCCTCAATGGATTTTTACAGTTGATAGCTTAAAGGACGCGGATTTACACAAGGATGTGCTTTTTGGGGGTCTCGATGATGAATAATCACATTTAGGGGTCCAAAGTCCCCCAAAACCCCTATATTGGGGGCCTGAATAGGCACTTCAAGCCAAATATGCGAAAAATTCAAATAGCTGTATCTTCAGATCTGTGTATCAGAGATTGACATGAAATCTGACAGGCAGCTGCGGCCAGCAACAGAGACTTCGCGGGTGGTCTCGTATGGTGGCAAAACAATTCCAAGATGGCGGACGGCCGCCATTTTGAAAATCGTTATATCACCATATCTCAGTGAACAAGAAGCTCAGCTATCGCAGAGAGGCCGCGCGATGCCTCGTGTTGTTGAGTATTTTGGTTAGTCGCTGAAGGCTGCTCTGAGTAGAAGCATTAATATGGTGACTTTCGCAAATCTAGGCTCCGTCCGTCTACCAAGTTTGAAGTTCGTAGGCCTTCACGTTCGGAAGATACGGCGCATTTAGTGTGTCAGCTGTCTGTCTACAACAGTTTCCCAGTTATTCGAACCACAAATGCAAAAAAAATGGTCATTTTTACGTACCCTGGCCTTCATTTTTTGTTTGCCCTGGGGACGCCCCTGTGGCAATCACGCAAAACGTTGCATGAATTAAAAGACAATTCAGTGCTTGCCAAACCCCTCGCAGCATGTACCCATCTATCTTCAACAGTTTATTCGAACCGCTAGTGCAAAAAAATCGCCGTTTTTACGTACCGCAGCCCACATATGTTGCCTGGAGACGCCCCTGCGATTATCATGCAGTATGTTGCATGGATGGAAAGACAATTCAATGCTTGCCAAACCCCTCGCAGCATGTACCTATCTATATTCAATAGTTTCCGAGTTATACGATGCTTAAGTCAATGCGTAAGTCCAAAAATCGCTCTTTTTACCACATTTTTGTTTCCCCTGGGGACGCCCCTGGGGCAATCACGCTAAATGTTGCATGGATGGAAAGAGAATTTGATGCTTACAAATTGTCTTGCTGCATGTGCCCATCTTACTATAACCGTTTCTGAGATAGAGCGAGATTGGTCGAAAATCGTCATTTTTTCATACCCCCTTGCATTTGACGTCCCCATTAGGGGGGTTCCCGTCGGAATAGCGCCACCCCGTTTGGTATGGATAAACTAGAATGGTGTGGCTACCCGATGGTGAAAAAATTTTGAAGATATCTTTATTCGTTTTGGCGCAACTCACGAACGTGACAGACGGACGGACAGACAGACACCACATGCCGGCAATAGCCGCGCTTGTGCATAGCATCGCCCGGCAAAAAATCGTCCGATTTTGATGAAATTTGTACACAGCAGCAGATTTTAAACTGGGTGAACGTCACGTGATCAAAAATGAAAAACTTGCATTGGACAGACTCTGAGTTCCACAGAACGTATTTCTTGTACTATAAAAACAGTCAAGTTTTGCACACAATTGAAGAAAAAGCTTAATAAAAATTACAGCATTATGAAGTTTCCAACACATTACTGATTGGTTTTTGTTGCACTCCGCTGTGTTACAGCGTGACTCCGGTATAGAGTAGATGGTGCTGTCTATCTGTCACAAGCCAGTATTATGCGCAAGGATCTAGGAAAAACGAGAAGGAGGGGCCAGGAGGAGGTCCCCCAGTGAGATCCGCCAATGGCAAAGCCCCAGTAAGAGGCTTGGGAGATGAAGTCCACAGGAGATTGGAGTTTTTTTTCATTTTGACAGTCAAACTTAACTGTATTTTGATGTAACTTCAGCAGACTAACAGACTAACAGTAATAAAATTGTTTTGTTTATTAGTTACTCATCCAGCGGCTGCACCGCGGATTTTAAGGTGGGGGTACAAATCCGGATTCGTGAGCGGAGCGAGCAAAAATTTGTTTCTACCCCCACTTTTCCAAATGTGGGGGTACAAGCAAGCAAATGTCAGTAGGGGCCTATTGAATATATTGAAATTTGCTGTCTGGTTGTCGCATTAATAAACATAAGCAGGCCTAGGCCTATGGTATTATGAATCAGGGAAAGAGACAGTTTAGTTATGGCTAGGTTAGTCTGGTGACTCAATTTAGCAGCAATATGCCATACTTTGACTAGCGCCCGGTCCGATTTTAGGCCATTGACATGTAGCAGGGTATGTTTTGAAATAATGCTGGGTAGAAACCGTTATAAATTAATTTGACTAGCGCCCGGTCCGATTTTAGGCCATTGACATGTAGCAGGGTATGTTTTGAAATAATGCTGGGTAGAAACCGTTATAAATTAATTTGAAATGATAAAAGATCAACGAATAAATACGCAAATCAAATTAGCAATTTAGACATATCGACGAATTAATGAAGAAGAAGCAGGAAAGTAACTCCAAAGATATCTGGCAAGTATGCCTATACTGAGCGACATGTACAGCCAGTTTACTGCTGCGTGAGCGTGTTGGCACGTAGATTTGAATAATGCAGCAGTCTAGTGGGGGTGGACCGTCAGGGGCGGACTGGGGTAAAAAGCTACTAGGAATACGCAGTTTTAGGGGCCCATCCCTTCCTTTCCCCGCCCTTTCCCTTCCCTATTCTCTCCTTCCACTCCCATCCCCTCCCCTCCCCTCCCCGCCGCTTCGGGGCCCCAAATCCAGCTAGGGGGTCTGGGGGAGCGCTGTAAGCTCACCCAGCGGGGTCCCCCGGCCGCAAACGCATTTTGGCATATTTTAAGCCTAGGAAACACATCCAGTGGCAACAATTTTGGCTCCGATTTTACTAGTCATTATCCATTTGAAAATGACAACGTCCATGTTAAATAATCTGTCAACAAATCATTTATAAATTACAGTCTCTTGCATTACCAGCACAAGTGAGCGTAGACCATATTGAAAGACTGTGATCCGAACAATCATGACTGTTGTTTGTTACTATTTTATGCATGTATGTGTTTAAAGTGTGTTAACTTGTTATTATTGATAATAGTTTCAATTTGTTGCACTTAATGTTGTTTTTATTACTGGTTGTTATTATCTGAGTGTTATTCAGTTATTGTTATAGCTCTGGTTTTTTTGTAGGCTTAAATGGTGTTTGTTTATGGTTATGTCCTACTCTAGCCAAACGGGTACTAAACTGCAATAAACGTACTACTACTAACCGCAGGGCATGCTACTCTGACGTGCTTTCTGTATAGTCCCTTGTCCATTCCATCCATTCTGTTCCCTCTTATCTCGTCTCTGTTTCGTATTTTTGATTCGCTGCATGCCGTTTTGCCACATCCCACCTTTTCCGACTTCTAGTATCTCCCCGCCCCCTTTTCCTTGCCCTCTCTCTTCCTCACCGAGAGCCCACCCCATAGATCCAGCTATGGTTCTGGGGAAGCTTTGTAAGCTTCCCAGCTTGTCAGGATAGAGCAGTGACGGCAATAGACATTTCACAGCCACAAAAATCAAAACAATATGCCTTTAGGCCCTTGCAGTTATCGGCGTCGCATCACTGCGTTCGGTTATGCAGTCCGTTTTCAGTAAGTAATGTTCTCATCAGTAATCAGAAACAGTTTAGGTTCTGGCTGCAGGCAGGTGAATGAATAAGATACATCACCGTCATTCGCTCACTCGGACTCACTCGGCGCACGTCGTCAGCCGTGCGCTGAATGCCGAGCCTGTCTGCCACTGCCGACTGTCTCAACTGATTATCGATGGAATAAATTCGTGTATAGTGCGCAGTTACAGTGCACCGGTGTACGGCCGGGGGCCCGGTAAACTTCCCGAAGCAGGGGCCCGCCGGGCCGGGAAACCGTTTCCCGGCGGGCCATTCCTCCCACGTGGACCGTGGAAACACGACCCAAGCCGTCTTTTCAGATATCATTAACTTGGCAGGTGTCGACTGGAGTCAGGGGAGTTGAAATTCAGTCACTTGTACAGTACTGAATAAAGACTGTCTGCTGTAGAAGCAAAGATCATTTTCATTGGACCGCCCCCCTGTACCCCCTCCCCCGTACCCAGCTGGTCCCAAAAATGGGGGACATAGTCCCCCAGACCCCCGGTTGCGCCGCCCATGTAAACATATCGTGGAAGGATATGGTCCGTAATTAAACTATACGGGAACAAACTACACTGTGTTCCAAAAAAACATGTGACCACATTTTCGATGATAAGTTGAAGTAGAACTATCCGTTTACAAAGATTTTTTGCACACTTACTACCAAGAGTATAGGCCATCAACAGGTATTTTTAGTTTCCCACCTCACCTATTTCGTGCAGCTACTTAACTTGGGAAACTGTCGAGACCTAAATATCACGAATTTAGCGTTATATTGCTGATTTTCTCAATGCTTCAATACTAGGATATTAACTGCAAAATTGTCACCATATTATTTTGCTTACTTATTATACAACTTACGGTTTATAATAGAACAATAACAAGATTTATTGCACACGATAACATTGTTTATCAGTGAGTGAGACGGGGATACGATTGGCTTCAGACAACAGCTGAGCACGACATCATTTGAAGCACGTGAGCTGGAGATCACGGTGAATTATTTTTCTGTATACACTTGAACAGAGAATGGCAGTTTCATGGGAAATCTAACGAGGTGACAGATGCCGTTTTGGCTTGTCCTTCTGATTGAGCACAAGGTCCTTCACTACTATGCGACAAACGCGGTCTACTTGCCTGGTTGCGGGACAATTGTACCCGTCTTGTGGCTTCTGTTCAGCAAACTGTCGATGCTTCCAAGTTTCCAACCCTTGTCGGGCAAATCACTCAACAGCCTTCGTGCACCATACTGCTTTGGCAGATAGAGATTTTTAATCAGAATCACATCTTCCTGTGAAACTTTCATGATTTTGTTTAATTTTTGCTGATATTTAGGTCTCGACAATTTCCCATGGTAAAGTAGCTGCACTAAAAGGTGAGGTGGGAAAATAAAAACATCTGTCGATGGCCTATACTCTTAGTAATAAGTGTGCCACAAATCTTTGTAAACGGGCAGTTCTACTTCAACTTATCATCAAAAACGTGGTCACATGTTTTTTGGAACACAGTGTAGTTTGGATACCGGAAGAAAGAAGATAACGAGGTCGGCCACGTGTCACTTGGCAACATGTGATCATCAAAGACACTGAGAAGGGAGGATTATCATGGGAGGAAGCTTAGTCATTGGCTGCAGACAGAAGAGAGTGGAGGAATTGGATCACGCAATGTCTTCGTCACGGGGAGGGCTAAGGTAAGATAAGTGACAACTATCACTACGCGTGCTTTGCAGCCCGTTGTGATCTGCTGGTACCACGAACAAGACGACGTCTTGGCAACCAGGCATTCAGTGTGGGAAGTCCGACTGCATGGAGCAGTCTGCCACAGAACATTCGAACTGCTTCAACGTAGCTACTTTCAAGAATCGGCTCAATATACAGTTGTTTACGTTGTCGTATTACGGCACAAATGTTTCGCGGACGTTGTACGGCGACCATGTAGTGACTCTGGCCATATTATACCGCATTATTAATTTGGCGTATTATTATTATTATTATTACCAATGACTTTGAGTGACCTTGAAGGTCATTTTCAGGTATAGCTGTTTTTTTAATATTTCTAGATCAAATATCTCGCATAGTAGTAGTAGTAGTAGTAGTAGTAGTAGTAGTAGTAGTAGTAGTAGTAGTATTAGTAGTAGTAGTAGTAGTAGTAGTAGTAGTAGTAGTAGTAGTAGTAGTAGTAGTAGTAGTAGTAGTAGTAGTACTAGTAGTAGTAGTACTAGTAATACTAGTACTACTAGTACTAG
>Ga0209149_1001182_pt1 | contig 12764 bp, 9 predicted proteins | sample WorMetTyACAVOLI2_FD_187423 | JGI IMG/M metagenome (GOLD analysis project Ga0209149, IMG submission 187423) | Marine gutless worms symbiont microbial communities from Max Planck institute for Marine Microbiology, Germany - Olavius algarvensis... ... | reverse complement strand
CTTTCTCCGATATCGTATGCGCTGCAACGCGGAATTTTATTACGTCGGGAAAATCCCACGTACAGGTATTGGGCGCCCGTCGCTTCAGCGAGGCGAGGCGTGGTTTTAAAATAGTTTTATTCACCGCGAGCCGTGGGAACACCTTTGTCCGAGGTAAATGCGCTCTACCGAGTACCCTGCTAGTTTTATGTTTCAACATCGAGCATGCGACACCGTCGCTTTCCTAGAGCGAGAGAGAGAGAGAGAGATGCGATAAATGCGTCGTCGTCTAAGCGCACGGAATTAAAATGATTTCACTAAATAAATCTTTCTGTATACAAAGGGTGACAAATACATAGAAATGAAAATCCAACTCTTATGGTGCAATGCTTCAGGCATTTCACAAACTTCACTCAAAGCCAAGACCATTCCGGAGCAAAAAAAGTGCACTGCAACAGATCTGGGATGACTAGCCACAGACAACGATCAACAACGCTATTAGCCTAACGACTTTCGCAAAAGTCTGAACGCATGCACCTCGGCCGATGATGGACATTTTGAACATACAATATGAACTTCATGCAGAAAAATTTTGATTGAACTCTGTTTGCTGTTTTAGAAATTGCAACAAATTGTGTGTTTCAACCCGTTGTTTATCGTCAAACAGTAGGCCTAAAAGTTCACGCTAGATGCGTTGTGGAAAGTGAAAATTAGTAGATGACATAACTTTGTCAAATTTAGAGATAATTGAATAAAATTTTGCAATTTGGCGTAAATACGAACATACAATAGCCGTGTAAAATAAAATTCTCAGCCGTTGGGAAAAAATCAGAAAACCTCAGAGAATAATTTTTTGACTCACACTGCAGTAGTTTCACACAACACGAAAGACCAAACGTGATATAACAATGTAATAAGGCATGCTATAACAACATCCGTGACTGAGTTGCTGTATACTATTACATTGTGTTTGCTTGTTTAAATTGTTGTTTGTATTTTTAATTTTTTTGCTACCACTTGTGGTGAATAAAGATGTTCATTACGGCAAATTGTCCAAATTACAGACTGCCATGCAGCCTATACAGCTAAGGATAGTCGTCAGCCAGGCTAACCAGTCTACACGCAACCACTACATCTACACCTCTGCATTTTTGTTTCTGTCAAAACTTGCTCAAATTTCCACCAACTTTAATAAGTTTTGGTAGGTAGATGGCAAAATGGCTAAAACTGTATGCTGTATAAATATTTTCTACCTAACCTGACCTACGTCACCGCCTTACCTTGTGAAACTCGGATATTCTCAATTGTTACACCACGTTGAAATGTATTATTTGCAACTAACTATCTGACGACTGAATTAGTACACAGTAAACTGAAGTATGGTTTATTTAGCATTAGTTGTCATGACAGTTGGGCTCAAAATCGTCAGAATTCTTGCTCGAAGTGTACCCCATGCACGGACACATGCGAGATTTCCTATTTTTTTTAGCTAACTTTACACTTCATTGTATTATTATGCATGTTTGTACTTGAATTGTATTCTTACACATTAAGGGGGTTTCTTTTATATACAATTTTTGTACAACGTACTTCAAAAGGGGAGGAGGAGCAAGTGTCGTATACCGAATGTCAGATATCGACACAGCGTTTTTATCGCGCGTCAGCATACTGACGCGCGATGTTATATAGCAATTCTGTCGTCTGTCTGTCTGTCTGTCCGTTGCGTTCCGGTAGTCTATGGTAACTGCTTAAAATATTGTTACAGTTTTTTTCATCACACGGTAGCCCAATCATTCTAGTTTTATAAGAATCAACATCTTCGCGAAATTCCGACGGGGGCGCTAAATACAAGTGGGGTATAAAAATTTCGCGATTTTCGACCAATAAAACACTACATCTCGCAAACAATACACGATAGCGCCATAGTGACTATGGAACGCTAACAGGAACTCGTATACGATTTATCAAATGGTGCCATTTCCAATGACCTTTAACGAACTCTAACCCTGTTTTCAAGGTCACGCCATTCTTTGACGCTAAATATCTCACAAACGGCTACAGATACGGCTATAATTACTACAAAATGCGAATAGGAAACCGCACCCAAGCTTTCGAATGGCACGAGTTTCAGTGACCTTGAGCGACCTCTAACCCAAATTTCAAGGTCACAATAATATCCAACGTCAAATAACTCTACTAATAGCAAGTCGTGTATGATCTATCCAATGGTTCCGTTTCAAGTAATATTGAGTGACCGTTAACCTAGATTTCAAGGACATTGAGTTATTATATATGCCATCAACGTTTTGTGTGCGCAGCTGACGCGATCTGTTTGCGATAGCTAAGTTCTTGTAATCTTGTTTATATACAGATGTAGTGGTTGCGTGTAGGCCGGCTAGCCCGGCTGACGACTATAAATACCATAGCTGTAGAGGCTGCATGGCAGTCTGTAATTTGGACGATTGTCGTAATAGTATACATCAACTCAGTTACAGATGTTGTTCTAGCATGTCTAGTTGCATTCTTATATCACGTTTGGTCTTTGGAGTTCTGTGAAACATGTAGAACGATTGGTTGGAAAAGGGTCATTCAAGGTCACATAAGGTCACCACAGACGGACGAACAGACACCGCAGGACAGCATGGGCCGCGCTCAATCATAGCATCGCGTTGCAAAAAGGGCAAGATATCGTTGCTAAACACGCTGTAGTAGGCCTAATCGGGAGAAGTGCGCAGGACATAGAGGCAGCAACACCACAGATCACTGACCGGATGTCGTATACCATCTGTCAAAATGGCCTCATGCTTGATGAGCTTGAGTAACTTTCAAACGTTTTTAATTCAATATTTATAGAAAATACGGCATTATCCGCTAAACAGAAATTCGATAAGTATTATTAAAATGTATTGTCCACATTGCGTGGAACACATAAACCGCACATCGCTTCGAAACAGATTTTCGTCAGAGGCGAGGGGCGATTTTTGCAAAGAGCGGGAAGTAGCTCTCCGGGAGGAACTTCCAAACGTCGCGGAAGTCTGGAGACTCAATTTCGTGACCATGTGCCTGACCAACGACCACCAGTCCAGCGACTGCAGTCAATGAGTTATTGCAGACTTGCAGTATTGTAGACGGTCATTTAGGCACCAACTTGCGAGTTTATTTTGTGTGTGTATACGTCGTATTCTGGTCACCAGACGAAACATACAGCTGCATTCTCTACTCAATATGTTCAGCGAATGGTTAACGGCCACTCAACATCACTGGAAACGGAACCATTGAGTATACATGACTTACTATTAGTCGATATATTGGACGTTGAATATTATCGTGACCTTGAAATGTGGGTCAGAAGTCACTCAAGGTCATTGAAATTAGTGCCATTCGAAAGCTTGGGTGCGCTTTCCTATTCGCCTTATATAGTAACTATGGCCCTATCTGTAGCCATTTGTAAAATATTCAGTGTCAAAGAATGCCGTGACCTTGAAAACCAGGTTAGGGGTCGTTCAAGGTTATTGAAAATGGCGCCGTTCGATAGACCGTATGCGACTTTCTATTGGTCGGCCATTGTAAATATAGCTCTATCTTGTACCATTTTCGAGTTTTTTGACGTTGAATAATATCGTGACCTTGAAATCGGGGTTAGAGGTCACTCAATGCCATTGAAACTGGTGCCATTCGAAAGCTTGGCTGCGGTTTCCTATTTGCCTTCTATAATAACTGTGGCCGTATCTGTAGCAGTTTGTGAGATATTTAGCGTCAAAGAATGGTATAACCTTGAAAACAGGGTTACGGTTCGTTCAAGGTCATTGGAAGTGGCACCATTTGATAGATCGCGTACGGGTTCCTATTCACCTTCCGTAGTAACCATGGGGCTATCTTGTATCGTTTGCGAGATATAGTGACTTATTGGTAGAAAATCGCGAAAATTTTATACCCCACCTGTATTTAGCGCCATCGCAGGGGTGACCCCGTCGGAATTTCGTGAAGATGTTTGATGCTGATAAAACCAGAAGTATTGGGCTACCGTACGGTGAAAAATCTATGACGATATGTTAAGCCGTTTTCATCCAATACCGGAAGGTAACGGACGCACAGACGGACAGACAAACGGACAGATTTGCTATATCAATATCGCGCGTCAAAAAAATTGTCGCGCTCAGCTACGCGACTAAGGCATAGGCGGCGCCGTTTGTCCGTCCGTCCATCCGTCTGTCACAAGCTGGTACCATGTAAAGATAAATGTTCACAAGATCACGCACTTTTCATCGTCGGGTAGCCAATAAACTTTAGCTTTTTAAGACCAACTTTCATACCCCAGGTCCCGTGGGAACCGCCTTGCGTCTTGCGTATGCTTAAAATGAGACTGGGGTAGGTAAAACTGCGACAAAAATTGAAATTTTCGACCAATAACTCGTTATATGTCTCGGAAACGATAAAAGATAGGCATACAGTTACAATGTAAGACTAATAGGAAGTCGCATATGGGTTTTCGATTGGTACCAATTTCGATGACATTGAATAACCTTGCACGACCTTAACACACCACCTTACCCTATATAGCTTTTTGGCGACTCATTGTGTAAGAAGTAAATGAAGATAGACCGGTACTATCAGCGACAAAAAGATAGCCTCGGGTCTATAGATTTCAGCGGTGTACATCTACAGATCGCAGGGTGAGTGACCCATAACCCAGACTTTAAGGGCACGCCGTTATTCGACGTTGAATATCTCAGAAACAATACGAGACATACACATGGTTGAATACAGACCACTGATACAAAGTGAAGTGTGGCCTATTGAATTTATGCCGTCGCCAATAACCTTGGGTGACCTTTGGATGTCATTTTAGGTGCTATAAACGGCTTCATTGTCTGTATCCAACAAGAAGCTCAGCTATCGCTGACAAACCGCACGATGCTGGTTTGTAAAGTTGTTGAGGTATGGCAGGACTTTTTGTCAGAATACGTAAACAAAAAGTTCACGTACATATGCTACAGACGGTTAATTAGACATGAACGAATCTATTATGGCAGCAAAAATTGTGTAATTTACAACAGTTAAAAAATTGTGTAATTTACAACAGTTAAAAAATCGCCGTTTTCGCGTACCGCAGCTCACATTTTTGTTTCCCCTTAAGACGCCACTGCGACTATCACGCAATATGTTGCATGGGTGGAAAGACAAATTGCATGAATGCAAAGACAGTTCAATGCTTGCCAAACCCCTCGCAGCATGTACCCATCTATTTTCAACAGTTTACCAGTTATTCGAACCGCAAATGCAAAAAAAATCGCCATTTTCACGTATACCGCAGCCCACATTTTTGTTTCCCCTGGAAATGCCCCTGCGACTATCACGCAATATGTTGCATAAATGGAAAGACAATTCAATGCTTGCCAAACTTTTCGCAGCGTGTACCTATCTATCTTCAATAGTTTCCGAGTTATACGATGCTTAAGTCAACGCGTAAGTCCAAAAATCGCTATTTTTACCACATTTTTGTTTCCCCTGGGTACGCCCCTGGGGCAATCACGCTAAATGTTGTATGGATGGAAAGAGAATTCGATGCTTAAAAATTGTCTCGCTGCATGTGCCTATCTAAGTGTAACCGTTTTTGAGATACAGCGATATATTCGTGTAAAAATCGGCAATTTTTCATACACCCTTGTATTCGACACCCCCGTTAGGGGGGTTCCCATCGGAATATAGGACCCCCTTTGGTACGGGAAAACTAGAATGGTGTCGCTACCCGATGGTGAAAAAATTTCGAAGATATCTTTATTCGTTTTGGCGCAACTCCGGAACGTGACAGACAGATAGACAGACGGACACTGGGTGACAGCATATACCGCGCTTATGCATATGCATCGCGCGGTAAAAATATAGTATATATAATGTACGCAGTCAATTACAACGGTCGTGCGTCATTGTGAGCAATTTCTACTGTCGTATTCGACTGGAAGGACTGTTGCTGAGCGCGAACTGTTAGCTACAGCTAAGTTTCTCGTTTTAAAGCAGTGGCCGCATCAGCATTTCGTCACTGCTGCTGCGGCAATGCTGGAGCAGCCGTAGCACCATCCTGCGTTGAGATATCCTCAACCGTACAAACAAACAAAAAAACAAATAAACAAAAAGCAAACTTAATATCACGCCAAACGCTATACGCTACGCTACGCTGTATGGCGAGATAAAAAGCGCATAATCCTACAATCATTAATTTTGACGCATTACCAGCGTGTGACAGAATCGCGCTCAGGTATATCTTAGCAAGAAACATGCCACTCTATTCGCCTTCATAGTACTGTCATCCATATCGCTCACGTAATAGAAATTACACGATGAAATTCAGCCACGATGACTGACGGGGCAGTTGCCTATTCTTTCACGTGGACGTAAAATAACGTTTGCTACAATTGTGTTCAGGTTCGACAATGATCAGTTTTTAATGGCCGGACTATAATAGCATGGTGATAACAGACGCGGAATACGAAAATTGTATAGGCCTAATGTGGTGCTTTTGTGTTCTATTGTGAAGTGGAGATCTCGTGATTACGATCTTGTAAATTCGAGTTCACGATCCCAATGGGATGCAGCAAACCAGCAAATTCCACACTAAATGGTATTTATGCCTTAGTGAAGTTGTACGTCACTAAGGCGATCTAGTACAGGTAGGCTGAAAGCAATCGTGCTCTTGCTGATAATGTTACCAGAGGAAACCCGGTACCGGTATACCTGCGATCATTTCTATATGGCCGTGATGCATCTGTCCACAAATGTGTTGGAAATATCTTCATCTAATCGGGAGACATTGACATTGTTCGAAATTCAATATGGCGCCATCTTGGATTTTCACGATAAGTGAATTTGGCACGTTCCGCCATGATGGCTGTATGTTGCTTAAGCTCTGTGCCAAAATGTGGTTCAAATATCTTAGATCGGTTGGTGTTTGATTTTTCGGACCCTCAAAGTGATTACAGAATAGGCTGAAAGCGTACAAAAACATTTTATTTATAGTTGTTAAAAGTGATAAAAAGTGCAATAATTATACATCCATCTAATTATTGTAGTAACAAGAAGCTCAGCTGTTGAAGAGAGGCCGCGCGATACTTCGCGTCAGCAGCAGCAGCAGCAGCAGTATTTATTTGTATGCCAATAAACACGTAACAATATTCGCTAAGTGACTTTAGATCACTCAAGGTCATTGGAAATAACACCATTCGATAGATCGCATACGAGTTTCTATTGGCATTTCAAGGTAACTATTGCATAGTGTAACAGCATAGTGAAGCGAGAGCCGCCTTTCTTGACTGGGTTGCAAATGGACGGCCACGTAATGGTCCCTTATTCACTCATATGTCCAGGACTACAGCAGCTTTTAAATTAGCTCTGCGCTACTGCAGAGACCATGAGGACATGTTACGTGCTGATGCGGTGGCTAGAAATGTCCTCGATGTGGATTTCAGGTGCTTCTGGCATAATATCAATAAACAAAATAATGGTAATTGTACTAAATTTGTTAACACAATTGGTGGTTGTAGTGGAGAAGAAAATATAACAAGAGATGTAGCGTATGCACTTTGAACGTTTATATAATTCAGTTGATGATGATGGGTATAAAAATTGTTTTTTGATCGTGTAACACATTGTATTTCTGCTGCTGCCCCATTTGGTGTTAATATTCAGACCGTGTTAGAATGTGTGAGGAAGCAGAAATCTGGGAAGGCGGTTGGTCCTGACGCCATTGCTTGTAAAATCTAAAAGTGCCGATCTGGGTGACGTTAATAACCATCGTGCTATAGCAATATAAACTGCTTTTTCTAAACTGTTTGATTGTGTCATTGCTGATGAGGTCTGCTTGTACTCTGAATATGATAATCATCAATTTGGCTTCAAAGCTGGCCACTCAACTGGCCTTTGCACCAATGTTTTAAAGCATACTGTTGATTACTACACGTGTCGAGAAAGTTACGTTTTTTGCAAGTTTCACAGACTTCACCAAAGCGTTTGATAGGGTTGATTACTGGAAATTGTTTCTCAAACTGCTTGATGATTGCTGTAGTGTGATTGCAATACTGGCATTTTGGTACTCTCACCAACAGGTCTGTGTTCGTTGGCGAAACTCGTTATCAAGCAGCTTTTATATTGCAAATGGTACACGTCAAGGTGGCATACTATCACCCACCCTGTTCAGTCGGTATATCCGTGATCTCTTGGCAGAGGTCACTCAGCTGCATGTTAATTGTAACATTGGTGGTTTATTTGTAAATGTGTTGGCCTATGCAGATGATATTGTTTTACTTGCGAATTCCTGGTCTGCCCTACAGCATCTCCTGTCAACACGTCTCCAATATTGATATGATGTGCGGTACCAAAAAGTCTGTGTGTATGATATGTGAACCACGTGACAGAACAAAGATTATGAATGTGTCATTCCCGCAGTTTACACTCGAAGGCTGCTCATTACAGTTTGCCAAGATGTTTAAGTATTTAGGCCATATGATAACAGATTCACTTTCTGACGATGATGACATGCAACGCGAGATTCGCAATTTGTTTACCAGAACCAATATACTCGTTCGGCGTTTTGGCAAGTGTTCTGTTGTGGTCAAAATTGTACTTTTCAAGGCTTATTGTATTAGTCTTTACGATGCCGGTTTGTGGGTAAGATACAAACAGGGCTCCTTGAACAAGCTATTAAATTGTTACAATAAATGCTTGAAACTTGTTTTTGGATATAAACGTCGTGATAGCGTTACACAAATTTTATTTCATTTGGGAACTTCCAAGTTACACAGTTGTTTGTAATAGTAGAGCCGTAACTCGATTGTCTTGGTGCAACAGTCGCAATGCTATTGTTTCGTATCTCGATTCTATTCATCGTAGACAAATGTAGAACATTGATGGTTATTGTTTAAAGTTTTTTGTATAACAGTCAGTTCAAGTTGTTTGAAAAATGTCAAAAGCCGTAAAGGTATTATTGCTCAACTGCCAATCATTCAGGATGAGTTTTAGTATATGCTTTTATTCTTAGTATGTGTATGTATTTATGTTTTTATATGTGTTTGTGTGTTTCTTTTGTGTTTCTTTGTGTCTCTTTTTTATTATTCTTATGGGCTTTGCCTGATACAAATAAATGGATTGGATTGCTCTATCTTGTATCATTTCCGAGATAAAGCAAGATATTTGTGGAGCATCGCGATTTTTATACTATCCTATACATTCGCCGACCCCGAGAGGTGGTTCCATCGGTATATTGCCATAACGTTTGGTAAGGAAAAACTAGAATGGTGTAGCTACCGACGGTGACAAAATAGTTTGATAATATTTTAGCCGTTTCGACACAATACGTGTGACAGACAGACGGACGAACGGACATCTTGCGATGGCATAGTCAGCACTTATGCAAAGCATCGCGATGTAAAAATAGACAGTTATGAAGCAGTCGGTACAGTAACATGAAACACACATTGCCTAATAATAGGCTATAGACCAAGGATAGGCCTAAACATCGTCGGGTCTTGCCTGTAGCTGTGTTCTGAGGATGCGTTGCTTGGAAAGTTGAATATGAGCGAAGATGCGCCAGTAACAGATGATGGCGATAACGAACGGCAACAGCATGCCGACGACGACGAACAGGATGGTGTAGTGGTAGGCGACAGAGCGGTCCCACAGACACTTCTGAGTCTTGGTGTCGAACCAATGCGACGACCAGCCAAGGTGGTTCGGGGAGTCGAGGGCAACACCGGCCAGCCACGTCAAAACCACAGCGACCACAGTATTACGGCGGGTAAACACTGTGTCATACGCGGTATGCCAACAAACGTACAGGTAACGATTGACTCCGATGATGGCGATGGTGAACAGAGACACGATACAGCTGATGATACAGAGGCTGGCTGCTGTCGTACACAGCCATCGTCGTCCATTCAGCAGCCGTTCCTCTCCCATCACTGTACCTTCAATATCGCATAGGGAACACATATACATAGGCCCCTATGTGATTATCAGTTTATCAGCGACAACAGTGGTCTTGTCTACTTTGTTTGCTTACCTCCCCTTGCCTCCACGTGTGACAGTTATGTGGATGCGGTCAATGTGAGATAACGCGAGTGAGTTTTGTCGAATTTTATTTGTCACAAATCTTACCAATCAACAGAGCAAGGAGTAGTTCGTTACACGACGGTTGTGAATGTTAGTCGCCACATACCTGCAATAGCCAACGGGTTGATAACAGCGGTGACAATCAAGTCAGAGAAGGCGAGGTTAGCGACAAAAGCCCGTCCAGCGTCGTTGTTGGTGGTCTCTGACCGATGCCGCAAACTCAGACGTTGTTTGATGGTCACCGTTGTGATGAGGATAAGGTTGCCGAGAGTTCCCACGACGGCTGCCACACCCAGCACTGCGACGTACGGCGCAGCGACGACGGGCTCCCGACTGTACAACGACCCATCTTGGCCGGCCGCCATCTCCGAATTGTTTGTTTTAGTCAGGCCAGTGAGTGGAAACTCCATCGCCTGAAACGTCACCGCCTTTTCGTACCTTCCTTTACATGTTAGTGCACCCACAGACCGATCGAATGTAGAACCGTAAAAAAGCTACTTAGGCCTTATACTGCAGGGCTGTCCGGTTTTATAGCGGCACGTTGACAACATTATAAAGCTCGACTCTGTCAATTTCATGACACCAAACGTGCAACGGTGCAGACTACCGAGTTTGGGCTTCAGTATCGACTGAAGTGAACACAATCATTCTGAGCATCGCAAAACAAGACGCGACGCGATGCGCGCACGAGCCGCAACAGCGTATTGATGCACAAAGGCCATACTGTAACAACGGCGGACACTGTCAACACCGTTCAATGTTTGCAGCGGACTTAGGAATGGAGTTGGGTAGTGGAAGAGTTCCAAACAGGGTGGACGGACGGAATCTCGGTGGGGTCAGGTGGCAATACCCAAAACTGAAGTAAATGCTTACAAGAAACTTAGCTATCGCAAACAGATCGCGCGTCAGCTGCGCACACTACGTCGATGGCATCCTAGGCCTGTAGTAACAGCGTGACTTTGAAATCGAGGTTAGGGGTGAAGAAGGTCATTGGAAACGGCACCATTCGATAGATCATATACAACTCACTATTAGTCGCGTTATTTGATGATGATTATTATGGTGACCTTGAAATATGGATTAGAGGTCACTCAAGGTCATTGAGACTGGTGCCATTCGAAAACTCGGGTGCGGTTTCCTATTCATAAAACTAGAATAATTTGGCTACCGTGACAATATGTTAAGCCGTTTCCATAGAATGCCGCAACGTGCCGGACCGACGGACAGACAGAGTGATAGACAGACAGACGGACGGACAGATAGAATTGCTTTATCAGTATCGCGCGTCAGTGTGCTAACGCGCAATAAAAATCCGAAGCCAACACGATAAAAGAACGGAAGCTTTTACTTTTAGTGAAATGATTCTCTCAGTACATGCTATACACTGATTGCTAAACGTACTTTCAATACCGGTACTGCCTTCTTAGGTTTCAGGCTATTGTAATTGCTTTTGCTTGAATGATCCCACTGGTCACGCCATTATTTGGCGCTGCATATCTCTGAAACGGTACGAGATATACATTGTGTCCCAAACAAGTAGTACACCAAACTCGTGGCGATAACTTTGTCAGTTCTTAACCGATTTCCAATATTCCTTCACTGCTGGAAAGAGAAGTAAATTTCCAACAAAATCTATATAATACTTCCCACCATACCTTCAGTATGTTGACGCACTACCTTGCGAAACTTAGAAGTTCGAATTTTGCCATATCGGGAAGAAAATGCAAACGAAAATTTAACATTCTTTGATTTTTGAACACATACCCAATTTTATTGCATTTAGCTTATTTACTTACTTGTTTCATTTCCGGTTCCTGTTTAATATTCTTCGTAAATTGCAGACGATTTTATTATCGCGTGTCACCATACTGACGCGCGATATTGATATACCAAATTTGTTTGTCTGTCCGTCCGTCTGTCTGTCCGTTTGTCCGTCTGTCCGTCCGTTACGTTCCGGTATTGTATGAGAACGGCTTAACGTATTGTGATAGTTTTTTTCACCATACGGCAGCCCAATCATTCTAGTTTTACCAGCATCAAACACCTTCACGAAATTCCGACGGACTATTAGAAAGTCATACATGGTCTATCAAACCGCGCCATTTTCAATGACTTTGAACGACCCCAAACCCAGATTTCAAGGTCAGGCCATTCTTTGACGCTGAATATCTCCGAAATGGCTAAAGATACGGCCATAGTTACTATGGAGGGCGAATAGGAAACCCTACCTAAACTTTCAAATGATACCATTTTTAATGACCTTGAGTGACCCTTAACCTAGATTGCAAGGTCACGGGTAACTAGGCCTATAATTGCCCTCGACGTATTGTGTACGCAGCTGACGCGCGATCTGTTTGCGATAGCTAAGTTCTTGTCTAAACAAGTGTATGCTGTGAACTGCAGCAGCTTTTTCTGCATGTTTGGCATGGCATTGATCAGACCATCATTGACAATGCAGTTAACGAGTGGCGTGGAGTGGACGTCTTCGCACATTTGTGCGGGCAAAAGGCAACTTAGGGTAACTAATGTGACAATATTCAGCCATATGACAAGAGAAGTTTCAGTTTTTAAGCGCCTCATCTAACTTTAGTAAAAGAGGCGCTTATTGAGATAGGCTGTGTCGTGACGTCGTTGGTCGTTGGTTGGTTGTCACGCGCGTGCACTGTGGCCAACCGGTGCATCCT
>Ga0209149_1001181_pt1 | contig 12769 bp, 8 predicted proteins | sample WorMetTyACAVOLI2_FD_187423 | JGI IMG/M metagenome (GOLD analysis project Ga0209149, IMG submission 187423) | Marine gutless worms symbiont microbial communities from Max Planck institute for Marine Microbiology, Germany - Olavius algarvensis... ... | reverse complement strand
TGGTTGACTACACAATTTGTGGCCCAATTAAGCTGGTTCTCGACGGACCATGTTGGAGTGTTGCTGCCGAAAATTAAAAAAATTCCCCAAAATACCAACGGACGGTTGGCTATCCCAGCACCAGCTGGGCTTCTTGTCATCGATGCCCCTAAGCCATATAACTTTAACTTCCTAAATGAAATAAAACTGTTTAACAAACTTTAATTTCTGCAGGGCACGATATAGCCTTTTAAACCTCTTTTGTGCTGAAAGTGCCGTCATACTCTAACCAACCAACCCGTATCAAATTTCTGGTAAGATCACATTCGCGACGCTGTCAATCATCTCTCCCTCATTCACTCTCAATTTACGCTACTGAAACTGATGAATCCTTTGTAGAGGAGTTTAGAAATATAAAAAGTAGGCCAACGGCCAACCGAATTAAACTTCGAATAAAAAAACAAAAGAAATAATATTTCATAAACCAACCCTCACAAACAACAAGTTGTCCCGACATCACTCTTGGACACTGCACATGCTTCAGCTGTTGTCATCTCATCACTGTTTGTTAGAGATCATATCAAATTGTCGATTATATGCATGCTTGTAGTCAGCATCAACGACTTTACTTACTAAACCGCAAGTGTGGCCGCCGGGTTCGGCCCACACGGTATGCCCCCGCGGCCCGCCTGCCTCTAGTGACTATCTTTGATGCTAAATAACTGGTGTGCACTGTAGCACGTGTCGTGCAGTACCCTCCTGCCAATGTTTGTGATACTACGACTACTCGTTGGCGATTTATGAGCTATATGGCGTGGGCGTCAGTGTGTGGGACGCGGCGTCACCGCTATCGATCGATTGCTGTAGCAGCAGTGTTGCTGCTTAGAGACGACGGAAATAAACAAATAACTTTTTTTCGGCGAAAAAAATCTAGATTTAGAAAGCGATTTTCGAAAATTTGGCACAGTTGCAATGTTGCAGTCCCTCAGTGCGAGTTTGGTGCAAATTGGTACGGAAATGACCGAGAAATACGCCGAACAACATCCAGCGGTACGCGGTAAGTTGGCATTGGATGATACGCTGCAGGATGTGTCAGCATTAATAAGCCTGGTGACCTTGATCTTTGACCTTTTGACCTTAAAACTGGTATACGAGTCGCATCAGAGGTGGGGAACCTTCATTCCAAATTTGGGTACGTTATAGGCCTTCGGGTTCTCGAGTTATTCGCTATCTACGCGACGGACGGACAGACTACAGACAGACAGACGGACAAAAGCAAAGTTTACTGCCCTTCCCTACGAGCGGGGGAATAATAAGCTAAAGCACGCCGGGTTGAGTACACGAGGCAGGCGATATACTACAATGGCCTGGCAAGGCTACTCGCCTGTCTCTTGTGCCTTGCCAGCTTGCGTGATAAGTTTGTTAGGCCTAGTAAGGTCAACTATCTCAGTTAAACACTGGTCGCCTTAATCTATTATTTCGTAAGGCCAACCGATGCATACTTAAACAGGTCAAATTTCCACTGTAAACCAGTTTATAGACAGCCGATGGAAAAAGTACGTAAATTGTGACATACAGTGACATCGGATGACACGTTTGTAATTAATTGTCATTTGTCATTTGTAATATCACGAAATGTCATTTTACCACTACTACATGCTTAAATACACAATGAGTAAACACTATGAAATATCGTCATTGTCGTTTCTCAATATGAAGAGCTACTAGTAATTAATTGGACTTTAGTCTCAATGATTATGTTATTTTCACACGCCAAGTGGACTGAGGTGGTGACTCTGCAATGAAAACCAACAATTTTTCCGCGTATACGTTAATATATTTCTGCCAATCTATAATCCCTGCGGAATGCCGGGATTACAAATTCCTCAATGCCGGATCCTGGGATTGAGAAAAGGGATCTGGGATTGCAATCCCTTCCCTAGTAATTCAGTAAAAACGTTTGTACTTGCCATAAGAAGTACATGTACACAAAAACAAGTCTATCAATGAGAAATCTTTGAAGTCTTCTAGGTCATCACGTGTTAACTTATCAGTCTTTGAGTCGGTGATCGGTATAGCCTACCGAACAAGAAACTCATTAGCACACACGATAGGCCAACGAACACGTTACCACTCAACTTAAGACTGTGTGATAGCCTTGGACAATTTAAGCGGTCGCTAAAGACATTTCTGTTTGGGTTGTGAGACCACGGCGCCTTGTGACACTAGCTTTAAAGCACGCCGCATAGAAATTTACTTACTTACTTACTTACTTACGTTACGTGGAAATTCCAATTAATGCCTGACCACGCCATGGTTGTAAAAGTTTACCACCCTACACTCACCGACCCATGCCTTCGCATACGCATTGTTCTCTGTCAGTCTGTATGCCCTGTATATGTGGTGCTTGCAACTCGAGACCAGACTGCAGTAGACGTTCATTCGATAGGAAGGTTTCTTGCAGCAACTTTAACTTTAACTGGCGTCATTCAGCAAACTTGTGCACCCAATGAACCACAGTTAATTGCAATTTGCAAACAACACTTTCATAATTCAAAGCAGCAGTGAAAATCTAAATGACAGCAAACGCTTGAAACACAACAAATTACAACGACATGCATGAATAAACACAGTCCAAAATAAAAGTGTAAGCAGTTGAGCAGATTATTAACAAAATATACTGCCAACTATGTAATATGTTATATACACATAAATGTAATGTACACCATTACCAATTGTCACTCACAGACACAACATCCAAATAAAGTCCTCAAATGTTGTACATTAAAAAAATTTCTTACAAACAACATTTAAGATGGACATTCAATAAATGGAGAGATATATTACTATACCGTGTTCAAAAAAGCAGCCCCTGATATACTTAGTTGTACAGTGTGCCCAATTTATAGTGTACACTGTGTCCCCAAAAAAGTAGTACACCAAACTCATGGAAATAAGTAACTTTGTCATTATTCTTAATGGCAAGTTCTTTCACCGCTGGAAAGCCAAGTAAATTTCCAACAAAACTCATATAATACTACCCACCATACATTCAGTATGTTGCCGCACTACCTTGCAAAAGTTAGTAGTCTGAAATTATGGTAATTTCTACAAAAACAATCTAACAACAACTTAGCTATCGCCAACAGATCGCGCGTCAGCTGCGCAAACAATATGCTGAGAGCATCGATAAGCATAAATGTTACACCGTGACCTCGAAATCTAGATTAAGGGTCACTCAAGGTCACTGGAAACGGAACCATTGGATACATCATACACGACTTAGTAGTAGTCAAGTTATTTGATGTTGAATGCTATTGTGACCTTGAAATGTGGGCTAGAGGTCACTGAAGGTAATTGAAAGTGGTACCATTTGAAAGTTGTGTACGGTTTCCTATTCGCCTTCCATAGTAACTATGGCCGTATCTTTAGCCATTTCGGAGATATTCAGTGTCAAAGAATAGCGAGACCTTGAAAACCAGGTTAGGGGTCGTTCAAGGTCATTGACAATGGCGCCATTCGATAGACCACATGCGACTTTCTATTGGTCGGCCATTGTAAATATAGCTGTATCTTGTATTTTCGAGTTATTTGATGTTCAATAACATCGTGACCTTGAAATCCGGGTTAGAGGTCACTCAGGGTGATTACAATTGGTGCCATTCAAAAGCTTAGGTACGATTTCCTATTCACCTTCCGTATAACTATGGTGATATCTTGTATCGTTTGCTAGATATAGCGACTTATTGGAAGAAAATCGTGAAATTTTTAGACCACACCTGTATTTAGCGCCCCCTGAATAATATCGTGATTTTGAAATCGGGGTTAGAGGTCAATCAAGGTCATTGAAATTGGTGCCAGTCAAGAGCATGGGTACGGTTTTCTATTCGCCTTCCATAGTAACTATGGCGATATCTTGTATCGTTTGCGAGTTATAGCGACTTATTGGTAGAAAATCGCAAATTTTTTATACCCCACCTGTATTTAGCGCCCCCGCAGGGTGTGACCCCGTCGGAATTCCGTAAAGATGTTTGATGCTGGTAAAAGTACAATGATTGGGCTACCGTATGGTGAAAAAAACTATGACGATATGTTAAGCTGTTTTCATCTGATGGAACGTAACAGACGGATGACAGACGGACGGACGGACAGATTTACTATATCAATATCGCGCGTCAGTATGCTGACGCGCGATAAAAATCGTGTCACATTGGATAAAAACAGAAACGCCTCTTTTCACATGGCTAAATAGTGTCACACTATTTGATTGACGTCTCCGCCTTTTGTCCACACACATCCGCAAAGACGTCCACGCCACTCTTCAATTGCATTGTCAATGATTGTCTGGTCAGTGCCATGCAGAAAACGTTGCTTCAGTTCACAATACTTGTTTAGGTAAAAATCATCTGCTATTTACAAAGAATATTTAACAGGAACCGGAAATTGAAAACCAAGTAAGTAAGTAAGTTAAGTGCATTAAAACTGGGTGTGATGTTTTTGTCTGCATTTTCTTCCAGATATGCCAAAATTGGGAACTTCGAACTTTCGCAAGGTAGTGCGGCAACATACTGAAGGTATGGTGGAAAGTACTACATGGGTTTTGTTGGAAATTTACTTGGCTTTCCAGCAGTGAAAGAATTTTGAAAATCCGTTAAGCATTGACAAAGTTATTACCATGAGTTTGCTGTACTACTTTTTTGGGACACAGTATATAAACATTTTGTAAAAATGATTACAAGAAATAATGGGCAATAAAGAGAAACTACAACTGCCTGCCACCACTACCAATTTACTTTATTGTAATGTTGGCTTTAGTGCATTTTCAAAACTGAAGTGAGACAGTGGCACATCATCTTCAGGAACGGTTTGTTAGGAACTTTGTGTGGACAATTCGAGCACAGACTGTGACTTTCTGCACCCACCGGATTAGATGTATGTACGTTCAAGCAAAACTATCACAACATACAACGTGGTCTACTGCGGTACAGAGCCAGATGACAAGGAGCTGCTTGTACGAGGCACCAAACATTCACCACATACACAGTCATAGCACACACACAGTCATAGCAAATACCATCAAGAACCAGGCACTGCGGAACTTGTGGCAAAGGAAGAAATTTCTTCTGTATTATTTTTGAGGTGACACAGAAATTGGCAATTTTCCATTGAAATTCATGGGTACTTCAGGTAAACTCTATGCCTTCGTGCCCAGCAGCTTAAGTCTATCAATATACACCCTTAGTATGCAAAAGCCAGATGCTGGATGGTCACATGCTCAGACTATACCCGGCCATAGCGTATCAATACAGGCCAAAACCCCTAAGCTTTTGTTGAGCTCAGTAAAATTATAGGGCAACATGAACTTTAAAACTGTACCTCGGAATGCATCAAAACACAGCCTCCTACCAGATCCATTGCTCAGTGCCTACACATGCCTTTGTCCATCCCAGATTTTTACAGCTTGCGCATCGCCTGTGTAGAATGTGTGGCACAAAACATACGAAGAACGTTGGAACTGTTTACACTACACATCTACCATCACCCTTTATCACCAATATCAACACACTATATCACACATGTATAACTGTTATAAAAATAAGTAATTTCATTTCACAGCAAATTCAACCACAATAAAACAACAACAAAAGAATATATAACACTCAAATTACAGCACTGTCTGGATTCTACAAATAAAAATTTTAATCGGACATCATAACCAATAAACCAATAATATTACTATCATTTGAGGATTTTATGGCAAAACACAAACGAGTCTCAATCTGATGACTAACACTTCAACACTGTCAAATTATAATCTTTTTTTAATTTTGTTTAACTGGAAAGGCATAGCTTAGAAATACAGTATATGGCACATCACAAACAGAACAACATTCATGATTCTTAACACAAGCATGTAGTTTTTGTCAATAATATAAAAATTAATTGGTTAAAATTTAGTAGTACAATGTTACTCAAATACAAAAATAATGAATAAAAATAACAGCAATAAACCAATAATAATAATAATTAACTGCAGTTCACTGTAGTTAAGATACACATATATTTAACATGCAGTCAAAAGTCATCAGCCAGCGCCTTCGTGACAGTTTAGGCTGTAAATAGTTGCGCGGACATAAATTTACTTACTTACTTACTTACTTACTTATGTCTACTTGCATGAGAATGATAAATGTTAAAATAATAGCTTATCTGTAAGTGACACCATCACGCAAGACTGGATCCGACAGATGATGCGCCAAAACTGCAATAAAATTCTACACATGCTACTGCCAGCTTAAGATCCTTTTCAAACAAATGACACTGATTGACAGGTAATCTTCCAAGTCATTACTTAAAGTCTGCCAGATGTGAACGGGAACATCATGAAGTAACAAAACAGAACAAGGATCTCAGCTTTTACTGAGACAGCCGAGCGTTACGACAATTCACTGCAACATGCCCTTACAAATTTTATTTGCATGTAAATGTTACTTATAACCTGTGTCTGTATATCCATTTTACAAACACACAAAACAACAACGTATCTCACAAGAGTTGTTAAGACACACATCGGCAGTTCAGAGAAACTCTGCTTGAGTTGATTACTGGAGGCAGTAGGCCATGTAGCCCATAACGTCTTACTAATAGGGAACCCATAAGAATATCTTCACAATCTTTTGACATAAAATAAAACACCAAGGTCCATGGCCAACTAACTACTTGCCAAAAAACTGGTTTGGCTATAAAGCATGTGTGTTGCCGAGAGACAGAATTGCAGTGACAGTAGCTGAACATTACTGAATGTAACACTCGGCTGACAATGATACTGGGACACTGATAATGTGAACGCATAACAGACTAACAGACAGGCCAGTTGCTGCCTCTCAAATAACTGAGTAGCAGAAATGACGTCCGATACGATGCATCGTCATCACTTGTCAACCATGTACCATTCCTGAAACATGCATATGGTACAAGTAGTTATTGACATAACAACAACCAAAAAAAATTAATTAATAACACATAACAAAACAATTAAGTATGTAACGGCAACAGCATCAACATAAATAAATCACAATTATTGCAGTTAAACCATGTCACAAAGAGAACGATTTATTTTATTTCATAAAATGAAGAGAGCCAAAAACATACACATTATCAGACACTGAATTATTAAACAAGTGAGTGAGTGGGTAAGCGGTGTTTAATGTCCCACTCGACGTTTGATAGATCACGTTGAAGACGACAGACAAATAGAGCTAGAAATGGCTGCCAATGTACCAACCAGCTATCAGATACCTTGCTTAACTGCAACTTATCCAAGCAGCGAGCTGTGATCATTGCTGACATCATGAAATTCATCATAACCCTGACAAATCAAAATAAACCAAAATATTTTCCACAACTTAGAAATCTGACAGAAATGCACCTAGTCACTAAACATCACAGGCAGTGCATTAGTGCTGTACTGTTGTAAGGCCCATGCAAAAAATCAATAGGAAAATCAAAAATTTGACCCCCTCTAAAATCGTAACCCATGAAGATTTCAATTTGAAACTGGGCACACGTGATTAGGTCGTAAGACATCACCCACCATGCAACTTTTGGTCTAATAGGTTCAGCGGGGGCTTCCCCCCAAATAGGGGAAATATAACCCTTATGTGACTTTTTTGTGATACTGTCCTTTTTTTCTGGGTCATGCACCCAGGTCGAACCGTTGCACTGATTCTTACGGTGAATGGCTCAAATGATGTGTTTCCACCCATGGACGGTCCTTTTGGGGGTCAGGGTGATGGGTGACGTCATATGGGGAACATATGCCCCAAAAACTCACCACAAAGGGCGTGAATAGGCAGTTTCAAGCCAAAACGCCAAAATCTATATATCGCAATATCTCTGGAACTATTAATTCGACGAACAAGTGGTTTGAGGACCGAGTTCAGACCACGAAAGGCACTTTGTGAATGGTCTGCCATTACCACAAAGCAAATACAACATGGCTGATGGCCGCCGTTTTGAAAATCGATATGACGTCATATTACTGTGGTGGGTCGTCCGATTTGGACAAAATTCGGCAGCCTGATGCAGAATAGCATGCCGATTATGGCGAAATGGTTGACATAGAAATCAGAAGTAGAATTCCAATATGGCGGACGGTTGTTTTTCAAAAACGGTAGTAGTTATATTTCAGCCGTGAATTGAGACATGTCGACAAAATTTGGTATGCTGATAGACTTTGACATCCTGAAGGCAGTGACATCAGCAAGTACGAAACCGGAAGTAGTACTGATCGGCTGCAGTCGCCACCTTGAGAAATGGATATGACTTCATATTTCCGCCGTACGTGCTCTAATTTGGACGAAATTCGGTAGCCTGATGTAGAATAACATGCAGATTACGGCGATATGGTCAGGATCGAAACCGGAAGTAGAATTCCTATGTGGCGCACATTTATTTTTCAAAAACAGAAATAGTTATATCGCAGCCGTGAATTCACCTATGTCGACAAAATTTGATTTGCTGATATACTTTAACTTTACAGTGGCATCAATGATTAGGAAACCGGAAGTAGCATTGAGCGGCCGCGGCCTCCATCTTGGAAAACCGATATGACGTCATGTTTCCGCAGCAGGTGGTCCAATTTGGATGAAATTCGGCAGCCGGATGCACATTAGCATGCCGATTGTGGTGATATAACCAGCATCGATACCGGAAGTAGAATTCCAATGTGGCAAACGTTTGTTTTTCCAAAATGGAAGTAATTATATCTCAGCCATGAACTGAAAGATATGTCCACAAAATTTGGTGTGCTGATAGATTTTGACCTTTCAAATACAGTGTCAGCAACAACTAGGAAACCGAAACTAGAATTGAGCAGCCACGGCCGCCATCTTCAAAAATCTATATGACGTCATATTTATGCATTGGGTGGTCCAACATACATGAAGTTTGGCAACTTCATGCAGAATATCATTCGGCTTATGGTGATGTGGTCAAAGTCGAAACCGGAAGAAGAATTTCAATATGGCGGACGTTAGTTTTTGCAAAACGGAAATACATATCTCGGTCGTGGATTGAGTTATCCTGATGATATTTGGTGTGCTTATAGACATTGACCTTCTCAAGAAAGTAACCTCACCGAATCCGAAACCGGAAGCAAAATTGCACCACAGCAGCCGCCATCTTGAAAATCGAGTGATCCGATATTGGTGAAATGTGGCATGCTGACACAGAATGACATGACAATTACGGCGATGAGCTCAAGATTGAAACTAAAAAATATGACGGACTGAAAACGAAGAATTGCTCATTGGTCGAACTGGTACGTAAGTCTGGGATGTTATTCCAATGTAAAAGCGTGCATTTTCGCCGGAGTTGCACCACTGCATAATTTACTAAACAGCGATACAGGCATACTGTACGTACAGCTAGCCGGACGATTTTACGGCTATGCCGCAGAAGTGTCCGACAGCGTTTGCTTAAAACTATAAGTTAAATTTAGTAGAAAAACTGCAAATATAAATGTAAAAACCTGTAGTTTATAGCAATGTGTAAGGCCCAAAGCAAAGTGACACATATAAAACATCAAAAATGTTTTCATCATGAAAATATTTTTGCTATTTTACCTGTCACTTTGCTATGGGCCTTACACTTGTTATAAAACTACAGTTTTTTTTACATTTATTACACAATATATTAGTAAAGACTTGCTTTAATGCTACAGGATGGCACAAAGAGTTAGGTTTATTCTTAGCTGCTTGTATCTTTAAATGCCCAAATCAATTTGCATAAATTATGTAAACTAACAAGAAACTTAGCTATCGCTAACAGCCTGTTGTGTTCAGCGTCAGTATAATATGACTGCAAAAATAATTGCTCACGTATCATGTCAGACCATTTATTATATATGCTGTATATTTGATATACAGACAGTGAAACCGATTACTGACCTTCAAAGGTCACTCAAGGTCATCAGCAATGTCACCATTCATTACATGTAGATCGCCTGGACTTAATAAAAGAATGGAAAAGTAGGCTAGACTTTTCTCAGAGAAATACAGCTGAAACGACCTGGAAGGTTGACCAAGGTGATTGGTGACTGCAATGGCACAATTCAGTAGGTCATGTATCACTGTGTATTAGTGACCTGTAGTAAATCTCGTACAGTTTCTCAGATATTCAACGTTGAATAATGGCGTCCTCTTGAAAATGTGGATTAGGGATTATTCAAGGTGATGACGTTGGACAATGGACAGTGTCACCATTTATTAGTATTATCAGTAAGGACACTTGTACAGTGCAAAATTAGAATAAAAAACAGCAAATGTGCTAACATCATACACGACTTTCAATCAGTCTGCTATTGCAAGTTTAGCTCTATCTTGTACATTTTCGAGTTACTGGATGCAGACCAACCTGATGCCACCTAGAGGCGCCTCCCAGACGACTACAGTCGGAGTTTCAAGTGACACAGCCTGAATGTAACCTAAATTCAGATAAGTCGCAACAGGGGGCTTCCCGCCCAGCTGTAATGGTGAAGGGCGATGCGTCTGCCGTACATCACCAGCCGTGTCGGGGATTGACGGGATCCGTGTGGTTGAGATCAGGTTCTGTGTGGTGTGAGAACCTGGGCAATATACTACTCTGGCTCCCTCATATCGCCTAGATGGGAGGTTAGGGTTGATTCGCCCTAATCGATCGGCTAGCAACGGCAGCAAGAACATGGAGCTCTGGCTACCTTTCTTGCCACGGCTTGTGAGTCAATCGGAGATGGGAACCAGTCTTGGCCAGGGTGTTGGGTATCTGGGGTGCGGGTAGTGGAGTTCTCTCTGTGGGAGGACTCGGTGCATGCGCCCAGGACGTGCTTGAACCCCTGGCTGAGTGGTTTTATTCAACCAAGTATATCTCCTTACTATCCCTAGCGTTTCGGGATCTGAAGAGACGAAATTTCAGATTAGTGTACTGTACACAACTTAGTTTGTCCTCACTAATTACACCATTTTGGTTGCCAGATTATTGGAATTAGAAAGAAGGGCACCAGAGGAGAACCTCGTTGAAGGAACCATCCTGGTGTGCCTTTGCAGAATTGATCAAACTAGCAGTCTCTAGTGCAGAGCTAGATGTTCAGTCCCTAGTTTAACTAGAACTTTTTCTGGGGATGACCTATGGACCCACTAGCGGTCTCGGCCTACGGGGCTGAACAAGCCCTGCCCTTTATTGAAACACTGGAAACATTAGGAAGAAAAGTTTTTTTTACCTTCTTGCTAGGCTTCTTAAACTTTTTCAGAAATTTTCGTCCCTTTGACTTGAACTCTACAGCGTCAAAATGTTCATCCTCCTCTCCTTCATCGAGGGCACACGTTTCAGCAGCGGGCAACTCGCCATCCTTTCCACTTGCTGACTCCACCAGCTTCATGTACTTGTACTGCAGTCTACAGCCAACAATTAGTACTGCACAAATACCTTTACAGTAGTGCCTGCCATTTAATTACTAGCTATACTGACAAATACTGGTTTAATTGCCTTGTACAACATTTGTGCTGTATAGCAAGTTGGCACATTGGTCCTTGATTGGCAGGTTGTTATATTTGGCAGAGCAACAGTTGGGTGGCCATCTGGCCAGGTTCCTGTTTGCTCTACTGAATGTAACTACTCACTGTGTACCAGTGTACCAGTCGTCATAGTCATACTGCTGTTCAGATAGTTAAGAAAGATAACTCTTGCAGCATGAAACTAGATTACATAGACAATGCATTCAGGTTCAGAAAGTAAAACTTGTTATGCACTGGGCTGGGCATGCGCACATCTGTTTCCTCTCAATCGCTATGGTAACGACATACAAGTGCTGCTGCTGCAACTTGCTGCTCGCTCATCTGTGCTACATACTGTGTTGTCTTTAACATTAGCTGATTAGTCCAGTCTTAGCTGACAGTCAGTCAGTTAGTCAGTCTGACGTTGTGAAATGCTCAATCAGCATACAGATATGAAGTACAAGGACACAGCTGTTGTTTCAGGCTCCAATTACAACAGCAACGTTCTCCATTAATTACATTAAAACTCATACTACTTTGTTTATTGTTTACTTACTTTTTGTTTGTGAGCCAGCAGTGAAGCAAGATGCCAAGAAGAATGACTCCGAGGCCAACAATGACAGGAACGAGGACAATGACCGCCTTCAACTGTTATACACAGACACACACACGCAACGAGGACAATGACCGCCTTCAACTGTTATACACGGACACACACACGCAACGAGGACAATGACCGCCTTCAACTGTTATACACGGACACACACACGCAACGAGGACAATGATCGCCTTCAACTGTTATACACGGACACACACACGCAACGAGGACAATGACCGCCTTCAACTGTTATACACAGACACACACACGCAACGAGGACAATGACCACCTTCAACTGTTATACACAGACGAACACATGCAATGAGGACAATGACCGCCTTCAACTGTTATACACAGACGAACACATGCAACGAGGACAATGACCGCCTTCAACTGTTATACACAGACACACACACGCAACGAGGACAATGACCGCCTTCAACTGTTATACACAGACGAACACATGCAACGAGGACAATGACCGCCTTCAACTGTTATACACAGACGAACACATGCAACGAGGACAATGACCGCCTTCAACTGTTATACACAGACACACACACGCAACGAGGACAATGACCGCCTTCAACTGTTATACACAGACACACACACGCAACGAGGACAATGACCGCCTTCAACTGTTATACACAGACACACACAC
>Ga0209149_1001180_pt1 | contig 12775 bp, 6 predicted proteins | sample WorMetTyACAVOLI2_FD_187423 | JGI IMG/M metagenome (GOLD analysis project Ga0209149, IMG submission 187423) | Marine gutless worms symbiont microbial communities from Max Planck institute for Marine Microbiology, Germany - Olavius algarvensis... ... | reverse complement strand
ATCCTAGGCCTATAGTTACTATGGAACACTAATAGGAAACCCTACACCAGGAATTCAATGGTACAACTTTCGACCCCCTGGGGTGACCCCTAACCGGGGAATGGGCCCCCCGTGAGGCGCTTTTTGACCTCTTGTTCAGTCACCGAGAGTCCCGGAATGTCAGGATGATTCATGCCAAAAATTGTGAAAAGTTGCCTAAATATGTCAAAGTTGCGGCCAAAATACTACCGGTCCCCTTTTTACGGACACGATATAATGTGACAGAATCACTATTTCTGTTAGTATTCACGTTAAATATTGTCTTTTTTTCTTACACTCTGTACTCATACTCAACGCTCAACAAGTCTTATTCTGTACAGGGCATGAAATTGTAACTGACGACTTCCGTACTGACCGTAGCCCATAACTTCGACTTCATTCCAAAATGTAAACAGTTCTTCCTCAGCGCAATGTATGCCACTTGCAACGTTCCACTAAAATTTATCCAAAATTCTAGTGGTATATCGTTTGTGGATAGACGCCAAACGGTCTCAAAGATAAACATGTAATAATAATTATAATTATTATAACAACGACAGCAACAGCAACTACAACAAAACGAGACAGCTAAAGATCGCGCGCGGTCATATGATGCCTTCGCCACAGCATGTGTGATGGACTCGCCCAATGAACTATGACCTCGCCCGTCTTGCGGGTTGAGTCCATGTTGTCACGGATCATCAGCACAACTGGAGAGACGAGACATGGTGGAAATGGCCTTCGCTGTGCATAGCCTGCGGATGAATACAAATAAAAATAATACTAATAATAATAACAGTACTGACGGTAGTTTTTGTTGAAGATGCCGTAGACGATAGGGTTACAGCCGCTGGAGATGAAGACAAGAACCTGCGCCACAGCGTTGGAGTAGATGAACGCTCTCTGGATGCTGTGTCCAGGCCGGCGTCCACTTGACGGTGAATATCGTTCGTACATGATCAGCGAAACCACCTGAACAAAGTAACGTATAAGTTACGGTAATGTCACCCAGCAGTAATCTTCCTCGACAAAAGTCTCCCGGACAGAATCGCGCCACGACAAAATGTCACACTCGATATGTTCGGATCTATCAACGAAGACGATGAGAAGAACTCGCAGAAGTTTCTGGTCTGCTCACTTAATCCAACCCGTAAGAGTTGCGTTGGTGACCCACAAACTCCCACGGACAAGACCCCTTATGTCATAGCACTCCACAATAACTATAGCCCTATCTTGTACCGTTTCAGAGATATTAAACGTCGAAAATGGCGTGCTATTCACATCCGGGTCAGGGGTCGTTCAAGGTCACTGCAAATGGCGCCAGTCGACAGGTCATGTATGACTTCTTATTGGTCTGTCATTGTAAATATAGCTCTATTTTGTACCACTTTCGAGATACTTGACGGTGAAGAAGAATATAGTGACCTTGAGATCTAGGTTAAGCGGCGCCATTCACCCTGCGAATTTATGCGCGATCTGCACATAGTAAAATCTACAGACCCGGGACTATCTTTTTGCTGCTGATAGTGCGGGTATATCTTGATTCGCTTCCACACAGCAAGCTTCGGAAAAGGCTTTATAGCGAATGATGCTGCGTCATCTTCGTTTAAGATCATTCAAGATCATCTAAAATGGTACCAATTGAAAGCCGATGTGCGACTTCCTTTTACTCTTCCATTGTAGAATTGGTTGAAAATCTGCGTTTTCGCCGTTTTTATCCACCCCAGTCTCGTTTAAAGCCCTCGGATCTAAGGTATGACAGTTGGTATCAACAGAGTTAGAGTTCCTGTGCTACCAGAAAGTGAAAACCGAGTGATCCTACGGTCATTAGTTTTGAGTCAGTGACAGAAAGACAGACAAACAGTTCGGACGGATACGACGCCTATCAATAAGTCGCGCTCTAGCATAGCGCAGCGCGACAAAAACCACAACACGATTCTAGGTTATAACTCCCTGGAGATATTCCCCCGGATATTACCCCCAAGAGAAAATCTCAGAGATAACCTTCCGCGGAATTTCTTAAAGCGAAAATTTGAGGCAATAACCCGTAACCCGTACTACTGACCCTAACCGACCCACGGGGTTACCTCCGGGGGTATTTTCTCTAATCTTTAATCTTGGGGTAAATGTCTCCAGGGCGTTATTTCCGGTTACCCCAAACACATACCTCAATGATGTGGTAGGGCAGCTGGCAGACGACGAAGATAAAGACGATGGCGAGCACAAGCCGTGCCATGTTCTGGCTCGCTCGCTGACGTCTGATGTTAGTGTCGCCGCCACCAGAGCGACGCGACAGTCGCGACGCTATGCTGGCCGTTGTGCCGACAGTCCGCAGGGTGCCTTGACGTACGGACGTCGCGTGCCCGGCGAACGCCCGCAGGCGATGCAGCAGTAGCGCATTGGCGACGGCGATGACGACGAGCGGCACGACGACGCCGATCAACAGGTGCCCGTAAGTCCAGGCGCGCTGTGCCGCCAGCTGGCCTGCCCACGGCCACCGGACAAGACAGCTGCGACGCCCTGCCCGCGCCACGACCCGACTGTAGACGGCGTACGGCGACCCAGCGCCAACGAGGCTCACCACCCAGACGACGACACAGACGCCGACGCCGATGGCGATGCTGCGAAGGTAGGCGAGTCGATGATAGGTAGCGAGGCATCGGTCGACGCTGAGGGCGACGAGGGTCAGCAGACTGGCGTACTTGTTGGTCTCTCGGAGAGCGTAAGTCAGCCTACACGCGGCGTCACCGAACGCCCAGTCGGCCGTGTACGTCGCGACGCAGAGGAACGGTAGAGTTAGAACGAATAGTTCGTCAGCGACGGCCAGGTTGAGTATGTAGTAGTTAGCGACCGACCGTCGACGAACCTCGGAGAACCTGCCCGCACATCCACGCTGCGCATCGTTCTATTCCCCTTCAAGAGACAGTTTGCAATTCACAAATCGCCACTGAAAACCAACGGCAGAAACGACATCGATTATTGCTGGTCCACGTTAAGTTCCAGACATGCGATGTTTGTCAACGTGGGTCCGTCCGTTGTCGTTGTCCGTTCTGTCGTCACATCTCGAAAACTACGCAAGACGTGTCACGCAGTGACTATGGGCAAGTGGTTCAGACTCCTGTGCCCTGTCACCAAGCAGTATAATTTGGTATTGGTCAAAGGGAGGCGATGCTGTGTGGCAGGTAAGGTATAACAGTAACTCTGGTGTCGCACTGGTGACCTACGAAACTGAGGCCTTCGGAAGCGGGAGGAGCGCCCAGTCAGAGCCCGCCTATACTTCTCAGCGGACATTTCCGCTTCGGATATGTTCCCCGTACATTCCTCCGTCCGCACAGTTTCCCTTCCCGCCTTGGACATTTCCCACCGGCTGTTAAAGTGAACATTTGAAAGCTGACCGACCAACGAGTCGTCGAATTTTTTGAAAACTGACACTAACCCGTACTTCTGACCCTAACCGATCTACCGCTATCAATTTTGTACACGTTAACAGTAGACTGCTTTATATTGTAGACTAGCGGATGGTGGTGGTGGAAGGGAGAACTGTCCTACACCACGTAAAAGGGAGGGGTAAATGTCTGTGGAGCGGAATGTGCGGGGAATACATCCCGGGGAATATGTCCAGAGGAGAAACGTCCGGATTCCCGTCAGCGAGTTTGACACTTTTTATGAATATTCATTATTAGTTTGAGGCTGAACGTAGCGATAGGAGCACGAACCTGGCGACGACGTAGATGACGAGAGTGTTTCCTACGAGACCGAAGACGAACGCAGCCAGATATATCGGCAGCGTGATGATGCGAATGATGCGCTCGTCATCCAGATCGTCGCTGCCGTCAGTGCACGGCGATATGTTACACCGCCCCGTCTCGTTGTCAGACCACGTGACGTTCGACGCCATCTTGATCACGTGATGAGCCGTGACATACGCGAACGGTTCACACAGCTGTAAGCAGTTTGGTGCTGGCCAAGGGGCGGTGATGCTCTGCGGCAGGCAGATCTGGCGTCGCAACAGCCGTCAAATTCTCTTGATCGCAAATAGAGATATGCTATCTGACTGGAGCGCAATGATAATTTTCTATACAACTTCCACGTAAAACTAGCGCACTAGAAGAAAACAATTTCTTTTATCGTCTGTTATATCGTGACATTTTATCGTTTAATTCTGCTGATTGACATTTTTATTTGTCTTGTTGTAACAGCGGTTTGTCTGTTTTTCATTAAAGTACTACTACTACTACTACTACTACTACTACTACTACTACTACTATCAACCAGTAATTATAGCAGCGTACAAATTAAAAAAAAACTCAAAGACTCGCGTATAAATGTTGCAAAAATTAGTATCGTAATACAGAAATTCGCTTAAAACAAGTTTTTTTATGAACAAACATTAAATTCACCTTTTGTTTAGCGTCATATTTCTTAATTTATACCAGCTGAGCTGTACAGGAAAAATGTATAAAAATATTCTTCCGAGTTATTTGCAGTTTCATATTACATGTATTACAAATTAAGTAGCCTAGGCCTAACGCATTCTCTGGCAAGTTCTTATCTATACGGCAACTTATTATCTGTTCATTAATGCTATTCGATTTTACAACGTTGTTATTCCTCAAAAAATGCCGATACGTGATGTGGCTGTGGTCAAAAAATATGGACATTATTGTTAAATGCCAAAAGTACTGTTGGCATAGCTCGGTAGCTTTAGTCAGATCGCGATCGTTTGCATGTTTTTAATTTTTCTGTCTTTAGGTATTAATTTCGTTTTTGATTTCGCATTTTGTCAGCATCGACCACTTTAATTTTTTTGTTGCAGTTAATTGATCGCCTTCGCTTTATTTTCCGTTATAAATGCAGTTCTGATAATATCTCAAACGGTTCAAGAGTTATCGCGTTGACAATCACCCACACTCACCCACAAAATAATACTACTGAAAACAACCCACCTCGCTACGCTATCGGTGCGCGAGTAGAAACTATCCCAGGCGTCACCAGGCTGCTGAACTCCGTGCATTGAGCAACTGCTACAGCGGACATGCAGCTGCTGTTCTGCTGTCAGTCTCCTAGCTGCTGCTGCTGCTGCTGCTGCTGGGAATGACGTAATGTCAGCCGGACGCTCATAAATAAAACGCGAGAAAGCGCTCGGTTGCAACCCCAGAGAACGCTAAACAAAGTCGAGACAGCTGCCCCAACGGAAGACACTCGTTCAATTTTCAAACTAAGGCCGATAGCCCACAGTTCAGAAATCAAAGCGTCGATAAACCAGAATCCTGTTCAGGTGAGTCATTGGTATAAAATCCGTAGTCTACGTTATCTGGATTGGGCGTATGTCACTGCAAAGTGGACTAGAAGTTTTTGTTATGGCTATATATGCTTAGGTACGGTATAGTACGGTTTGGCGTCTCACTCAACACATTATAGGTCATTCCAGAGACGCATTTTATGGGTCAGATATTAGATAACCAAACTGACAGGGTCACAGCACTGAAGGTCAGCCAGGGCCAAGGGCCAATCCCACCAGGCTCAGCTCACTAAAAGGTAAAAACTGTAACGCAAAAAAACTACAAAGGCACTCGGTAGAGCGCATGTACCGCCGACAAAGGTTATCCGACGCCTCAGTGAATAAAACCATTCTAAAATCACGGCTTGTTCCAAAAACCACGCCGCCAATAATAAAATTCCGCGTACCATCGCTTATACGGTATCAGAGAAAACAATCTGGTTGCGGTATCCGGATCGGGCTCAAAAGTTAATAAGTTCATCCATGTCCCAACATCTGTCGACACGCAACATTTCATCCAAATCCATGCACGCGTTTTTGAGTAATCTTGCTAACAGACAGACAGACAAACGAACACGAGCAAAAACATTAATCTCCTCCTTTGTCGGAGGTAATTAAACATACAAAAACAAGCTATACCAAGCAAGATCAAACCCGTCAACTGTGTTTGCACGCCGAGCTTTTAACTACACAGCACCGACAACATGGAACAGTCTTCCTGCAAACATTTTAACTTGTGACTCAGAATCTGGTTTTAAGCGACTTTTAAAAACTCATCTTTTTAACAACCGTTTTAACGTCGCCTGATTGACTCATTCACAGCGCCCCTGTAGCTCTGCCTATGGCGCTTTACAAATATGTTTATGATTATGACATAGCACCATGAGGACCGGAGATGCAGAGGTGCTCGAAAAATATAAAGCTATACCAAGCAAGATCAAAGCCAGATCCAGTCGACCGAACTGTAAAACTGTTCGTACCATTGGGTATCATGGTACTGTTGTATCGCTTCCCTGGGTCGTACCGCTTGTGAAATGCTTCACAATCTACCATTGTGCACCAGTACAATGGTACACAATACTGTAGCACAGAGACAGTTATGCCAATATTCCTCTTCCTCCAGACCAAAATCACATCTGAGATGTTGCCAAGTGGAGGTAAGGGGAGACTATTATGTGCTTAGAGATTTTTTGAAATTTTTAAAATAAATTAATCAAGTCGGTTTACATTTACCAAAGTTGTCGTGAAAAGTAAAAGTGACCAAGTTCTTATTAGGACACCAAGTTGTGTTTTATTCAGCGCTTGCGCCAAAAACTGGTACCAGAAAAACCCCATCTGCATAAAACTCATAGCATGTGCCAGTTTGCCGACACCACTTTTCTGTACTGTGTGTCATACGCTTTAGACGAAAAAGAGTACTACTTAACTCAGTTATTCCGCCGTGTGCATTGTTTCGTCGTTTGCCACCCATAAAGAATAACAATTTTTATCGCGCGTCAGCATACTGACGCGCGATATTGATATAGCAAATCTGTCTGTCCGTCTGTCCATTACGTTCCGGTATCAGATGAAAACGGCTTAACATATCGTCACAGTTTTTTTTCACCATACGGTAGCCCAACCATTCTAGTTTTACCAGCATCGAACATCTTCACGAAATTCCGACGGGATCAACCCCCCTAGCGGCGGCGCTAAATATAGGTGGGGTATAAAAATTTCGTGATTTTTTACTAATAAGTCGCTATATCTCGTAAACGATACAAGATATCGCCATAGTTACTATTTAGAAGGCGAATAGGAAACTGTACCTAGGCTTTTGAATAGCATTAATTTCAATGACCTTGAGTGACCTCTAACCCAGATTTTAAGGTCACGATATTATTCAACGTCAAAAAACTAGAAAATGGTACAAGATAAGGTATAGTTACAATGGCCGATCAATAGAAAGTCGCATATGGTCTATCGAACGGCGCCATTTTCAATGACCTTGAACGACCCCTAACCCAGCTTCCAAGGTTACATGCTTTGACGTTGAATAGCTCACAAACGGCTACAGATACGGCCATAGTTACTACAGAAGGCGAATAGGAAATCTCAACCAAGCTTTCGAGTGGCACCAGTTTCAATGAGCTTGAGTGACCTAAGCCAGATTTCAAGGTCACGATATTATTCAACGTCAAATAACTCGAAAATGGTACAAGACGGAGCTATAGTTACAATGGCGGACCAATAGAAAGTCGTACATGGTCTATCGAACCGCGCCATTTTAAATGACCTTGAACGACCCCGAATCCATATTTCAAGGTCACACCATTCTTTGATGCTGAATATCTGCGAAATAGCTACATATACGGCCACAGTTACTATGGAAGGCGGATAGAAAACCATACCCAAGCTTTCGAATGGTACCATTTTCAGTGAACTTGAGTGACCTCTAACCTACATTTTAAAGTCACGATAATATTTAACGTCAAATAACTCGACTAATAGAAAGTCGTGTACGATCTATCCCAATGGTTCCGTTTCCAGTGATCTTGAGTGACCATTGACCCAGATTTCAAGGTCATGCGTAATTAGACCTATAGATGCCCTCGACGTATTGTGTGCGCAGCTGACGCGCGATCTGTTTGCGATAGCTAAGTTCTTGTTTCACGAAGTATACGGCGCTTTTGAACTGCTGTTTTTTTCAGTTTTCGCACCAGCCTGATATGTTGACTGATTGATTGATTGGCTGGTTGAAAACTTAGCACATGTGGTCATTGTCATTTCTTTCGGTAGCCATTTGCTTACGCGTCTTTTATACCGTACAGCCGAAAGTCACAGACAGTTGAAAAGCAGCTCTACGAGGTTAGAACCCTCCGAACGGTATTCAGCAGCTGCGTTTTTTTGTCAATGTGCTCCAGTAGTATTAATGTTTCGAGCAATGTGTCATCACTCACCACTTTCATGCGGCTTCTCAACACGCATCTGCTCGATCGTTCATTGCATACTGATCACGCTGTCAGCCAGCGACTGCGATTCAACATTCTGACACGTCACCAGCAGATTGATAGTTTTATTTTATCTGTGCCGCGATGATGGATAGCACTTCACGCGTCTAACTACAACAGAATAATCTTAATTAGACCTAACCCTTTATAGTGTAAACGCAATTATATTGCCACATCGAATAACACGAAGTTGGTACACTGGCCGTTGATGGGTGGGCTGTTACATTTGGTACAGCCAGGAGGGGACTGGGCGGGGCCGCAGCCCGCCCATGCCCCCGCCCTGTACGATGGGTGCAGGAAAGCACTCATCGTCCACCCTACTCAGTTGTCTACGAAAACACGACAAATTAGGAGCAGAAACAATACAAAACGGAAGACAGTTTTACGCAAGACAAAACAAACTTTCTTCTTCTTCTTCTTGGCGTCAATACCGTGTAACTAGCATAACAGCCGTGCATGGTCACAAGTACAATGCTACACTGTGTCCACAAAAACAAAGTAAGAGAATTTTTAGCATAATTTTACTTTGAACTAATGAGAAAGGAGAAAGCTGCACTATTCAATTGTCGTTGCAGCCATCAGTCAGTGGCGTCGCCGTCTCTCTGCTAGGCTAGTGGTTAACATTTTAAGCATATGATGTGACGGATTCATGGTCCAATGTGTTAGGGCCGGTTTCCGCAAATACGCATCGCAATGCAAAAATTAGAACAATGGTTAGAACAACCCTTGCGTTGCGTTGCGTGCGTACGTTGAACTGGGTGAGTTGCGTTGCGCATCGTTGCGTATTTCCGGAAACCGACCCTTGAGTTAATGCTGACTAAATTTCTGCATTTGTGGTTTTTACTGTTTGACTGTTCTGTTTTTCGCCGAATTGTAACTTGTAACTTGTCTGAAACGTTTTACCAATTACGAGCATTACGCAGGTGAGGTGTAAGAAATAATCAAAGGCAGACTCGCAATTGTTTCTTAAATCGCTGTGCCAAAACTTAGAGCATTTACCTGCGGTTTGATGACGCTATGCTAAAAAATAGTTGGTTTTGATTTTTGTGCGATAGGACAACGACGGTCTACGACAGGTCACGATCTGTTACAGTCTACGAGGAATAAAAAACTTATCAGCGGGTCAATTCCTGGTCGTAACCCAGTATCCGTATCACGTGTAACGGATATGACCACAGCTTAATAAGCTGCAATCACTGCGATAATACCTAGCTTATGGTATGGACGGTGACGATGGCAGCGATATGGCTTGCCGACAACGGCGCATCAATTCTTTTTATTACGGATCTTATCGTCAAATTGCACCGGATGATACCTTTTATCTCCACTGTGATCGCATATAATATTTCTAAGCAGTGGCTAATCCAGATATTCAGGTTAGAGGGTGGAAGCATTGACCGATGCCTTCCCCTTCCCTTGCTCCTACTTTCCGCCGTTATCAATTCGGAATAAAATTCGACAGGAAGGCACACATTAGAAGCGCTGTAAGCTCCCGCAGTGAGGCCCGGCGGAATCCGGCCGTCAGATACGATACGATATGAAATATTTAGAGTGCACTCAAAAATTGATCCTCCATAACACACGGAAGCAAACGTATGGCCCAAGACAATTAAGAACTAATCAGAAAATAAGATAGCCGAACGTTACGTGCCGTCAACGTACGACGTTAGTAATAATATAAAGAACGCTTATTAGCTGCTCGGACTGATCGTAAATCTGATTGAAACAAGAACTTAGCTATCGCAAACAGACCGCGCGTCAGCTGCGCACACAATACGTCGAGGGCATCAATAGGTCTAATTACCCATGACCTTGAAATCTAGGTCAAGGGTCACTCAAGGTCTCAGGAAACGGAACCATTGGATAGATCATACACAACTTACTATTAGTCGAGTTATTTGACGTTAAATATTATCGTGACCTTGAAATGTGGGTTAGAGGTCACTCAAGGTCAAGTCACTGAAAATGGTACCATTTGAAAGCTTGGGTATGGTTTCCTATTCGCTTTCCATAGTAACTATGGCCGTATCTTTAGCCATTTCGCAGACATTCAGCATCAAAGAATGGCCTGACCTTGAAATATAAGTTTGGGGTCGTTCAAGGTCATTTAAAATGGCGCGGTTCGATAGACCATGTACGACTTTCTATCGGTTCGTCACTGTAACTATAGCTCCATCTTGTACCATTTTCGAGTTATTTGACGTTGAATAATATCGTGACCTTAAAATTTGGCTTGAAGGTGACCCAATGTCATTGAAACTGGTGCCATTCGAAAACTTGGGTGCGGTTTCCTATTCGCCTTCTATAGTAACTGTGGCCGTACCTGTAGCCGTTTGTGAGATATTCAGTGTCAAGGAATGGCGTGACCTTGAAAATCAGGTTAGGGGTCGTTCAAGGTCATTGAAAATGGCGCCGTTCGATAGACCATATGCGACTTTTCATTGGTCGGCCATTGTAAATATAGCTCTATCTTGTACCATTTTCGAGTTATTTCACATTGATTAATATCGTGACCTTGAAATCTGGGTTAGAGGTCACTCAAGGTCATTGAAATTGGTGCCATTCAAAAGCTTAGGTACGGTTTCCTATTCCCCTTCCATAGTAACTATGGCGATATCTTGTATCGTTTGCAAGATATAGCGACTTATTGGTAGAAAATCGCGAAATTTTAATACCCCACCTGTATTTAGCACCCCGCAGGGGGTGACCTGACCCCGTCGGAATTTCGTGAAAATGTTTGATGCTGGTAAAAGTAGAATGGTAAAAAAACTATGACGATAATATTAAGCCGATTTTATCTGATATCGGAACGTAACGGACAGACGGGCGGACGGACGGACGGACGGACAGACGGACGGACATATTTGCTATATCAATATCGCGCGTCAGTATGCTGACGCGCGATAAAAATTGAACACACGTGTCGGAATAGTGTAAAAATGAAACTTCACGTAAAATAATCAATTGAAAGTCACAAGTCAAAAAGTTATAATCATCTATTAAGTTTAAAAATGAGGTTAGCATAGCTGTGTGCGTTCGAAATCTGCGTTAGGGGTCATTCAAAGTCAGTAAAAATGGCACAATTTGACAGATCGTATACAACGTCCTGTCAGTCTGCTATTGTAACTATAGCTCTATCTTGTAGCTGCAGTTTCGAGTTACTTGACGTTGAACAATATGCTGACCTTGAAACCTAGATCATGTTTCATTCAATGTCATTTGAAATGGCACCATTCGATTTCGATAGATTGCGTGCGGGTTCGTAGTCGTCTTCCATCGTAACTATAGCCATATTTTGTATCGTTTCCGAAATAAAGTGAGATATTGGTCGAAAATCGCGAATTTTTATACCCTGTTGTACATAACAACTCCTTAGCGGAAAGCGGTTGTAAATATTTTTCGCGCTGTTTTCTTTACAGGTTTTTCTTTTCGCTGGTCCGACGATGTTTAACACTCTGCCTGATGATCTACGAAATCCTGCAGTCAGCACATCGACCTTCAGACAGTCGTTGAAGACTCATCTTTTCTCTGCCTATCAGCACGTTTAGCGCATTAGGGGTGTCTCACATAATGCGCTCTATAAATGTACGATACTTACTTACTTACTTACTTACAGCCGAGCCAGACGACTAGGCTACAAGGTGATGCAAGAATGTTGCGGAAAAATTCAACTTTATGAGTAGGGTGCACCAACGTTACAGATGACAGAGGACAGACGGAATTACGATGACAATAGCCGTACATAAATCTGCAGTGTGATGCAAAGCGGGCTCCGGAATTTGAACATTTTGGTCGTAAGTTGAAACAAATCGAATGGTTTGCGGCAAGAACGATTTTGGCGTTTTGCGTCCTTGACCTTGACCTCTGAACTTCCGAAATATAACGAAGCAATAAATGGACCGTCGCGGAACATTTTAGTCTTTACGTGAACTAAATCGGGCCATTTTGATTGACGGACCCACAAACCAACGCGTGACGCGCCCCAAAATAGTACCTGCTCCGGGTAAGTAAGTAACAATGCACTGATTAAGGTGACACTATCACGTCAAAGACATTGCAGGCCGAGGCCGAGGCCGGGAAATTGGTAAAATCTGAAGTGCGAGGCAAGTATTGGTGTGAGGCACATGGAGCTACTCGCCCCAGGACACAAAAAAAAACAAAGAAATAAAAATCAATTGCGATGGCAAACACAATACCCGCCATACGGGGGTGGGCAAATTTCGGATATGGGGTATCTCCTGCGGGCTAGCCATCACCATCATCACCAAAACTTTAGATTACAATCGAACATAACGTGACTGAATTACATAAGAAAATGTAAAAAACAGTAGTCAGTATAAGCAAAAACTAGGCTAACAGTTAATGTCAGTAGAGCAGAAGATCCATCAATATATGTCTCTGAAAAGTTGTCTATTTATAAAATTTCGGTCATCAGTTTTTGTAGTAAGTACAAAATTATGTCGACGTGGTCGGAGACTGTAGCGGT
>Ga0209149_1001179_pt1 | contig 12781 bp, 7 predicted proteins | sample WorMetTyACAVOLI2_FD_187423 | JGI IMG/M metagenome (GOLD analysis project Ga0209149, IMG submission 187423) | Marine gutless worms symbiont microbial communities from Max Planck institute for Marine Microbiology, Germany - Olavius algarvensis... ... | reverse complement strand
GTGCGCCAAACGAGGTGGCAAATTAGGTATGCGTTTAATAGCTAAGGTCTTAAGGATATCACATTCTGAATTTCACTGCGATAGACTTACAAGAAGCCCAGCTAGTGCTGGGATAGCCAACCGTCCGTTGGTATTTTTGGGAATTTTTTTAATTTTCGGACTAGGATGATGAAACTTGGCGTCCAGGTAGCGAAGGGATGTCACTTTCATGCCGTGAAGACAGAATGATACGTGGAATCGTTTTGAGACAGCACCGGAACGTTACAGACGACAGACGTCATCTTCATGCCATATAGCCAACCGTCTATATAGATAGACGGTTGGCTAAAAACTGTACAAGATATTCAAGATTACGCGAGTCTCATTTTTTGGGACGCAGTATAGAAGCTGAAATTTCGCGACAAGTTTTTTTTCATTCCATTTTATCTTCAGCGTATTCAACCGCCTTCAGTTTTAGGCAGACATTTTAATATCATCGTTAATTAATTCGTCATTTAGCCTTTTTCACCATGACATCTGATGCGGTCGTCACGAATAACGCATACAGCTTGCATTCAAGTCCGAGGTTCACGGTTTATAGGCCTTAAATGCAGTGTGCCAGAGAACACATCCATGTAGGCTAACGTCATGTAGCATGTGCGACCTTGGTCCTTGCAAATTCTCATTTTAGATTCACACCAATTAACATTAGAAAGAACATGAAAAGTGCGTTTAATGAACTTGAACTTATTAACATAACAAACATGTGACATCTGTAAGCTATAGTACGTGGCCCAGAAAGGCCTGTCTACACTAAGGTGTATTCTCACTCGACAGTATAAGAACTAGTCGAGATCATGTACTTCACTATATACACTGTGTGCGATAACACAAAGTACTATATATAATGTATGACCCATAATCATATACAACTACAAAATATATCGTCATAATACACAACATCGCGTCGAAAACAAAACGACTTTAGTTTACGTGCATGCGTTGGAGTTCATAAAGCTCGATGTCTCCAATTTCACACAGCATGTACATCAGATAGTCTGTCTATTACCGTCGTTTACCAGCAACAGGTAGGCCTACAGTAACTCTACAGCGAAGTACCAACTTTAAAGCCATGCCCGGGATTCTGTTGAACAGGAACGCGGCGAAACGTTGTACCGGTAGTGTTTTTTTGGAAGCCGGTATACGGTGTCACTTCCAGACACTGTATAGACAGGTCAAACTCAATGCACCAAAGATTTATTTACTGGTGAAGACAAAATCACAGAGGCGTCATTTTCAACAAGAAATGCACCAAAAACGTTTGGCCGCCATGCAGGCTCAACCCGCTGGGTAGCTTTCAGTGCTTCCCCAAACGCCAGCCACAATTGGATCCAGAGGGGTTGGATTATGAAAATAATGGGATGGGATCGGGCAAGAGGGGGAACGAAAGAGGGACAAGGCGAAGGACTGGAAGGATAGAGTTATGTCACTTTTCATTTTACAACTGCACCCCGACTACATTTTTATTTTCATTTACATACTTATAAAAATTATCGGTATCACGTTTACTGGCTGTAAGTCGATAAACAAAGGCTGCGAAATACATCGAATCTGTCACCAACGTAAACTCTTAGAACATCAGTACATTCAGTATATATAGATTAAGTAAATAACGACCAAACCCCACGTTTATGGACGCGCGATGTCGAAAAAATTACCGTCTCTGCAGTGCACGCAAAATGCAAGTTTGATCTTAACAGCTTGTCGTAAACAACAATATCGTAAGTTTATTTCCTGTTGAATAACAACTATGGAAAAAAAGTCGTTCAGTCAAGCGCCTTATGCAAGCGCTTTATGCAATGATATAGCTACTACCAGAGACATTTAAAGGCTAAGCTCCGTCGCTGAATGACACGACGCATAACTTTCGAATAGCGTGAGTATACATGCATATCGGCGAAGATGAAAGCTAACAGTGCGGTATTCACTTCTGTACGACATCAATCTTACACCGTCACGATCTGTTATGGGATATTAACGATAACACTGAGTCCCACGAGAGAGGGGCGGCGCCAGGCAGGGGGCATGGGTCCGGACCCTCGGCCAATGCTAGGGGCATCCACGATATTGACACAAATCCGAGGGTTCTGGGGGGCAGGCTCTCCCCCTTTACAACAGCAATCACCAGGTTACTACAGTGTGTCTAAAAAAAACGAACCGCTATACGATGACGTAACTTCACCAATTCACAACATTTACTAATTATTATTTTTAGTAGACAGAGACCTTATTCGATTCTCAATCGATACGTTAAAGTTTCAAATTGGCTTAGAACCAGCTGATCAGTTTCCACAACAACAGTAGCGACTTGACGGTCTGTGTCTAAAAAACCGAACCCCTGTGCTACGATATTTTTACCATAAATTGATAAAAAGTACTTTAATTTAAGAATTGAATTTCAGTGACAGAAGACAGTTGTAATACAGCAGTCTACCAGATGAAACGGTTACCATAGCAATCTTTAAGTACGCGTCATTCCACAGTAGTTTATGCTGCCTTGTGAACGGAAAAGTATAATCTTTTAAACAGTGTTTCCAGGGGCGGTTCTAAAGGGGGCAGGGGGCGCGGCCCCCAGTGAAATTTCTGCTCCCCTGTGCCCCTCCCCCCAAAAAAGTTCAAGATAAGGCCACAGTGCACCCCCAAAATGAAAACCCCAGAACCGCCACTGAGTGTTTCTATCGGAACAGTGTGCGGTGTCAGAAGTTAGCCTACAACATAAATTATGTTCGAAGTGCAGTCTTTCGGCCTTGTCACAGACCCACGATCGTTTTGCTACTTGTTTATTGCCCTGTCGATAATACGTTGTTGAATTCAGCCCAGAAATTCGCTGTTCGGTTGTGTGGAAACCACACAGCTGGTTCTAAACCAATTTAAAACTTTTTTTTTATCATGTTTAATTGTGAATTGAATATGGTCTGTCTCTTAGTAATGTTGAGAATTGGTAAAGTTATGTCAATATAATATAATTATTATATTAACATGCATGACATATTATGTCATGCATGTTACACGTAGCGGTCCGGTTTTTTGAGACTCGGTGAACAAGGGCTATGAACTGAAATATACCAAAGAAAATCTGGACCTCCTTATCCATAAAAACCTGGTTCCGCCCATGTTAGGAACATTATCATGAAATCTAAAGCGACTGTGCTGAACGCATACAATGTATAGACGACAAATCTGCTGCGCGTCACGGAAAGTTTGATAAATTTGACGAAAGCGAAATTCCTGCGCAACAAGCACACCATCATTGTCGGTTATTTCGACGTATTACGAACGACTCCTTGCGGCCCGTTAATTTGGACTTTCAGCGATGTCTGCAAATCACCAGTTTCTTTGCAACTAATGGAAAACTTTTAGAAAATTTAAGTTTAAATAATGTCCAGTCTCTGCGATTCCTGAGAGAGAAAAAGAGGCAGCAATTATTAGCGATTGCAGATTTTGTCTACTGCACTACGCCAGTACGTCGAAATAACGAAAAAGTAATGCTTAGGTGCACAGTAGGTCTAGTATACAGGGTGGCTCAAAATAAACCACCTGGCAAAGTAACGTTTATAACCGGTTATTTTTATCACAAAATTAAACATGTAGGGATATAGCTTCTGTATTTCACAAGTTATTTCCCCTTAAAAAATTCAAAACCATTATGAAATTCACACAGAATGATTCATGAGTTATTTACAGTTGTTAGTAATAAAGTAAAAGAACTTTTTACGGAGATATTTGCATCTCCGTACTACAGATTGTTGCTAAGATAGCCCGCAGTTTTATCCTAGTTTTTAAACTATTTAAGATTTTGTTAACAACCGACGGTGTTATGATGCATAAATGAACAATAATTCAAAGCAGCCCTTCTTAGCTTGAATATTATGCGTGATATTTGCACACAATTTCGTCTAAAGATGCAACACGAGGCAGACAACGGCAAACAACTGCACTTTAAGACAATTTTCAGCCTACAGTGCATGTAGTCGAGAGCGTAGCGACGACTACAATTTCTAGTTAGCAATAACGTACATGTACGGGAACTTTTTATAACACCTCTTTACTAGTAAGAACAATTCAGTGCCTCATCGGAGAGCTATGTTTGGCGCTGTCTGGCAGAAGTTTACTGTGGTCTGGCCGAAAACAAACAAGCCTAGAAGGACTTTCTGCATTGAACCAAGGACTCGCAGCCATAAGATTCAGTCAGTGCTACGTTCAGCTACACCAAGAGACTGCAGGCGACGTTACAGCTTGTTATGGACGCAGACACAATGTTGTCACGGATTTTATTAACATCCGACGGCGTTATGATGCTTACAAGAACAACAGAATGAAAAAAAACAGCCTTTCTTAGCTTGGTGTGAGTGATATGGCGTGGCGTATGTAAAGTTAGCCTAACTGTAAAAAATTGGCCAATACACGCGCAACTGAACGCCAAAGTAATAGGCCTACCATCAGTTTGGAAATTACATTGGAAACTGTTGCTAAGAAACTATACCAGTTTTATCCTGGTTTAAAAAATATTTTTGAGCCACCCGGTATTTTTATGCAGTGACCTACTGACATACATGAGGCATACTATATATACCAGGCACCAAAACACGATCAACTAGTCTCTGCTGTACAACCACAACTGCTGGGTATTCACGTGACCAAGTGATGTCGCCACTTCTTTAGTGAATATTCAGTAGGTAGAAAATTGCCTGGTTGAGGAAAAGCACGACGGCAGCCGGCAAGACCAACTCTCCACCGTCACTCTGCAACGTCACGTGTCACACAACACAGGACCTTAATTTACCACGGCACTGCTTAAATCACGATTGAAATAATTCAAATGATATTTGTAGATCGTGCTTTCTGGTCCAATAGTTCTTATTATTATGCTCCCAACCGTAGGTAAGCGGGCAATAAGCGTTGCTTTTATCTGTCCGTCCGTCGCGTACATAGCGAATAACTCGAGAACCCGAAGGCCTAGCTGCCCAAGTTCGGAATGAAGGTTCCCCACCCTGATGCGACTAGTGCACCAGTTTCAAGGTCGAAAGGTCAATGATTAAGGTAACCAGGACCATTAATACTGACCATTGGCTAAGCTGTGATGCTGACACATCTGCGGCATATCTTCCAACGCGAAGTTACCGCATACCGCTGGTTGACGTATTTCTCGGCCATTTCCGTATCAATTTGCGCCAAACTCACGTGCAGTATTCTAATAAGGGACCGCAACACTGCAACGGAGCCCAGTTTTCGAAAATCGTTTTCTAAATGTAGAATTTTGTCGCCGAAAAACAAGTTATTTATCGATTTGTGACGTCTGAAGCAGCAACACTGCTGCTAGCCTCGATCGATCAATAACGAGCGTACTGACCAATGACGACTCGTTCTATGTTTAGGCTATCTGTGTTTACATTCCTAATTAGTTCGAGCGTCTTAAAATTGAAAATTCTCTTAGCAAGTTGCCCTCATATGATCATTCATACCAAATTTCGTCATAATCACACTTAATGTGACAGAGATAATTTGCAAGAAGCCCAGTAGGTTACTTGCTGAAACATGTAGGCCAGCCGTGGTCGTAGGCCAGCACGCTGTCCGTGCCAGCGTGTCCACTGTGCCAATACGGAGTCGAGTGCATTACGTGCAAAAATGTAATAGTCCGTAGGGCTGGCAAGTCCATTCTACAGATGCTGCGGCGGAGGCATCAAATGAACGCCGGCGGTCTTTAGCTCGCTAGTTTATCATTATTTTTTTTAGTTTCTGATACATACGAAAGTTGTCATAGCGGTGGAAATGTGTTTCGAAATACATTGGCAGACGCCGTGGTCACAGAAAACCTGTCGTGCGTTTCTGATGTTTATGCTGATATCAGTATTTTATCTTCGTGATACGGCGAAAACGGCGTTACAGTAGTCCACACGCAACATAACGAAGGCATGGACGACCGTCCTGATGGAGTCCGTGTCTAGGGATCGTCTGACTCGTCTGTACGTCTCAGCTCTGCGTCTTTTTCATTCGGGAAACAAAATGTTGTACCTGTGTCATTAGAGGCGGACGGGGGCATACCGTGTCGGCCGAACTCGGCGGCCACACTTCTTGTTCGTTTAGAACTTGTTGTACATGAATCAGATCTAAGCAAGATTAAAGACCTGAAGATTGAGTCGCGACGTTATGGAGTCGAAACGCGCATGCGTCGACGCCGACTACTCTCATATTACCTACATTATGTAGAATACTACGGAAGCGTGCAGTTAAACCTGCAGTCGATCGATAATACTAGAACTCAGAAATGTCGGATTTGATCGAGGCAGATTATTGCAAGCCAGCGTGAACCATTTAGACAACAAAGGCAATTATAGTACCACATCAAATAATACGAAGTTGTTACGCTGGCCGTTGATGGGTGGGCTGTTACATTTGGTACAGCAAGGAGGGGACTGGGCGGGCTGCGGCTGCGACATTTCTGAGTCAGTCACTGTATTGCTACTATGATAGTCCGTTGCTCTGTGGCGATTAAACGGGGCCAGAAATGCGACGCCAGCCAACGTCGGTCGGTCGTCGTACGCGTCCCGTGGCCATATCTTCCAGCATTCAAATTCTCCCACAGACCCCCCCCCCAAGAAACTAGTCTGGTTTTTATCGCGCGACGCGTATGCATAGCGCGGACTATGCCGTACAAAGTGTTTGCCCGTCCGTCTGTCTGTCTGTCACACGCCGATATTATGTCTACACGGTTATAACCTTCAAACTTTTTCCACCGTCGGGTAGCCCCACCATTCTAGCTTTTCCGCACCAAGTGGGATGGCAATATTCCGACAGGGACCCCCTTTACGGGGACGTCGAATGCAAGGGGGTATGAAAAAAAATCACGACTTCGACCAGTATCTCGCTTTATCTCGGAAATAATGCAAGACAGAGCCACAGTTACTATGGAAGGCGCATAGGAAACCGCACCCAAGCTTTAGAATGGTACCGTAGTTTGAATGACCTTGAGTGATTTCAAGGTCACAATATTATTCGACGTCAGATAACTCGAAAAATGGTACAACATAGAGCTATACTTACAATGGCCGACCAGCAGAAAGTCGTATATTCAAACGGAGCCACTTTCAATTACCACTACCCTGATTTCAAGGTCACGCCATTTTTTGACGCTGAATATCTCAGAAACGGTACGAGATACAGATATAGTTTTAATGGAATACTAATAGCGATTTACACACGCCTATACTCAACCGTGTCATTTCGAATGGCAATGGTCTTAAGAGACCATGAGTGACTTAGCAAAATATTCAATGACACGAAGCCTCGCGCGGTCAGTCTGCGTCAGCTGAGCTTCTTGTAAATAATACATGTTGAAATAGTAGTACAGTTCGACTTCGGCGTCAGACACAGCTGTTGTCAACCGAGCACGACCGTCGTGGCTTAATTCACAGCGGAAAACTGAACTGAACTCACTGCACTGAACTGAATCGGATCGTTCAGTTGAGTTGAGTTGAGTTGAGTTCAGTTTTCCGCCGTGCACTGGGCTTTACGGTCAGCTACTCCACATCAACTGGCCGTACCACGTTACCGGCTCAGCACTTTCGGTCGTCGGGCCTTCTCTGTTGCAGGTCCGACGGTCTGGAACTCGCTATCGGACAGTCTCCGTGACCCGGCGCTCACCAGCAGCAGCTTCAGACAATCGCTGAAAACGAATCTGTTTCGTCGCTACCACTCAGCACACACAGCGCAGTAGAGATACTTCATGACTCTGCGCTATATAAATCTACTATCGACATTGACATTGTCAGGGAGTGCGACCGTCGAAAACTGGGGCGTGTTCAACAGTTCATCGGTTGAATAGGCTGGACCACTGGGACGGTGCGCTGTTGAACATGCCCCTGTTTTTAACAATGTTCGCAGGTGTGGTGTGCCGTGAATATTCCATACCATGGTAGTCGTTTTTTCGGCCATCGTACCGCCAAAAGATTCAGTAGTCTTCACGGGCGACATGGCGGTGGTCGCATTGGACGGCGCCATTGCGAAAGTACCGTCCATCGACGACGACGACGTCACGTTCACGTCCATCGACGACGACGTCACCTGCATCTCAGTCGTGTTGGTGCTGTTCATGCCGCCCTGAGCGTCAGTCAGGCCCAGTATCAACAACATCCCCACTGCAACCATTCACATCAACCTACTACGTTACGTACATACTTTCAATAAGTAAGTAAGTAAGTAAGTAAGTAAGTCTGGATATTTAGACGTCTCAATGGCGCCGGGCGGTCGACAACAGGTGTGTCTTCAGTGCCCGCTTGAAGGCGATCTCCGACAGGTTCGGTGACCGTAGTGCTGGTGGCAGACGGTTCCATGTAGCTGGTCCGTTGACTGCGAAACTTCGTTGTCCAGTTGCAGTCCGAGCGCGTGGAACCAGTAGAGTGCCAATATAAACATATAAACATGTACATAGGGGGCGGGTCCAGCCTCTATTTTGGGGATGCAGGCATTACTCGAAATTGCAGCAAACCAAGAGTTAGCGTAGACATACGTGTGGCGCTGATGCCAATTACAGACGTACCGTATTCAGCGCCAAAAAACGGTATCAGACAAGTAGCTCTGCTGTCGCAAATAGGTTGCGCGTGCTTCGTGTCTGTTAATATTTAGCTTCAATAGTACAAAACGTCGAGTAGAATCTTTTATTGTTAGTTACACAGGCTGCAGACATATAGTAATATTTATTCACCATGCACGGCGGTAGACAGATATCACTGCGTATACGCTTAAATGCTGTTCTGTTGACTTGGCGTAACGTTGAGACTTCTTGTAATACATTTCGTCGTTGTTTCCCGCTATCAACAAACTCTGCCACTTACTACCAGCGATAAGTGTCACTACTTGCGGGACCGTGGTCCGGCAGCGCCGTGTTGATTACAGCTGGCCGGTTGCAGCGTTGACGCCATGCAGTGAACTTAGTGAAGCCAGATATTGGCTCAGAATTGCGATTTCTGCCTACCCCACCTGCATTCGACGCCCCAGTTAGGGGGGGGGGTTCCCGTTGGAATATTGTCATGCTGTTTGGTGTGGAAAAAACTAGAATAACTTGGCTACCGAACGGTGAAAAAATTTTGAAGATTATGTTTATTCGTTTTGACAGAATGTACGAACGTGACAGACACACAGACGGACGGACAGACACCGCATGACGGCTAAGGCCGCGCTTGCATAGCATCGAGTGGAGCCGGGCCAGTCCATTACATGCAAAAATGTAATCGTCCGTAAAGCGGGCAAGTCCACTCTACAAATGCTGCTGCGGGGCCATCAAATAACGCCGTCGGTTTTTAGCTCGCTAGTTTATCATTGTTTTTATCGTGCGTCAGCACACTGACGCGCGATATTGATATAGGAATTCTGTCTCTCCGTCCATCTGTCTGTCCGTCCGTAACGTTCCGGTATTGGATGAAAACGGCTCAACATATTGTTATAGTTTTTTCACTATATGGTAGTCAAATCATTCTAGTTTCATCAGCATCAAACAACTTCACGAAATTCCGACGGGGTCATCCCTGCAGGGGCGCTAAATACAGGTGGGGTATACATATTTCGCGATATTTTACCAATAAGTCACTATACCTCGCAGACGATACAAGATAGCGCCATAGTTACTATGGAAGGCGAATAGAAACTAGTATGGGATCTATCAAATGCTGCCATTTCCAATGACCTTGAACGAACCCTGACCTGTCTTCAAGGTCATACCTCTCTTTGACGCGAAATATCTCACAAGATAGAGCTATAGTTACAATGGCAAACTAAAAGAAAGTCATACATGGTCTATCAATGACCTTGAACAACCCCAGACCTAGATTTCAAGGTCAGGCCATTCTTTGACGCTGAATATATCCGAAATGGCTACAGATACGGCCATAGTTACTATGGAAGGTAAATAGGAAACCGTACTCAAGCTTTCAAATGGTACCACTTTCAATGACCTTGAGAAACCTCTAACCCACATTTCAAGGTCCACGAAAATATTCAACGTCAAATAACTCGACTAATAGTATGATCTATTCAATGGTTCCATTTCCAGTGACCTTGAGTGACCTTAACTTAGATTTCAAGGTCACGGTATAATATTTAGGCCTATAGGTGCCCTCAACGTATTGTGTGCGCAGCTGACGCGCGATCTGTTTGCGATAGCTAAGTTCTTGTTAGATTCTGATTTGGTGTGGTAGACTACACAGGCTATCCACCAGTTTTACCGCGCGTCGCAATATTTGTATACGAATCCTGTGTGTCCGTCCGTCACGTTCTGGTGCTGTACCTAAGCAGCTTAACATCGTCAAACTTTATTTACCGTACAGTAACCCAATGTACTCTAGTTTTATGACATCAACAAACATATTCACGAAATTGCAACGGGGTCACTTCCTGCGGGTGCGCTAAATACAGGTGGGGTATAAAAATTTCGCGATTTTCGACCAATAACTCGCTGTATATATCTTGTAAACGATACAAGATAGCGCCATAGTTACTATGAAACGCTAATATGAACTCGTGTGCCATCTGTCGAATGGTGCCGTTTCTAATGATCATGAGTGACATCTAACCAGATTTAAAGATCACGAGTTACTGTCGATGCCCTCGGCGTATTTTTTTGAGCAGTTGACGCGCGATCTGTTTGCGATAGCTAAGTTCTTGTTTGATCACACGTTAAATGCTTGCACATCGTATCGTAATTGAACGGGAGTAAAGTTTTTGTTATACAACTCTTCCAGTGGCGTATTTAAAATTTCAGTAAGGAGGCGGCGAGGCGCCGTAGATGTCGAGGGTGGTGGGGTGTGGTGACGGGGGATGGGCCCTCCAAGTAAAAAAACACATACCCCAAAATGATAAGTTTGGGTGCATTTTGACGCAGTTTTGAACAGACAGAGAACACAGGCAGTCACTGGCCTTGGAACATGGTTCAATGGCGAAACGAAGCTTACAAAAATAGTGCAAAAATTATACAAAAATTCACGGTCAGGAGGGGGCGGTCGCACCGTCGCCCCCCCTCTGAATACGCCACTGAACTCTTCAATAGCATCAACGTATTTTTATTATTATATTGTCAAATCGTGCCATCTGCTAACATGCATGTAGCTGCTAGACTTTGATATAATATGGACGGAGTTCGTAGAATACAGCAGTTAGTGACATCATAATTCATAACTAAATACTAAGCAAGTTAAAACATTGCTTTATAAGCATCAACCAGCTCGTAAAGGAAATCAAAAGCTGAAATGTAGTTATATATTTAGCGCACTGATAAGGCATACCGAAGTGAATGACCATCATTTGCAAGAAACTGTTGATTCGCATGATGCTTCTGTTCTTGAGCGACGACTGCAACATAAAATTCGTGCAATTACATTCGCCCAAACAAGATAAAACAGGCAACACTACGTCTAACTGTTGACACTGAACTGTTGCTTTACACCGTGGAGCTAATGTTACTTACTTATTTTTATGTCAAATTTTCATTGCGAATATAGGCTAGCGTTATGTCCGCCGGTTGCGAGTTGCAACAGATCTTATTTCCCATGACAGCGCCATCTGCTCTATTCGTTGAGAATGTTTACTACAAATTAATAAAAAAAGGTTGCAACTTTTGACGACTTCGATTCTCATCACACAGTCTCAACGACCACGGAAAATAGCCTGATTGTCCAAGGCAGTTAGATTCTAAGCAGTGTAAATAAGTAATAAAGACGCCATGAAACGATGGCAGGCCTGTGTGACTGTGACGTCATTAGTAGTGGCGCCGTCTGGCGGCAACAGGTACCCGATGACGTCATAATGTCGTTAATAATGCGAATGGCGTGACAGCTTGGCAAAGGAGTTGTGCGAATTGAGAGCCGAACCGCTTGCGGCCACAGACTGGGCTGCAGTCGTTTGAAGAACGGCCACAAACGGTCTGCAGTCTATACGTAAAGAGTCCGTAAGTAACGGAACACTGCGCAGCAGGCTTAACTGACCGTCCGTGCGCATGTGTGCACAAGCCTGAACCGAATAAGCTGTCGTGTACTAATACGGTAATCTTGCCTTAAAAAAGTCGCAAAAACAAGGCCACAAAATCAACATTTCGGACTGTCTATGAGCAACACAAAACGCTGCGAGTCCTGGAGTGCGATACGGAGGACGACCAAGACGAAGACGGATACAGGATACAGTCGACTGGACGTGGCAATAATGAGACATTACAACCAACGGCATCTACTCCCACGTAAACCAGCCAAGAAAATCTACCCCCTATGTCTCCCATTTCCGCCCCTTTCCCACCATTCACCTTCCAGTACTCTTCTGGTGAGCGTCGTAAGCTCCCTCAGCGACACTCCCGCGGTCAGCGATTTTGGAGCATTTTAACCCTTTATAACGCAAATGCAATTATAGTGCCACATTGAATTATATAAGTTGGTGCACCGGCCGTTGACGGATGGGCTGTTACATTTGGTACAGAACCCGAGAGAGGAGGGGACTTGGCCGCAGCCTGCACAGGCCCCTCCTCGCTGTACCAAATGTAACAGCCCATTCGTCAACTGCCAGTGTACCAGTCACTGTATTGCTGCATAATGGTCTGTTGCTCAGCGGTTAATGTTCCTGTTGAAGAGTTAATCTGACGCCAGGCGACTGTTTACCGTATGACTATTTTTCAAGCAAAACAATTTTTGTCACGCTCAGCTATGTTAAGGGCGGGAATTAGCCATAGGCGGCGTGTCTGTCTGTGCGTCACACGCTAGTAGTGCGT
>Ga0209149_1001178_pt1 | contig 12781 bp, 2 predicted proteins | sample WorMetTyACAVOLI2_FD_187423 | JGI IMG/M metagenome (GOLD analysis project Ga0209149, IMG submission 187423) | Marine gutless worms symbiont microbial communities from Max Planck institute for Marine Microbiology, Germany - Olavius algarvensis... ... | reverse complement strand
TGGACGACCCGGCGGGCGCTTCCAATCAGCAGCGGGAGGAGTGCCGGTGTGGGCTTCTATTGGCACAACCAGAACAGCTAATCTATTTCACTGGGAAAAATTAACGTAGTTGTCATGTACGAAGCAGAGAAGCAAATAATTGCATATTTTTTTCTTGGCTCGGCTCGCATATTTCTCGGCTTCGGCTCAACAAAAAATCCGGCTCGACTCGGCTCCACTATTTTGCGGCTCAGCTTTTGCGGCTCCGGCTTCGGCTTACAGATTTGCATCTGTGGGTTCCTTAAAATAGTCCCCATTCACTTCAAGAAAAAATACGGAACTGTTCTTCGTCGGCACCTGCTATTGCCCCGCTACATTTTGGTCAAAGTCAATGCCAAGAATGCGAACATGGCGAAATCTTTTGGCCGTAATTCCGCTGCAGTCCGATTTACTTAAGTACAGAGCAGAATGTTCCTCGACGGTCCCTCTGTCGCCCCGCTGCATATTGAAGGTTTAACAGTCAAGTTCAAATAGGCCTAAATATCCACTCTTCAAGTAAAAACTGCAATGTTCTAATTCGGGGGCGGGTGTGTTTGCTGTGTGCCTGCACTGCAGATTTTCTTGTTTTAGGCTTTTAAAGACGTAGGCTAAGCAATAAGCTACGAGCGACTTTGTATACTGGACCACGGCACCGGCACCGGCTGTTAGGTATCCACACGTATCGACAGACTTAATTAAAGCCTTGGCGACTGGTTTGATGATTAGGCCTAAAACCGCTTATAGCCTCTCAGCAAACAGCTGGCTGACTCAGTTTAATTTGTATAAGCTTAGTATAATTTGTATCGACTTGTAGAAAATTGTTTAAATTAGCCATTTGGTGTATAAAGTTGTATATTAGTACATATTATAATATCAGCTCGAAGGGAGCTTTCTAAAAATGTATGGCACGGGGCGATAAGGTCAAATATGTTGCATTTTGAGTATTTTTGCAGTATCAACTTTGAAGTTTCAATAAACTTTTAAACGGTCCAAGATAGTATCTGCAACGGAATGTTGCTCGTGAAGAGCTTTGTAAAATGTATGACATGAAGCGCTTAGTCCATACAAACGTATGCAAATATGTTGCATTTTGGGGCTGCTTTTCCTGCATTGCCCCTTCTCGCCTCTCTCCATTCTATCCCCTACCTTTCCCATTTACTCCTCTTCACCTTCTACCTCGCCCGTTCCCTTCCGCAAGGAGGTGAACAGGAAACTTAGCTATCGCTGACAGAACGCGCTCGGCATCATAAAAACACATGAACGCAGTATAACCTTTAGCGAACCCGAACATACTATTTTGCCTCCGCTAGTCTAGACTGACTGGAGGCATAATGTTCTCGACATGTCCGTTTGTCCGTCCGTCCGTTACCAAATTGTGAACCCGATATTTCGAAAACGAAAGAACCGATTTCAATGCAAATTTGTACAAATGTTCCCCGGGGCAAGCAACGGTCAACTCGAGGATCAGTAGGTCAGAGATCAAGGTCACACGAAGCCGAAGTTAGATTTTGAGACCTGGAGAATTGGCATCACTCTCGATGCTTGAATCGAGTAGATTGGGGCGATGGAATTTTTATCCCTGAAACGGGCGGGCGGGCTGCTGCATATAGCTCTGCAAACCCGTATGGCGGGTATGCGTCTTGCTGATGCACTTGTATTATTATTACGCTAAGTCTATTTTCACAAAATTTCCAAAAATTTCAAAGGAAATCGAGTAACGAAACTGAAACCATACGCTCACACGCTAAAACCACACATGGCTAAATTAGACAAGTGAGCAAATGTTTGGCAAGTGATATTTAATGTAGGCCTAGTGTAAGACCAAGCATAATTGGACATGGCAACATTTACATGTGAGAATACCGGCTTGATAATAAAGTTTTGGACAGTACTCACTCTGAGGATTTAGGAATTTGGATTGCCGATGATATAAAGCTCGAATATAACATTAAACTACTGAATCATGCAAGAAAGCTAACACAATGCTGGGACTTATTAAACGGAAAATCGTACACAAAGATCAGCACATCTTTGTTGCTCTCTATAAGTCTGTAGTTCGTCCTCATCTTGAGTACTGTTGCTCTGCTTGGTCGCGAAGACATGTGAAAGACAAGGAATGCCTCGATAAGGTGCAGCGCTGTTTCACTCGGTTATTCAAAGATTTGTATGGCAAGCGGAATTAACATTTACTCGTTTTTTTCAGATATCAAAAAAGTATTCTGGATATCAGAAAAAAGAATTTGTGATATCTGAAATACTGGCACATTAATTTCAGATATCTAAAAAAGAATTCCAGATATCAGAAATAACTATTTCGGATATCCAAAATAACCATTTTTGATATCCGAAATATTTTCGGATATCCGAAATTGTTGTTTTTGATATCCAAAATAACTTTTTTGGATATCTCAAATAAAACACCTTTTTGGCATAATTTCTGATATCCGGAATAATTATTTTGGATATCCGAAACAAATATTTCGGATATCCGAAATAACAGTTTCGGATATCTGAAAATAAACATTTATTTCAGATATCCTAAATAGTTATTTCGGATGTCCGAAATATTTATTTCAGATATCCAAAGTAATTATTCCGGATATCAGAAATTATGCCAAAAAGGCGTTTTATTTGAGATATCCAAAAAATTATTTTGGATATCCAAAATAACAATTCAGAAATCAAAGTGTCAGTTTTTTGGATATCCAAAATAATGGCACATAAATTTGTGATATCAAAAATAGTTATTATGGATATCCGAAATAGTTATTTCGGATATCCATAATAACTATTTTTGATATCTGAAATAAATGTTTATTTTCGGATATCAGAAATTGATGTTTTTGATATCCAAAATAACTTTTTTGGATATCTAAAATACGTACCTGTTTATGATATCCAAAATAGTTTTTTTCAGATATCTGCAATAATTATTTCGGATATCTGAAAAAATGAATAAATGATAATTCCGCTTGCCATAGATTTGAGAGACTTGGATTACATCAATTGATTGGAACATTTGGGTTTATGGACAATGAAAGAACGCAGGAATCGAGTCGAAGTCTTAAAATTGTGCAAAGGCCATCACTTCCACTGGAACGTTTCTTTCAGTTAGACACTACGGACAATTACGAGAAGACACTCACTGAAAATTGGTAAACCTGGTTGTCACAAAGATATGAGGGAATATTTCTTGTCTGTCAGAGTTATTAACAGACGGAACAGTTTGTCAGAAGACATCATGCAGCCCTCACCAGTTAACACATTTAAACGGAAACTACAGAAAGTTCGTGAAACAAGGTTGGGGTTCTTCATGGACTGATGTCTTCTACATTCTTATGCAGCAGACGGCTTGAGACAGGTGCGACCTCAGCTGGCGAGTTGCTCGCACATTACTAAACACATAATATAGAGCCGCCCCTGGACTGATGGCAGATTAGATCCACTGTAAAAGAACCTGAAAACAAGTACAACTGCGTTTAATTTGTCAGGCGTTCCACCCTAGCAAAGAGGCATAGCGCCTTTTGAGCCGTTCTCTGTCAATTTGAAAACAAAGCCCGAGTCTATAGTTTCAGCTTTTCTTAGGTTTGAACAATCAAGCACACGAAATGTTAACATTTACAATGAAGCGCAAAATTGTCAAATCGAGAAACCGGACACAGAATGTCACAGATGACAACAACGGTACAAAATGTCCGCTACAACTGTTAACTTAGCAGTTTTGCTGCATTCAGTTCACAACTCATTTCTGCAGATTTGCATATAAAGCAGCAGGTTCTTAACGTCAATTAAGTTTCAGCAGACGCAGCGCACTGAACAATATACAATTACTTATCACTAATATCAATTATTATAACAATAATAATACTATTAACTTAATAGTATTATTATTGTTATTACTGTTGTTATAATAATTAGTATTAACTATTTAATGGCCACATTAAAACCGCACAGCAACGGATCACTATACAGCAATACGGTGATTGGTACACTGGCCGTTGATGGGCGGGCTGTTACATTTGGTACAGCGATGATGGACTGGGCGGGCTGCGGCCCCGCCCAGTCCCATCATCGCTGTACTAAATGTAACAGTCCACCCATCAACGGCCAGTGTACCAACTTCATATTATTCTATGTAACATAGGTATTCTATGTAACATTATACTTATCTGTGCCCATTAAAGGGCTAAGTTGAAGTCCGCCAAGGCTGAAAATTTATGTCATCAAATTTGATTAGATAAAAATCCACAACATATAGTTTGTGGGGCACATGTAGATAAGTAGGCGCAATGCTATAACTGGCACTAACCCTTACTGCTGAACCCTAACCGACCCACGCGCCGGTATAATACTGAATAAGTACTATAATACTGAATAAGTACTATATTATTTTATGACGGTTAATGCTATAACTGACACTAAAAAAGGGAGAACAGGGATTGCGCCTACTTATCTTCATACTACCCGAGTTTGTATATTTTCAGGCATTAGTAGTTTCAAAGAAACCTCGACACCAGATAACACTCACGTGATGCCAGTGCACACCCCTGTACAGAACAAGCACACCAGCAGGAAGCGAGGTATGTGAAGCCGTAATGCACACAGAGTTTACATCCCCCAGAGCGGGTTGCAATCACTCAAATGTTTCTTGTCCCAAGGTCTATCATTCTGAAAATATTTACACCCAGCACATGTTAAATGAAAAACGTCACATTCACTTGGCGGCCCCTGCGAAGTACAGAAAACACCACGAGCACTACAGTAAAATCTTTACTGCTTTCAACGTTACAACAACAGCCACTGAATACACTGAATGTAGATAAACAGAGTAACTTACCTATCACTATCGCTGACTGGTCGCCCTCAGCATCACATAACAGTCCTTCCAGTCACATACAACAGTAGAAATAACTGCTGCTCACATGATGTCCGACCACTGTAATCGACTTTGTACATAATACATGCAGCATTATTGACAGACAGACAATGAAAGCATTTACAGTATCTGAAATGACCTTGAAAGGTCACTCAAGATCATCGGCAATGTAAAAAGTAAATGTATTTATATAGCGCTAGTTTTGTAGTATAGGTGGCCTGTGTGGGTCCCGGGCACTGGTGTTATAGAATAGAACCAATCAGTTTCCTGGCCGGATGGCGTGAAAGGCGTTCCTGAACCAAGGTTAGTTTTGTTTCATTAGCTTTAGTTGTTTAGGTTTTTTTGTTGTGTATTATTTCAGTTAGCCTAGTTTGTCTGGTCTGCTTTGCCAAGTAATTGGCTAGCCAGGCCGTATCCAATGATGCATATATTGTCGAGGAGTACATCTCCACAAAGACCGGTTGCATGAGGGTCCGTTAACCTTTAAATAAAGCAGTTCATATGAACTGTTTTGATGTTTTCATTATAGTTTCAGTTACTGTTATTATTTAGCTGTTCATCTTCATCATGATCATCTTGTCACAACTTTCGAGCTCTCTCACATTTTAACCAATACCCTAAACAACGTATTTTTACTTCTTACCTGAAATTAGGGGGCCTAATATCTTTAACAAACTTCTACTTTTCGCATGGCACGATATAGCCTTTTGTGCTGAAAGTGCCGTTAAACACCGACCGACCGACCGACCAAACAACCTTTTGTAGTACAGGCAAGGCGCTCAGGCATGGCTCACACAGTTTTACCTGCAATTACACCAATACCTGCCTTTACCTCGTAAGCTTCACCAGATGGCGCCTCCATAGACTGAGGTGGCAGACATATAATATAATTGCAGCCTACTACTCATTTATCTATCCCGAAAGGATGAAAGGCTGAGTGGTCTGTGGTAACCATTTTCTGAGACATTCAATGTCGAATAGTGTCGTCCTTGAAATATGGGTTAGGGTCATTCAAGGTGATTAAAAATGGCATGATACAATAGATCATATACAACTTCCTATCAGTCTGCTATTGTAAGTACAGCCCTATCTTGTACCATTTTCGAGATATATGACATTGAAGAATATCGCCACCTTGAAATCTAGGATAGGGTCGTGCGAATTTATGCACGATCTGTACACTGCTGAAACCTACAGATCCGGGGTTGTGTTTTTGTCGGGGATAGTATGGCTTTGTCGGGGGTAGTATGGATTAACTTCTATGCAGCGAGCCAAAGAAAAAGCTAGTCGTTCAACGTCATCAAAATCCTATGACGGCTTATTAGTCAAAATCGTCCGTGTTTTCGCCGTTTTTACCTACTGCCGTCTTGTTTGAAGCCCCACAAGGTGCTCCCCTGAGACCCAGGGCAGGAAAGTTGGTCTCAAGAAACTAGAGTCCTTTGTCTACCTGGTGGTGCAAACCCCGTGATCCCTTGCCTTCACATGGTAGGCCTACAGGCTTGTGACTGACACACAGACGGTGCCGCCTATGCTTAAGTCGAGCTCGGGGACAGCTGAGTGTCGGCGTGTGTCTGTACTCTGTACTGTATCGAACATCGCTGAGCGGAGCACGACAACAAAACTGAACATTGACTACCACACATGCATCTACACTGTGTCCCAAAAAAACGTCCCCTTTTATTTTTGGTATAACTAGGTCAAAAATAAAACGAATAGCGATTTCAATAATTTTTGGTACACAGACTCCTGAGAAAACTTGACACTAGCTAGCTTCAAATCTGCCCACTTCACCTTAAAAATGTCACCGCACTACCTAGTGAAATGCAAAAAAAGACGATTTGTGATAGCAGCTGGTTGAGACATGGCGTGAGTTCTAGCAGAGCGTGGTGGACCAGTGACCAGTGGCAAACAAGACTTGAAACTTGTGTTCAGGCAGACAGTGGTCATTTCGAACAGCGCATGTGACGTCTGCGGGACCATTTTCCACACCAGTCAACAGCCAGTTCTTTTCAGAGCCATCCAGCAACCGGCTTTTTTCAGAGCCACCCACTTTTTCCGGAAGAACACAGTAGATTAAAACAGTATAAACTTCGATTATAAAAATAACACAGAAAGAAAATGTTGTAAAGAAAATAGACAGCAGATCCGTTCACTTTCCAGTTTTTGTTTGACGCCTTTACTTCTTCATTAAAACATTTTCTTATCACATTTCTGTAACAAGCTGATAACAATAATAATCCTGAATTTCACAAGGTAGTGCAGCGACACTTTTCAGGTGAAGTGGGCAAATTTATAGCCGACTAGTCGCAAGTTTCCTTAGGATTCTGTAAACTACAAATTGTTGAAATCGGCTAATTTTTGACTGAGTTATTCAAAAAATATAAAGGGAGACTTTTTTGGAAGAGACATTTTATATCCGATAGACGAAAAATAGTAATATCCTGAGTATCGGATAGCCTATATTTGGTGAATTCTTATCAGCTGCATCGTGACTGTGAATCAAGCGAGAATACTGTCACTGCAATAAAAAGCTGGATGGCAGCCGTGCAGTCTGTTCTGCTTCATCAGTCAATCAATTACTGTATTAAAACAAATTCCAGTGATGAGTGTTATCAACTTATGACGACTGTAGTCTGTTGTCAACATCTATAGTTTGACGCTAAAGTTAAACAGAAGGCTGTAGTAAAACTAATACGTGGAAATCACAGAATTCCAAAGTGAAGGCCATATCCCAGGTTAAGTGGTCACATAGGTGGTTGAAAATGGTATTATTGAATTCTTGGGGTGGGGTTTCCTATGCACGTTTATTTGCATGCAATGTTTGCAGTATCTTGCTTTGCTTTACAGATACAGGCAATAATGTCATCTGAGAAGGGGGCAGTCATCCCGCCCCAGGGGCGTCTGGGAGAATCTGAATACAGCAACAGAATCAGCAATGCCAACTTGCTAATAGTGTTCCATAGTAACTATGGGTCTATCTTGCTTAGTTTTTTAGATGTGACATAGAATGGACAATGGACGGACAAAAACGTCGGCAACCCATGCATACCTGACTCCTTAAGGTGTGGCCAGCAACAACAGCTATTTGATACTGTTTGTAAGGGTAGGCATGACTGGTGTTTGGCATTAGGATTAACCTGTAACTGGCAGTAAAATGGTTAATAACAAATGCAATATACCATAAGCTACGATCAGTTGAAAGTGACTAATGCCCGACAGCAAAATGAACTGTAGAAGTCAACAATAATGCTACGATAATTACAAACAACAGTTTAAAGCCGATGACAATTCTGCATTGAAACCATAACAATATGAGAAAAGAATTACACATAAAAATTAGAAAACAAAACATCACAGCATGAAACACATTGGTATCAGTGCATAACAACTGTAAGTAACAATTCGTAAGCACGTTTCAAACTGCCATTCAGCAGTATTCGGAGTTCAATAGATAACTGTAACACGAGTGATAATAGTGAAATGTGTAGCACAATCGTGATGCACAGCACAGAGCAGTTCTGATAATCTTCCCTCTTATCCTCCAGACAATGACATCACTGCTCAGATGATGTGGTCTACTGGAGGGAAGGCAGCTAATCAATGAGGTAGTTTTTATTGTCTCATCATCATCATCATCATCATCATCATCATCATCATTAAATTAAAGCACTAACATTAGGCCTGCGTGTTAGAGTCGACTAACTGTCAATCACCTTGGTAAACATAAACAAGAAGTCGTAGTACAATATGTGCTTCACTCACAGCGATCATATGTTGTAAACAAACTTCAGCGAGCAGTGTTGTCAACAAGCTGAGATGGTTGCACTGTGCTGACAACACCAGTGGTGTGATATAATAGTCTAACAGGACACCACTAGGCGGTCTCGGCCTACGGGGCTGTACAAGTCCTGCCCTTTATTGGAATGGATTATGGTAATATGGTAAAATGTGGCAGAATTCCAAAAGTGGTGGCCCAAATGCCAGTTACGGGTTATATTAGGTGGCTAAACCTAGGAATTCCTGGAGTAGAGTTTCCTATTAGTGTTCACTAGTAACTATAGGCCTACGATGCAGCATTTAGCCACAATTCATGCACATGGCCAACCAACCAACAACCAACCAACGATGTCATGATGCAGTCTATCATAATACGTGCCTCTCACAATGTCAGTGAGGCATGTAAAAATTAAACAAAAAGAGAATAAAGAGAAATCTGGTGACAGCACAGAACCTGTTTATCGCTGACACTAAAATTGTCACCGTTGTCGCTGACAGTACCATCTGCAAGTAAAAAACAATTTCTGAGTCGACTCAGAAATACATTCACTAGAAACTAAACATAACACACTTGTTTCAGCCACAAAATACAAATCAGTCTACACCAGGGGCGTGTTTAACAGCTCACCGGTCAAATAGGCCGGACCATTGGGACAGCCGCCTACGTTAGACAGGTCAGCTGTTGGGACAACTTTCATCCTTGTCCAACAGCTGACCTGTCTAACATAGGCAGCTGTCCCAATGGTCCGGCCTATTTGACCGGTGAGCTGTTGAACATGCCCCAGAACAATTCAGTACTCAAACTGTGCGTCAGTTGTCACCAATGTAGGATTAACAAATGAACAAAAAAGACAAAGAAGATAAAAGTTAAGTGAAACTAGCAAAATTATGATACATACTGCACAGTTTCTCTAAGCAACAACAACAGATACGAAAACCTAGTAATAATGATCTGTCAATAGTAATATGTGACATCTAATGCCGCATTCTCCCGTATTAATTACTAATAAAAAACAAAGCATTTTGACACCATCAATGTCATAGGTCTGCAAGAATTGAACCTAGGTCGTCCGCGTGAGAACCCTAACCAAGGTCAACTCAGCCTTCTACTTTCCACGGTATGGCAAAATGAGCATCAGCCTTCCGGCTGAGTATAAACGTAGCAGCTTACCGATGGACTCACAGCCCAAGTCAATTGGTTTAGTCTGAGGATCTGTGATTGTTCGGTCTGGGGGTGACTGCTTGGTGTGAGCGTCTGTGATTGCTTGGCGCTGTTCTACATTCATTGCATGAAATGGCTGAACTCTCACAATGACTGTGTCATGATGACAGCACCATAAACATTGTCCCAGTCATTAAGTAAGTAAGTAAGTAAGTATCGTACATTTATAGAGCGCATTACGTGAGACACCCCTAATGCGCATTAGTTATTAACACTATTATTAACGAGTGAGCTGAAGACAATGAGAAGAACAAACCGAGCTGTCCACTCATGAACTTGATTCTTTCCTTCATGTTGACGATCTCCAGAGCTTCCCACACTTCATCGTCACTACGACGGCCTTCGGGATCAAGATTGTACCTGCAATCAGTACTCTTGTTATCAAATGTCTCAAGTTAGTTAGTTAGTCAGTACATTTCCAAGGCGCCAGTTCATAAGTCACCAGCGCCGCGACCCGTAAACAAACAAATAAGTTTTCAGCAGCTTTCTGAAGATTTACGGCGACAGTGACGGATCACGGATGGCAGGAGGAAGGCTGTTCCAGACACGCGGTCCGGCGACGGCAAATGCTCTGTCTCCCAATGACGTCGTCATACAAGGAATGTCCAGCATCATACTGGCGGCTGACCGTGAACCAGGACGACCGCGGCCGGCAAGACAAAAGTCGTCGGCCAGATAGCCAGGTGCTCGGCCGTTCAAGCACAAGTTTTCTCAAATATGTATGGAAAAAAGTACAATATGTGTGCGTGTGTGTGTGTGACATAATATGAATAAAATAATCTAAACAGTGTAAACCTATAACAAAATGTCACTACACTTGCTGACTCTTATTTACATCTTTACATCATTCTGCAAGTGATGCAGCCAAACTCGCTGCATCCACAAAGGAGTCTAAATACTCCTCTTGTCAATCATTTTTCAGCATGTTGTGTTACAGACACTTGGATTAGTAAATTCTTCAAAATTAAACTTTTTGCGTGATGTCAGTTGTCATCTACATGCTGTATTAGGCAACATGCATGAGACACATTTCTTACTCCAGTGACTGTCAGTACTTGTTCTACATTTCAACTTTCAACACAGGTCTTGGTACTGTCGACCTCTAGCCATCCCAGCATTTGTTTCTAAACTTAATTTTTAGCCCTCTGGATTAATACTCTCGACAGAGTAATGTTTTTTAAAAATAATTTTTATATATGTTAAAACAAGGAATAAGAAAACAAAAAAACCTGACAGTGCCGGAGACAAGGACACAGTCCTGTGGCAATATAGCAAGCCGTGAGCGTAGCAGCGTCGGTGGAATACGTGAGATGTCGACACAGTCGATGTACGCATGACCGTCACAGATGTCAACCATGCCGAGCAGTGACAGTGTCAGCGATGACTTGCCACAGCCAGGTCGGCCACAGATGCCAACCTAATTACACAGTAACAGAAGACTACAAATAATAAAATAACAGTACAACGTCTGTAGTGTAGACATACAATGTCAGCAATCACTGCTGAATCTGTATCTTACATTCATAGGTTTTACCGTCTTCTTAATTACTTTCATGTCCTATCCAATCCATCGTATAAACCTTGAATGGCACTAAATAGCCTTTTTGTGCTGATGTGCCGTTAAGCAACTACTCACTCACTCACTGCTGAATCTGAGGTGCTGGCAGTCACCAGGTGGCAGCACTGGCAAAATGTGTAAAAATTACGTAAAAAGGCGAGTTTGCAGACAGTGCTTGAAAGTAGCGAAATTCTTACATCGACGGGTAACTGATTCCGGACTGCAGGAACCAACTGACTAAAACATCTTTCATCAACTTCGGTGGAAAGTCAAGAACAGCTGAGTACAGTGAGTAGTCAGTCTAATGCAGAGTGCAGCTGTGCATTTTGCAGTGCAATAACACACACAAAGAAAATTCTTGTTTAAACGTTTACTATTAACTGCCAGCTTGGCTTCACAGTAATGCACTGGTCTTGGTCAATGAAGCCGCTGAGCTGACTCCAGATTGTACTGTACTCGGTAACCACCTGCAGATGGGTAGATCATCCTGGTTTGCACCAGCTGTCCAGTAAACTCAACCTGGCCATCCCTCTGTGCAATAAGTACTAAGGAAAGATGGGAGGTAAAAAGCCACATCACGTGATACACTACCCACCTATATGTGTCACTGTTGGTTTCGTGGGTCAGTGGTAGAACGTCGGTCTCTGACAGGCGAACTTTCGCTGTCCTGCGAGCGACCTGTGGCTGACGGGTGACCACTTAAGTGGGTAAACTGTCCGCTGTAGGTCAGCCAACCAGGCCGACTAAGCCTTTCATCCTTTCGGGGTAGATAAATGAGTAGTAGGCTGCAATTAGATTTCTGCAACCTCAGTCTGGGGATGCGCCATCTGGTAAATGCTTACGAGGTAGAGGCTAGTACGGTGTAATTTGCAGGTAACACTGTGTGATCCTTACCTGAGCGCCTTGAGTGTGAGGTACTACAAACAGTGCGCTATATAAATACACTTACCTTTACTGTACAACTCACTGCGTAGGCTGATATCTGATTAAGGGCTATGAATATTAGCTAATCAGCTCAAAACTGACTATCTCTACATCTGTTAAACATTTGTTTAAAATTCAGCAACCGTTATATTTTACAAGGATAAAGCCATCCTCTGCAGCGGTTGCAAAGTGAACACCTAAGATACACAGTGACGCTGTGTAAACCTTTTCTCCAGGCTGGATGTGGATGTCGAGGTTACGTGCAACTGGACATGCATTTCCGCTGTAACGTATTGAAACATTATTGAAGACGATCTCTCCTGCTGACGGCCAATCGTTGTCAACCTTTACTTCACCAGCTACATCACAGACACACATTATTGAAGACGATCTCTCCTGCTGACGG
>Ga0209149_1001177_pt1 | contig 12786 bp, 8 predicted proteins | sample WorMetTyACAVOLI2_FD_187423 | JGI IMG/M metagenome (GOLD analysis project Ga0209149, IMG submission 187423) | Marine gutless worms symbiont microbial communities from Max Planck institute for Marine Microbiology, Germany - Olavius algarvensis... ... | reverse complement strand
TAACCTGAAGCACAGCAGATTGCTGCTTTAACCAATTTTTCAAAGAACATTGACCAAATTTAAAATGTTGGACCTACAATTTTGTAATTTATTCTGATCAATTTTAAGTTTATGCGCAGGCTCTATAAGCATATCCACTGCTTTTTCAATAAAAAAGACCGCCGTATGGCGATGGTGGAATGCCGGACGCCGAATGTCGAATGCCGAATGCCGAATGTCGAATGCCGAATGCCGAATGTCGAATGCCGAATGCCGAATGTCGAATGTCGAGGGTCGCCTTCCCCCGCCATGCCCTCTGCCCCACGCGCCACGCCCTATGCGCTTGCTCTTTGGGCCCTGCCCTCTGCGCTATGCCCCAAGCCCTCTGCCCCCTGCCCCATGCCCTCTGCCCCCTGCGCCATGCCCTCTGCCCCCTGCCCCATGCCCTCTGCCTCCTGCGCCATGCCTTCTGCCCCCCTGAACAATGAGCTATGAGCTATCAGCTATGAGCTTCATCATTCCCACTTCCCTTTACCTTCTCACCTTCCCACCTTCTCAACCTCTCACCTTCTTTTTTCCCGACTTCCCACTTCCCACGTCCGACTTCCTATTTTTCCCCTTGTCCACCTGCCTGATCTAGTGTATTTCGCAATCATGAAAAAGCAATGGAACATGCTTTATCCGGATCCGGCAACCGTGCGGGACCTGAGCCAAACTTTGAATTGTCATCCGGTCACGGCCATGGTCATGGCCAATCGCAATATTAAAACGCCATCGGACGCTAATCATTTTCTTAAGGTTTCTTTGAATCATCTGCGCCAACCGTCTTCTTTAAAAGACATAGATCTTGCGGTCGAACGGATCTATGCCGCTATCATCAGCCATCAAAAAATATTGGTATTCGGAGACTATGATGTCGATGGCATAACGGCCACAACGGTCCTGTTGATTTTTTTGCGGTATGTCGGCGCCGACGTAACCTACTACATCCCCCACCGGATAAACGAGGGCTACAGCATCCAGCCGACGCATATTTCCCGCTATGCCCGACCGCATCGGTTCGATTTGATTATTACCGCCGACTGCGGTTCCGGCAGCCACCAGGCGGTTGCCGCAGCCAACCAATCCGGCATTGATATGATAATTACGGATCACCACAACATCGGTCATGATATACCACCGGCGTTGGCGGTGATCAATCCCAAACGCGCTGACTGCAATTCCGGGCTGCAAAGCCTGGCCGGTGTCGGTGTGGCATTTTTTCTGCTGATCCGCTTGCGAACCTATTTGCGGGAAAAAGGTTTCTGGCAGAAGCAGCCGGAACCCAACCTGAAAAGCTACTGCGATCTGGTGGCCCTTGGCACGGTGGCGGACATGGTGCCCCTTGTCAACGAAAACCGCATCCTTTGCAAAACGGGTCTAGGCCTGATCAACACCGGCCACCGGCCCGGCCTGACCGCCCTGGCCCAGGCCAGCGGTATCCGCAACGATACCCTCGATGCCGACGATATTGCTTTCAGACTGGCACCCCGCTTAAATGCGGCCGGCCGCATGGACCACGCGGCCAGGGCCGTCGAGCTATTGACGACCCAGGATGCCGAGTATGCCGCAACAACCGCTCAAACGCTAAATCAGCTGAACCAGAAAAGACAGCAGATGGAAAAGGGAACCCTGGCAGAAATTGAGGAGTATATATCAACCAATGCCTCACTGCTCCGTCAACGGTCCTTGGTTCTTTCACAGGAGGGTTGGCATGCGGGACTGCTCGGAATCGTGGCCTCGCGGCTCATGCAGCGGTACCACCGGCCGGTGGTCCTGATCGCAACCGAAGACGGTGTTGGAAAAGGCTCTGCCCGCAGCGTCGGTGGAATCAACTTATATGATGCCCTGGCAGAGTGCCGGCAACATCTCGCATCTTTCGGGGGACATTCCATGGCCGCCGGACTGAAAATACGGCAGGAAAATATCGCCGATTTTCAACAGGCTTTCGAAAACGCCGTTCAAAACCGATCGACATCCGAGGATTTAATCCAAACGTTGAATATAGACGGAGAACTTGATTTTGCGAGCATTTCAGGCAGCCTGATAGACGAATTAGAATCTCTGATGCCCTATGGCACCGGCAACCCCGAACCCATTTTCAAATCTTCCGGCGTTCGGGTGGTTTCGTCAAGAATATTGGGCAAACGTCACCGCCGCATGGTTTTAAGGCAGGCATCGCGATCGGCGACGCCGTCCATTCAAGCCATTCATTTCAACGTCGATGAGCAGAGTGCCAGGGAAAAGAATTTTGCCGAGATTGCCTTCAAGCTTCGCTGGAATCGCTGGAACGGCCAGAAGAAGGCCCAGCTAATCGTCGAAGATCTGCTTTAAAAGGGTTAACGGCGGAAGACATTTTTACTTGCATTCCTGATTTTGAATTATTATTATGCAACTGCAGCATAAAAATAATCGATAGTATTCCTCAAATATTCAATCTACAATTTTCAATCTTCAATCCAAAGGGAGCGTCATGGCTAAGGTATTCCGACCAAGTTCTCGCGAATCGACTATTTTGTCAAAAATTGAATCGACCAAGGAACACATGCGCCGACTGGCAATCAGCAGGATCAGAGATTGCTCGGAGCCCCTGGCCAATGGTATTGCAACGAAATTGGTCGAAAGCAGCCTGGTTGAGACGACCAACAAAAATATCCTGGAAGAGCAAATCCTGAAATGTCTGGACAAGTTGAGCCGGCTGGACGATTTTGAAGTCGACTACCAGATTGCACCGTTTCGCAATCTCGTACCCCAGCCGCAAATCGTCAGCTTGTACGTCACCGCCTTCGTGATTGAGAAGCTGATCAATCACAAGGACGTGGTGGACATATTCGGATCGGATGAAGAAATTTATCTGACCATTAACCAGCAAGTAAAAAAATATATGCCGCTCTAATGCGCCCCAGCTTCCACCCCAGGCTGATCAACGATCCCTTTGGCGACCCCGGGCTTTTCATTCCATTCCTTTTTCAAAAACGTGCCTTAATCTTTGACCTCGGCGAAATCAACGGTCTGGCGGCTAAAGATATCCTCAAAATCAGCCACGCCTTCGTGACCCATACCCACATGGACCACTTTATCGGGCTCGATCACCTGCTGCGCATTATGCTGGGACGGGAGAAAACGCTTTCGATCTTCGGCCCCCGGGATTTTTTAAGCAATCTCGAAGGCAAACTGTCGGGTTATACCTGGAACCTGGCGGACAAGTACAATTACCCGCTTAGTTTGCAGGCCACCGAAGTCCATCCCCATCGGACTATATCCCGTCGGTATTGCTGCCGGAACAGGTTCGAGCCGCGGCAGGACGTTGTCGAAGCGCCCTTTGACGGCCTTTTGTATGAGGAACCGGCATTCAGAGTCTCAGCGGTTATCCTCGACCATCAGATACCCTGCCTGGGATTTTCGGTAAAAGAGCGTTTTCACGTCAATATTATCAGGGAGGGATTAAACCGCCTGTCTCTGGCGCCGGGCCCGTGGTTGTCGGAGTTTAAGCAGGCCCTGTATGATGGGAAAGATCCCGGCGCGACGTTTGAATTGGGTCAAGCGGGAGCGCCGGTCAAAAAGAAATTCGTCCTGGCCGAGCTCGCCGGGCAAATCGCACGGATCACGCCCGGTCAAAAAATCACCTATATCACCGATGTTCTGAACAGCGATGCCAATCAACGTAAAATCATGGAATTAGCCCGGGACTCCGATCATCTATTTATCGAAGCCGTATTCCTGGAGAAAGACCGCGAGTTGGCCCGCGCCAAGGGCCATCTGACGGCCCGCCAAGCCGGTCATATCGCCGCCCGGTCAGGCGCCAGGCAATTCGAAATATTCCATTTTTCCCCGCGCTATGCCGATCGGCAGCAATTGCTTTACGAGGAGGCCTTAGCGGCGTTTAAACAACAGCCGCCAGTTTAAGCTGGATCAGGCGGATCTCCCGGCGCCCCGTGTTGTCGATCCGAATCGGCCCGTTGGCCGAACTCGCAAAAGACTCCCCCGGGCCCACCCGCTTGTCCTGCGCTGCGTCCTTTAGACGGGCCTCGCCGCTTATTACCAGGAAGTGCTGAATTTTGTTCTTGCCGCCTGACAATTCAAGCGTACTGTCGGCATAAACCGTCAATTCGGATGCCGTATAATCATTCCGTTGCTCAAGCAGCTTGGAGATGCCCCAGGGATGATACACCGTGCGATGCTGCTGGTATTCCTTGCGCCCGCGATCTTTTAATTCGGATACGATGGATTTCACATCCCGGCTATGCTCGATGTCCGAAACAAAAATTGAATCCGGGGTCTCGACCACGACGAGATCCTGCAGGCGATTGGCGGCGATCAGGCGATCGTGGCTTTGCAGAAAACAATGGCGGGTGTCCCGGGCAATCACATCGCCATCGATGACGTTTTGGGACTCATCTTTCTCCAAAAAGTCATACAGAGATTTCCAGGAACCGATGTCGCTCCAGCCAAAATCGGAGGGCACCACAACGCATCTAGCGGTTTTTTCCATGATGGCATAGTCAATGGAGATATTGTCGAATCGATCATAATCTTCAGCGGCAATGGGTCGATCGGCGGAAAAGCAAGCCTCCATAGCAGCCAGCATTTTAGGCTGAAAAATTTTGAATTCCGCCAGCAAAACGGACGCTTTAAAGGCGAACATCCCGCTGTTCCAGAAGAAGTTGCCGGCCTCGATATATTGCTCCGCGGTGGACCGGTCCGGCTTTTCAACGAAACGCTTGACTTTGAGAGCCCCCAGATCGTAATTGTCGCCGCCTTCGATATAGCCGTATCCGGTTTCAGGATAATTCGGCTTGATGCCGAAGGTGACAATATGGCCCCGGTCGGCCAACTCAATCGCCACACCCATCCGCTCGTGAAAGGACTCGATGTCGCCGATCACGTGATCGGCCGGGAGAACGCACATAATCCCGTCGTCAGCGGCCCGGTGGACATGAAAAGCGGCCAGCAGGATCGCCGGGGCGGTGTTGCGTCCGCTGGGTTCCCGAATTATCTTGCCTTCGGATGCCAGCCCGATGTCGTCGATGTGCCTCGCAATCTCGTAATAGTGTTGCTCGCCGCAGACGATCCTGACGTTTTGCAGGTCCAACAACGGGTCCAGTCGTTTAATCGTGCTTTGCACCAGCGAATCATTGCCGATGAATTTGACCAGCTGCTTGGGGTACAATTCGCGTGACACGGGCCACAATCGCGTTCCGGTGCCGCCGGCCAGCAAAATTGCGAAAGCCTTACCTGTTGAATCCGCCATTAAACGGTTTTTCCTTTCTGCCATTGCGGTTGAGACCGTTGAGGGCCGATGCGGCCGGCACCGCGCTGCAGCGGGTGTCGACGGCACGATAGCCCAGAAAATTGTCGACTTCACGGCTTAAGGCCCCGCCCGCTTTTAACCGGAGCGCATCCGGCAGAGCAATGACCGAGTCCGTGTTTTCAGGGCTGCGCAGATGCAAAAAGGCCGGGCACCCCCCCGGATGTCTATCCAGGATCGCGTGCAGATCGGCCAGGATTCCACGATCGGTGCGGCTGATTTCCAGGTTCAGGTGAACGCTGGCCGTCCAGGTTTCTTCAGCCTGGTTGATGGGGATGACCGTGTCGGCCAGGATTTTTACCGATTGCTCGTCCTTTTGGACCTGTCCCTGGATCAGCAAGGGTTTGTCCTCCACGAGCAAATCCCTGACATTGGCAAACACACGCGAAAACACGATCGCCTCAACCGCGCCGTGCATATCCTCGATGGTCACAAAGGCCATGAGGTCGCCTTTCTTGGTCTTGATGACTTTGGAGCTTTGGACAAGTCCGCCGATTCGGACCACCCCGCCGTCGCTTAACTCTTTGATGGAAATTGCATTGGCATTGGTAAATTTATCCAACAGCTCTTCATAGCGCGTCAGGGGGTGGCCGGCTAAATAAAAACCGAGAGATTCCTTCTCAAAGGTCAGAAACTGTTTCTCATCCCATTCGCCGATTTCAGGCAGCACGGGGGCGTTGATGCTGGGCTGGCTTTCGCCCATATCGAACAGGCCCATCTGGGGGTCATTGCGTTCACGCTGAACCCGTTGGCCGTATTCGAGGGCGCCTTCCAGGGCCGCCATCATCTGGGACCGTTTGGCGCCGGTGGAATCAAAGGCTCCGCATTTGATCAGGCTTTCGACCACCCGTTTGTTAACCTTTTTGAGATCCACCCGTTCACAGAAATCAAACAATGATTCGAGCCGTTTCTCAGCGCGGCCGGCGATGATCGATTCAATGGCATTTTCACCGACATTTTTAACTGCCACCAGGCCGAACCGGATCCGGGACTCATCCACTGTAAATTCGACATCGCTTTCATTGATGTCCGGCGGCAGAATCGGAATATTGTGATGGCGGCATTCAGCGATAAACTTGACGACACCGTCGGTGGAGTGCATTTCACTGGTCAGCAGCGACGCCATAAATTCCACCGGGTAATGTGCTTTCAGATAGGCGGTTTGATAGGCAATCAGGGCATAGGCCGCACTGTGGGACTTGTTGAATCCATAGCCGCCGAATTTTTCGATCAGATCGAAAAGCTTTTTCGCGCGATCGGCGGGAATTTTATTGTCTTTGGCGCCCTGCACAAAACGCTGGCTGTGGTCGGCCATAATTTCAGGGATTTTCTTACCCATGGCCTTGCGCAAATCATCGGCCTCGGCCATGGAATAATTGGCCAGTTCACCGGCAATTTTCATAACCTGTTCCTGATAAACGATCACCCCGTATGTCTCCTTCAGGATGGGTTCGAGCTCAGGCACCATGTATTCCACCGCTTTGCGGCCGTGTTTGCGGGCCACATAATCGTCGATCATGCCGCTTTCCATGGGACCCGGACGGTAGAGGGCCACCAGAGCAATGATATCATCGAAGCACTCCGGCTTCAACCGGACGAGCAAATCCTTCATGCCCGAACTTTCGAGTTGGAAGACCCCGGTGGTATCGCCGGCCGACAATAGGCGGTAAGTCGCCGGATCGGTCAGCTCGATGTTGTCGAGATCCAGCGGCGGTTTGCCCTGTCGTTCGATCAATGCCAGGGTATTGGCGATAACCGTCAGGTTGCGCAGCCCTAGGAAGTCAAACTTGACCAGCCCGATCTTTTCGACGATTTTCATGTCGAACTGGGTGACCACTTCCCCTTTTTTCCCCTTGTACAGCGGCAGGTAGTCCACTAGCGGCCGATCGGCGATGACGACCCCGGCAGCATGGGTCGATGCGTGCCGCGGCAGCCCCTCGAGCACCCGGCATATCTGGATCAGTTCGCTCACATTGGGATCTTTGGCAGCCAGATCGGCCAAGCGCGGCTCCTGCTCCAGGGCCGCATCGAGACTGATATTTAAAACATCCGGCACCATCTTGGCAATAGCATCGACTTCACGCAGGGGAATATCCAGCGCCCGGCCTACGTCACGGATGACAGCCTTGGTCTTGAGTTTACCGAAAGTGATAATCTGGGCCACATAGTCACCGCCGCCATACCGGTCGACCACATATTTATAGATTTCCTCCCGGCCATCGATACAAAAATCGACATCGATATCCGGCATGCTTTTGCGGGCCGGATTGAGAAACCGTTCAAAAATCAATCCATGGGCGATGGGATCCAGATCGGTGATCCCCAGGCTGTAGGCCACCAGGCTGCCGGCCGCCGAGCCCCGTCCGGGTCCTACCGGAACGCCCGATTCCTTCGCATGGCGTATAAAGTCCGATACAATCAAAAAATAGCCGGGAAATCCCATGTCTGTGATGGTGTCGATCTCGTAATCGAGGCGTTTGAGATAGACCGCTTCATGGATTTCAGGGGTTTTTAGTTTTATCCGATCGATGATTTCGCGATACCCGGCGCGCACTTGTTCTTCAAACACCTCGTCCACACTTTTCTCGGTTCCGGCATCAAACTTGGGAAAGTGATAGGTATTGAAATCAAATTCGAGATGGCAGCGGCCGGCAATATCCACCGTGTTGCTTAAAGCGTCGGGGTAGGAATTGAAATAGGCATGCATTTCCGCTTTGGACTTGAGGTAAAGCTGGTCGGTCCTGAACTTCAGCCGATCGCTGTCATGAACGGTTTTGCCGGTTTGAATACACAAGAGTACATCGTGGGCCCGGACGTCCTCTTTTTGCAGATAATGGCAGTCATTGCTGGCCGCCAGCGGGATCGACAATCGCTGACTCATGTCCAGCAGGGTCTGGTTCACGTGTTCCTGGATATCGATACCGTTGTTCTGGACTTCGAGATAAAAATTGTTTTCGCCGAATATTTCCTGATACTCCCGGGCCGCGGCATCGGCCACGCCCGGGTTGCTGTCGCGAATCCGCCGCGGCACTTCACCGTGCAGGCAGGCGGACATGGCGATCAAGCCTTGGCTGTGCTCGCGCAGCAGCTGTTTATCGATGCGGGGTTTGTAGTAAAATCCCTCGAGTTGGGCGGCGGAGGTCAATTTGCAAAGGTTGCGGTAGCCCTCCTGATTTTCAGCCAGCAGGATCAAGTGGGAAAGCCCCTTGTGGTCCAGAGGGGTCTTATCGAATCGGCTGCGGGGTGCGACGTATATTTCGACGCCGATAATCGGCTTGATGCCGGCTTTGGTCGCTTTTTCATAAAATTCGACGGCACCGAACATGGTGCCGTGATCGGTGGTTGCCACCGAGTGCATGCCGAAATCAGCGACACGCTGCAGCAAATCATCGATGCGGATGGCGCCATCCAGCAAACTATATTGGGTATGAACGTGAAGGTGAACGAAATCGGGAATATTGGTGGTTGTCATGGAATGATATACCTTAAGGGTTATTTATAACGTTCGAGTTATGGGCCGCAGATTGTAGGGTTGCGGGTTGCGCGGTCCGGGTTGCGCGGTCCGGGTTGCGCGGTCCGGGTTGCGCGGTCCGGGTTGCGCGGTCCGGGTTGCGCGACTACCAATTATAGTCGTTTAACACCCTTATGGCAACAATATATTGCGGTTCTGTGACCCAATAGAAGTTGAACCATTGCGTAATTTTAAATTTATCATTGATTTAGGAAACTTGGAGTACTGGAGTGTTGGAGTACCGGCTGAGGGATTGATATCCTAGTAATCCAGCACTCTAAGATTGAGCGCCGCATTGTTCTATGTTGCAGTGCTGTCAAATACTTGTATGAAACTACATTGGAATGACGAATGGCGAATGATGAATGTCGAATGATAGAATCGCTTCAGGCTTCGTCCCGTGGTACCGCGGCACTACGACCCGACACGTCGCTCAATCAATTTAAAATAGACCGTTCGGCAAAAAAAAGCTCACGGCAGGCAGAATACCTTAAATCCAAAATCCGCATTCCAAAATCTAAAATTTGCTTTTGGAAGTTTCTATCATTGATCAGACTGGCCGCTTTTTTTGGCCAGAGGCCGTACTTGTATGCAACTTTAACTCTGTGTCGCCAGTTCAAAGTTGTTCCAATCGTCCTCGTCCTCGTGCTCGTACTCGTCCTCGAAAGCAGGGCTGCGGCGCCGAGGACAAACAAGAGCACGAGGACGAAACACAGAACAAGCTAAGTCCGTTTCCAGCAACTCTCATGTTAAATGAAAATTTCTTATTCGATTAAACCGTCCTTGAGTTTGGCCGGCGGCAGCGCTGACACCTGACACCTCGTATGAAACTTCAAGAATTTAAAAGCGAACCGCAGAATATCGATCAAGAAATTTCGAATGATGAAATGTGGAATCGCTACGCTCAGTCTTTTTTAAGAATATTAATGTTAGAATACCTCACTTCGATATTCATTATTCCTTGTTCGATATTCGTTATTCGCTTTTCCGAGTTTCTTTCTCGATTTGACCGGCCGTTTTTTTGCCGGCGGTTGGGCTGAAACCTGAAACCTATTTTTAATACCCCAGTACCCCATCACTCCAATACTCCAATACTCCATTTTTATTTCTGCTAGTCCAACCGGTAATTCGGAGCTTCCTTGGTGATGATCACATCGTGCACGTGGCTTTCGCGCATACCGGCGGCGCTGATTTTCATAAAGCGGGCCTTTTCCCGCAGCTCATCCAGTGTGCGGCAGCCGCAGTAGCCCATACCGGATTTCAGGCCCCCGATCAGCTGATAAATATTGGATGACAGCGAACCCCGGTAGGGTACACGCCCGACAATGCCCTCGGGAACCAGTTTATCGTCCTCGGTTTGCTCGCTTTGATAATAACGGTCCTTGCTGCCTTTTTTCATCGCTTCTATCGAGCCCATGCCGCGGTACATCTTGTAGCTGCGTCCCTGGTAGAAAACCACTTCACCCGGACTTTCTTCGGTGCCGGCCAACAATCCGCCGACCATGATACAATGGGCCCCGGCGCCAATGGCTTTGGTAATGTCGCCGGAAAACCGGATACCGCCGTCCGCAATCAGCGGCACACCGGTTTTGGCGGAAACGGAGCTGCAATTCATAATGGCCGTCATCTGGGGCACACCGATCCCGGCCACGATGCGCGTGGTGCAAATCGATCCGCCACCGATCCCGATCTTGACTCCATCGACACCGGCCTCGATCAGGTCCTCCGCACCTTCGGCGGTTCCGGCGTTGCCGGCAATGACTTCGACGCCGTCGAATGTGCTTTTTAAGGCCTTGACGCCATTGATTACATTGGCTGAATGACCATGGGAAGTGTCAAATAATATAATATCCGCGCCGGCCTTGAGCAAGGCTTCAGCCCGTTCCAGGAAATCGGGGCCGACGCCGATCGCGGCCCCCACCCGCAGTCGCCCCATAGAGTCCTTGCAGGCATTGGGGTATTTCTTGATTTTCTCAATGTCCTTGGTCGTGATCAACCCTGTCAGCCTGCCGTCTTCGTCAACCACCAGAAGCTTTTCAATGCGGTGCCGGTGCAGCAGCTTTTTGGACTCGTCCAGATTAATGCCTTCGGGGACCGTGATCAATTTTTCGTGAGTCATTACCTCGGCCACGCGTTTGTCCAGGTTGGTCTCAAACCGTAAATCCCGGTTCGTAACGATGCCGACAAGTTGGTCGCCTTTGGTCACGGGCACGCCGGAAATGCGGTATTCTTCCATCAACGCGATGACTTCATTGATCTTCTGATCCGGATGGATCGTAACCGGATCGACAATCATTCCGCTTTCAGATTTTTTGACCTTATCCACTTCCATGGCCTGGCTATTGATGCTCAGATTGCGGTGGATAAATCCCAGTCCGCCTTCCCGGGCCATGGTAATGGCGGCCTTAGCCTCGGTGACCGTATCCATAGCGGCGCTTACCAGCGGAATATTGAGTGAAATATTTTTGGTCAATCGCGTGCTGATATTCACATCTTTGGGCACGACATCCGAATAATTTGGAATCAACAGGACATCGTCAAATGAATAAGCTTCTTCAGGCGGAATTTTTGGCATTGCAGACCTCCCAGGGGCGTTTTAGTATTAAATCGCTACAATAAAGCCACAAGACAAAAAGACGCAAAGTTTACAATCCTTCTTCGTTCCTTCGAGTCTTAGTGGCTAAATAATCATCTTGGAATAATGGAATGACCGAATAGCAAATGGTCGCATCTTTGGCAATCTTTAATTGCGCCTTGACATCAACCGGGATGCCATAATATTTAAAAGCCTCTCATACGAACCAAGAACTCAACATCGGTTTTTTAATCCAACTCAGACGATCGAATCAACCATGTTAATAAATATCAATCAACATAATCCACAGCTGAGACTAATTCGTAAAGTATTGGAGATATTAAAAAAAGGCGGAATAGTCGTTTACCCGACCGACACGTATTACGGCATTGGCTGTGATATTATGAACAAGAGAGCCATCGAGAAGATATATCAGCTGAAAAAGAGGAGCAAGAGCATACCGTTCAGTTTTATCTGCTCCGGACTCAAAAATATCAGCCATTATGCTAAGGTTTCCAACTACGCATATAAAACCATGAAAAGACTGTTGCCGGGTCCCTATACCTTCATTCTGGAAGGCTCCCGGCTGGTCCCTAAAATTATGCTGACCAAGCGCAAAACAGCTGGAATCCGGGTGCCTAACAATCCGATTTGCCTGACCCTGGTAAACGAGCTTGAAAACCCGCTGCTAACCACCAGTGCGACCCGGCCGGACGGGACCGTTTTTCACGATGCATCGTTAATCCATGATTACTTCGGCAACCGGGTTGATGCCGTCATTGAAGGCAGCATCGTTCCCGGCCAGCCCTCGAGCGTCATTTCATTGATCGATGACATACCCGAAGTCATCCGCAAGGGCCTGGGGGATGTCAGCTTGTTTGAGTAAGTTGCAAGCATCGGTGTTCAACCGATTGTCAACCAGCCTTTCGTCCCAACCGGCAGTTGCCTTGACGTAAATCTGGGATTTCGGATTTCGGATTTCGGATTTCGGATTTCGGATTTCGGATTGGCGGAATCGCTGCGCTCTATCAATTATAAAGGACCGTTCGACACAGAAGCTCAAGACGGGCAGAATACCACAAATCCAAAATCCGCATTCCAAAATCTAAAATTTATCTAGCGTTCATCATCGATACAAATCAGCGCTGACCACGACACCTCTTTGATGAGCGCTCACTGCTCGAACAAAGACGCCTGTCCCACCGCTGGAACAGCGACGGGACAGGCGTTTTTAATATCGTTATTTTTATAGAGTGGACGCATAAACGTAAAAATTCTCATTATATCAGCATGATAAGATAAAATACTACTTGACTTTTTTTGATATAAGTACTACTAAAATCACTCCTTTTATAGGCCTAGTTCCCTAAAACT
>Ga0209149_1001174_pt1 | contig 12791 bp, 8 predicted proteins | sample WorMetTyACAVOLI2_FD_187423 | JGI IMG/M metagenome (GOLD analysis project Ga0209149, IMG submission 187423) | Marine gutless worms symbiont microbial communities from Max Planck institute for Marine Microbiology, Germany - Olavius algarvensis... ... | reverse complement strand
CATAAAGCTTTCAAGTTTGGCTGGCGCTGTTGAGAGGTTGCCCACAACAAAAGTCTGCCGAGAAATTGGGCAGTAATTGCAAATTGTTGAGGATAAAGTAGACGTTTGATGGCTGCAGATGAATGGAAGTCTTTCTGTTTTCTTGTTGTTGTCTCATCTGATGGCAGTTTGTGCAACTGTTCAATGTGTTGCAGGAATTGTACACAACTGTTGACTGTGTTGCAGGAATTGTACCGTTTGTATAACTCACAATTGCAGTTTGGCTTCTTTTGTTCAGCGACACGTTGGTGTGTTGCACGCAGAGGTTTATCATGAACGTTCCTATCCACAGTCGTCCTGAAATGTAAGAAACGGGTTAATTCTTTCCCACAATTTCTGAGTTACGTTTATCATTCTTGCTGGCGCTACTCAGTTAGCGTTATGTAATTGCATGTGAGTGTTTGTATGCGTTAACGTTTGTGCTAATTTGTTGTGTCTAATTTGTTAATTTAATTGTATAGAATTATTTATCAATCTTGTAGTTTGTCATTAATTTGTACACAGTAGCCTACGGTAGGCTTTACGCTGCGGTCGTTGTATAATTGTATTATATCGTAGTGAAGTTAATTTATGTAATTTTCGTTATTATTGATTATTATTTAATTATGTGGCGTGGTATTTTTTCCGTGTGCTATTGTTTTCTCCACACAGTATTTGAGGATGTATGTGGAAAAGGCAGTATAATTAATATAATAATTGTAATATACGATATTTTTATTGTCTGTTGTTATTTTCATAGTGGAAACGTGCATATCTCCTTGTTTAAAGTGACAGACTAACTCATCATTTTATTTCTTCGGTGTTGTCAGTTTTAATAAAGTGATAAGTATGTAGCATTTATGTAGTATTTACAAAGCCGTACGAGTTACCTGAAAACACGCGTACCTTATAAGCAAAGGAACACCGAGATAGCAGCTGATGCAGTGGTATTGTCTCACACTGAACATATGAATGTAATGTAATGTAGTGCATGTTTTCACGAAGAGCAGAACAGAGTGTGTTGAAACGTACATATAAAGATTACTTTATAACTGAAATCTGACATTTGTGAGTCATTATATAACCTCTGATGCAAATTGTCGTTGAACCCCAAGCATCTGACGTAATGTATCATGATTGGTTGCTGTGGGTTTTTTGGCCGTTGTTGATTCTTCATATACCTCACATGTGTTTGTGATGTTTTCGCCTTCATTGTACTGATGCATGCTTGCGGCTTCAAGCGGCGGCTTTTAATTGTGACTATATGTGTATAATTCATCTGTAATGTTTTAGCAGTGGATAAATGTATTTGGCAGTCAGTTGGTGATCAGAGTATTGCAGTGACAGACTATGTAACGTGTCAGCTGTTGCACGTTGGAAATAATGTTTCCTTCTGGGAAATTGCTGTCGTACCGACAGTGAAATTGGCAGCGGAATAAATTAAAAGTTTGGTCATTTTCTCCAGATTGTTTTCAGTTCAGCTGGTGATTGGACAACGAACTGTCAGTGTTGTGCAATCAAGGCGTTAACGCTGCAAGTTAAACACAGTCAGTCAGTCAGTCAATAGTGCTGTCATGAGATACATTGTTGTGATGCTGAGGCACTCGTCCGACATTCGTCTCAGTCTCTTCATGCCACTTTAGTGTACAGTTGCTAGGCTTGTGTTTTGAGCTCTGTTTTATTGTTGTCACTGTCGCTTTGCTTTGCACATTTCATCATATTGTAAAATGCCGTAAAGTCGCTGGCTTTTGTGTAACATTTGATAACGTAGTTTTGAGTTAGACAAATTACCAAAATGTTTCCTATAAAATGTACATTGCTCCATTAAGTGGCAGATCAACTCCACCTTTGCTTTATCTCAGCAGTTAAAACAAGGAAGTAAGGTACTAATTTGATTTGATTGCACTGTCACTGAGTAGCAGCTAAGTTTATATAATCAATAAAGTTTTGCTTATGCCTGACGCATTCTACTTACCATACATCAGAGCATCTGTTCTTCTGGGTGTCACTTTATGCCTCGTTTAGAATTCATATAAATCTCTCTGGTGTGTTATATGGTGTTGTAATTTAATCTTGTTTATTTATTATGATTCATTAGTAGTGGTCAAGCTGTTCATCAGTCAGGTGTGGTGAGTTGTGATTGCTGTGAAGTCACTATCATCGTTATTATTTGGAATTTTGTGTTGATGTAGTTTCAAGTTTTTTGCGCCAGAAATACTTTTTCAGCTCTTGGGTCTTGGGTGAGATTTCAGTTTATATGATGGCAACGTTTCGGTAAAGTTGTGTTTGCGGCCATGTGATTACGGTACTTTTTGTTGAAATATAATGTTTGTGGTTAATTTTATAATTTCATTTTGTGATTTTGTTGCTACTACTGTGAAACTAACGTCTGCTACAGTTCTGTGCTGGTTGTCGTCTTGCTCGTCGTTGAATGATGCTGAATTGTCAAGCAGTGAGCCAGCTGTTTATAGATCACTAAACATTCAAAAGCCGATGGGCACCCTGAATTGTTAAACACAGTGTGTAGTAGATGCAGAAGATTTACTTATTTATTGTGACACCCTGTGTGACAGACAAACCGACGGACAGACGTTGAAAATATGGTCACATTTTAGATGGTATAGTCTGTGTTATAACGTTGTTGTCTATATTGCCATATTATCATATCCTTCATCAACGTGGGTGGTCTTTATATACATCTTTGTTTCACCAAAGAAGTGGTAGTAGTATAGACACATACAACATAGTAAAGAATTATTATCTGTAGTGTGTGGGTTCTCCAACAGTGTGCAGAAGGATTTGATGTTGTAGTTTGGAGTTCACTTTGCATTTACAGCTGTTCTGTATCTAGAACGACGATTAACGGCCTTAGTTCTTTGGAGTCCGTAATGTCCGGTGTGATGTTAGCGATGTCTGGAACGCTTGCAGTGCGGACATCTTTGTCTCTGTGCTGATTGCCCTGCATCCTGTATTGCGGACTGCATTGTACATAGTAGTTATCACGTTTGGTGTGGATCTGAATGAACTTATCTTAGCGTCAATGTTCGTCGGTAATCGACTCAAACGTAGCGCGTCTTAATTTATTTGTTCATTATGCACTTTTTAACGTTTTTAAACTAGAGATAGTAGTATATCATGCGGATGTATTTTAGTATTCAACATATTTTATATTTGTAGCTTTGTCTGGCAGTTTTTGCATGATCACTTTTGTATGTTTTCTTTTTTTATAATAACTGATTTGTTTGTAAAAGTAGCATTATTTTTATTAAACCTTTTCCTCTAGGACTAAATGGCGCCCTCTATGCTACGTTTTTGATTGTCTGATTTGTAGATATTTTTTGTATGGCGTTCTTCCTACAGTTCGAGCATCGTTAGAGTAAGATTGCAGTATTTTCTAGTAAGCTGTTCGGGCATTTCAGTTTTTTATTGTCATAGATATAGTCATATTTCCTATGCTGCACTACAGTTTTCATCCGCTGTGTGGCGTATGAAAATACAGATGCTGGCAATAAAATTTAACTGTATTAGTGGCACTTGTACCAGTACGTTTTTCTATACCTATTTCTGAAAGTAAGCTTTGGTATCCGAACAGCTGTGCACACAGTGGTTTCTTGGACACCTTGAAATAGGTAAATTCAGTGTTGCTGTAGCTTTAGGTGTAATTTGTAAGTAGGCTGGCTTGTTCTTGGGCTGCTGGATGAGGGCGTTTACAAGACTGCATATTTTTATTGCGCCGTATTTTGTAACACGCAACTCGACTTGCGACGATTTGTCGTTTTTTTGTCGGCACACTCTCTCTCTCTCGGTGTTACCTCTCTGGCTTGTCAGTTTATCTTCCATTTTCCACTCACAAACTTACACATGCACTCGCTAAAATGTCGTCAACTTGGTCAGTGCTGGACGTACTGTATGTGGATGAATTCTGTATTTCTTTTTTTCATATCGCCGTTTCTGATGTAATTGAGTGATCTGGCTTCGGCAGTTTTGTTTGGAAACGTTTAATTTAGTGGCTGTTAGGTGATTTGTGTGTAGAATTTTTCTAATATACGCCGTCGAGGGAGCGATTTGGTGTGGTGAGTTTTTTTAACGCGGTGTCATTTTGTACTGCTAGGTTGAGTGGGTGTGCAGCCCGTCAGTGGCGTGGCGGTGATGTCAAGTATTGTCAGAACTGATCTTTGTGCATTTGTGCATGTCATTTTGGGTCATGCGCTGAATGTTTTCTCTGAGATGTTGTGCTGATATCTCGTCACACACACACACAGGGTAGTATCCCCTTCCCTTCATGTACGTACACATTGTCGTTTCAACAACCGTAACATTTCGAGTGGCCGTGTGGATTTGATCTTATCATTTTGATGCTTCTTATTCCCAACTTATTCAACAAAGCTATTCTTTTGATGCCACTTCTTTTATTTAGGAATGTTGGCATTTTGTTACTGAATTAGTAGAATCCTTGTATCATCTGATACGGTTTTCATATATGAATCCAGAATTTGCCGTCACATTGCATTGATATATCCTGTACAGTTCGTTCATCTATTAGAGGTTTTGTGAGAAGAATACATTGCAGTAATTGCTTTTAGTGTGAAAACATGGATCGGCATAATAATTAGTACAGTGACCTACTTGCATATTTAATGTTACAACGTATACTTGCGGACAGTCGGACGAGTCTGTTTATCCCACCTCTGTTACTTCTGTGCTGCAACTTAGCTCGTTACATACTGCGTGCCACTCCGTAATCTTTTTACTTTATTTTGTGTACTTACATACGAATTTAATAATAATAATAATAAGGACTGGATGTACACACGTGCGGTTGTCTGCTGTGGGAAGCTAACAGGAAACAAGTTGTGCTAAACGTAGCAGATCTCACCCCACAGCCCAATGGAGGGTGCTGCCACCTGGCGAATATAATGCCCGTGTAGTCTGCAAGTTTGCGGGAAAACGGATATATCTTAACGTCGTGAAACTTGCAAAGTTAAAAAGTAAACAAACATCGTTAGAATAAGTAAAAACTGCAGGCGACCAAAAACGAAACCTCGCTGACTGTCGCCGGGTTGAGGTGCTAAGTCTGTGTAACCAGTAGCGTATTAAGGATTTCAGTCGAGAGCGCCTAGAGGGGTGGGATGTGGAGGAGGGGGATGGGCCACCTACCCAGAAAACATCTCATTTTTTGTCCACAAAATGGTAACGCTGGTTGCATTTTGATGCAGTTTTTAACGGTCACTCCATTTAGCATCATACTGAAATTGTTGTCACTATAAATTTTGCTAGTCTGTATGCCTGATGCTAATAAACGTTCTGGATTCTGGTCAAGAACACGTAGTCACTAGAAGCCTTGGGACACGGATTTTACGGTTCAATTGCGAAAAAGCTTACATAAACAGTGCAAAAATTATCCATAAAGATCATGGTCAGAAAAAAGGGGGTGTAGCGGTCGCACCATCGCCCCCTCCCCCCCCCCCCTAATTACGCCACTGTACAGTGTGACAAGTGAACTGAGCGAAATGCCACCAAGACGCATAGGCCAATACATGTTCATACTGGGTGGTGGGAGGGTTGATCTAGTAGAACGCTACAACTCTGCCTTTACCTAATTAATTATTTGGTTTCAAGACAGTTGTATGTGCGAAAATTATTTGTTTTGAGATTTTGAGTGCCCCTGTAGGCTGAAATTCGGCTTATTCAGCGTAAGTCAAACGTAAGCCCAGCTGTAATAATGTCCACCTAGTTGCGTTCTGTTATGTGAATGGGATGCCCGGCTGTGGTAAAGGGCCTCCATCTCTAATAGTCCGCATATATACATAAGTTGGCAGTGATTATGCAAGTGGTTGGGTCTAATGACAGCCTAATTTACCCGCGCAATCTGCACTGCAGTCGTCGTTTGTAATATTGTCGGCGATTAAATTTTTTACTGTTGGGTGATTTTGGCATCTATTTTATATAATTAAGCGTTTGAATAGCCGTTGTTTGTGCGCAAATAAATATGAATTTTGCTGTGAATGTTGTTGTCTTTGAAACTGTTGTTGTTACCTAGTAAGTTACATAAGGCTACAGGATCGGTCAGTGATTTATAGAAGAAAAATAAGGTTGCTAAAGTCCCATGTATACAGGGTGCGGCTACAGAATCTATACTTGCCCAGATAAAGGCTGTAATTTCGCTGGAGCGACTTAGTATCTTATTACGATATTTTAGCCGTTATTGACACCGGTTGTCTGCATTAATAGTAGGTACGTAGTTTATAGAAATCTGTTGATCTCGGTAGAACTGACAAGAATGGAATACAAAGAGTGATGTTTGTTAAGTCGTCAGCCAACACTACATAAGCTACGTCCATGTTTACGACGAATTTTCTAAAACCAAGCACGAGATAGATCTCTATTTAACGTCGTAAATATTGTTATTGTCACTGACACCGCTATCCACATTCTGCCCAGCTCGCGACGTCAACTCTTCAAGTGTAGGAGAGGCACAACACTTTTGAAGTGTTAACTTCAACACTTTTCAGACTTGACCAAAAGTGGGGGCCAGCCAGAGCAGTGGTTTAAGACTGGATAAGAACCAGGAGGCGCTACGTGGAGTGGAGCGGCACCGTATCAGACGAAATGATTTTGTGATAATGAAGTATCATGGTGACTGTTGACTACAGCTAATTTTTTCTACATTTCTATCCAAGGCCGTAACTAGGATTTTTTTCGGGGGAGGGTGTCCCGTTGAGCTTCAGCGCCGAGGGGATGGGGTGTGGGGAGGGGGTTTCTCCCAGAAAATTTTTGCATTTTTTATTTCAAAATGGTGAGTTTTTGTGCATGCCTGCATGGATTTCTGTTTGGTAAACATACACTAATGTTGAGCAACCGCAACTGGAAAATGTTTTGCTGAACAAATAGACAAAGTTGGCTAACTTAAAAAAATTGCAAATAATTTAGGGGGGGGTGTTTTAACACCCCCCAGTTACGGCCTTGTTTCTATCTCCCTATTAACTAAATACGAGACTATAGTGTTTTAGCGACAGAGTCGCTGTAACCAGCAGGCCTATATTTTTAATAACAAGAGATGTCCGTCTCAGCAGACCGCCATTGCACGGTGCTGCCACCTCGCAAGTTTAATAGCAATTATAGCGTAATCCCAGTATCATCATCACTACAGCAAGCGTAGACTAACATCGCAACATTGAACATCGTAAAAGTCACCGTATCAAAGGGCTGAGGCGAGGTAAATAATAAAATAAATGTAAAAAAACTGGTTTAGACAGTAGTTAACGGCGAATGACACATCTAACACTGCAAAAAGTATAAAAATGTGATTGATTACCCACCAGCACATCGCCTAAATGTCAATGTGCTGTTGAGTAATATCACCTTTTTGTAATTGTGGTATTTGTGTTCTGTACCATATTTGGTTCACATATATGTTATAGTCACTGCACTTATACTTCAGACCTTCAGTTGATGACGTCACGTGAATTATCTTCCGGTTTCGACTTTTGGTCACGTGGTCATCTCCGCATGGCCATGATCGATCTTCCCATAAAATTTGGTGCAGAGATTTTTTTCAGTGCGGAGTTATTGACATTTATCAGAAATTTAAGATAGCAGCAGCCGCCATCTTGGATTTTCAGGTTATGTGAATTTGACCATTCCGGCGTGTTGATAGTGTGGTATTTGTATTCTGTACCAAATGTGGTCTAAATATCTGTTATAGTCACTGAGATCGATGCACTTATCCTTCAGACCTTCATCTGATGACGTCACGCGAATTAACTTCCGGTTTCGACTTTTGGTCACGTGTTCATCTCCACATGGCCATGATCGATCTTCCCATAAAATTTGGTACAGATATCTTTATCCAATACGGAGTTATTGTCATTTTTCCGAAATTAGAGATGGCGGCCGCCGCCATTTTGGATTTGTTGGGGGGAGCCACCGGACCACCCACGAGGCGCATTCGTGGTGCGTACTCCCTGTACATAGGCCTATGTCATGATCGGTTAAGTAGTTTTCAAGTTATAAGGATTAGAATTTTTTGTCGTTCAGACTTGAAAGTCCTATTCACGCCCCCAAAATTCAGTTTTTAGGGATTTTACCCCTAAAACTTAGGGGCACATCGTTCAGACCTCCAATAAGCACATCCTTGCGTGATATCACGTCTTTTGAGCTATCGCGCGTAAAAATCCATCAACCGGTTTGACCTGTGTGCGAGTCTAACAAAAAAGGTATAAATACATAAATAAAAAAGGCACAAAAACGTTATATTTCACCTATTTCCCCAGAAGCCCCCACTGGATGGATTTGTACCAAATTTGGTTTAGGGGGTACTCTCGCGGACGTAATCAATTGTGCCGAATTTCGTGGCAATCGGCTCAGGGGTTGCGATTCTGCAGGGGGTCAAAATTTGATTGACTTGGCCTGTCGCCGTTAACACAGTGCTGACGCTACCGCGCAGCCTGTGAAGACAAGACATCAGTAGATGAGATAGGCGAACGTTACCGCTTGAACCACGCCATCGTGGTGCAAGCAGTTTGCCAAGCAGTTATGTGCGGAACGATGTGCTTGCAAGTCGCTTGCAAGCGACTTGCTTATAGAACACGCCTTCGCTGACGTCATAGTGCTATTTTGTAGTACTTTGACAAATACCGCACGATTTCTTGAGCGTAGGCACCACCAGCACCGCTTGCTTATAAACTAAAAATTTTGCAAGTCACTCAAGATCGTTCAAGATCAATCAAAATGGCGCCGATCGATAGATCACATACAACTTACTATTTTTCTGCCATAACTATATAGCGCTATATTGCACCATTTTCGAATTGACGTTGAATAATATCGTTACCTTAAAATCTAGGTTAGGGGTCACTCAAGTTCATTGGTAATGGCACCATTCGATAGTTCGCATACGAGTTCCTATTCGTTTTCCATTGTAACTATGGCCGTGTCTTGTACTGTTTTCGAAATATAGCGAGACAATGTCGAAAAACGCCAATTTTTCATACCCCTTCCACTTAACTTGCACGATCACCTAGAAACCCTTTGAATTTTTCCCCCGAAATTTTAAGCTATCCAATCCCTACGCTATCAGATGGTGCAAAAATAGGCCCTATTGCCGAAAAGCTCAAGCATCTGCGTATGGTGCAACAACGTCACAGACAGACAGACGACAGACAGACGACAGACGGACGGCTCATGCCAAAAGGCGAATGTAAACAATTCGTGTTGACAGAAAATTGGTAGAATCTTCATGCGACATACATTTTTAGTGAATTAAGCGAGGGACTTAATGCGTTGATTTTACTGACTCAACAAATTAATCACGATAAAGTCCTCTTTATTGACGGCACATCCACCACAACAACTTTGAGATGTCTAAATTATTAGCGAAAATCATTTCTCATGTAAAGGTAAAGGTAAAGATCTGGACACTTGTAAGCGCCGCTTACATGAGAGTTGAGTCAGACTCGTGACCAGCAGCGCTTTACAATCTCGGAAGTGGCAGCTGATTGGCATGAGCCAATGGTACCGCAGCGCATTATGCGGCCATTTATTGCCTGCGCTAACGGACAATTGGACCCACAGCGCAGCTAGCAGACACACCATCGCCCCAATCAGCCACACTGGGCGTTCACCCGTACCCCACAATAGGGGAGCTACTATTCATTTCCCATCCCGCTGAAGGTAGAAGGCTGAGTTGGCCTGAGCACGCAGTAGGTTAGCAACTTCCTGAAGGTTGCTTGAAGTGGACCGAGTGTGAATCCAACCCACAATCTCTCGGTTACGAGTCCGATACTCTACCACTAGACCACTGCACCCACTGTAGGGCCTATAAATAGCCAGAAATGTATCAAACTCCGGACACACTTGGTGCTTGGATTCCCACATCGACAGCCCAGGAACAGAACCCTGATAAGAGGTTGGGAACGAAGCCTCACAATCAGAAGACACATCAGGAAAGCGTTATAACAAAGACGACATCCTCGCAGTGGTTTAGCAACATTCGCTAGATGACGACACCAGTCTTTCACGGCGGTTATGGCCAAAAATTTGACAAAACAAGAAGCTCAGCTGTCGCAGAGAGACCGCGCGACGCTTCGTGTCATTGAATATTTTGCTAAGTCACTCAAGATCGTTCGAAATGACACTGTTGCGTAGGGAATGTGTAAGTCCCTATTAGTATTTCAATGACACTAGGTCTGTATGTCGTACCATTTCTGAGATATTCAGCGTCAAAGAATGACGTGACCTTGAAACTGGAGTCATGGGTCGTTCAAGGTCACTGAAAATGGCCCCGTTCGATAGATCATATTGGTTGCCATTGTAAGTATAGCTGTATGTTGTACCATTTTCAACTTATTTGACGTTGAATAGTCATGACCTTGAAAAAGTCACTGAAGGTCATTCAAACTGGTACCATTCGAAACCTTGGTGCGGTTTCCTATTCGCCTTCCATAGTACCTATGGCTCTATCTTGCATCATTTGCGAGATAAAGCGAGATATGGGTCGAAAATCGTGATTTTTTCATACCCCCTTGCATTATACGCCCAAGTTATGGGGCTCCCCATCGGAATATGGCCATCCCGTTTGGTGTGGGAAAACTAGAATGATGGAGCTACCCGATGGTGAAAAAACTTTGAGGACATGTGTAACCGTTTAGGCACAATACCGGCGTGTGACGGACGGACGGACAGACGGACGGAGAGACATCTTCCCATGGCATAGTCCGCGCTATGCATACGCGTCGCGCGGTAAATAATTAACGGCGTGATGCCACAACTATTATCGATCTGTTGTGATAGCTGTAACAATTTTCCCGCAATCTTGCTAACAGGCAAAACACGCGACCCAAAAAATATCACGCCGGCTATCACAGGGTGAGACAAGAACTTAGCTATCGCAAACAGATTGCGCGTCAGCTGCGCACACATTACACTGAGGGCATCTATAGGGCTAAGTATTACATGGTGACCTTGAAATCTAGGTTAAGGGTCACTCAGGGTCACTGGAAACGGAAACATTGGAAGACTTATACACGACTCATACACGAGTTATTTGACGTTGAATATTATCGTGACCTTGAAATGTGGGTTAGAGGTCACTCAAGGTCATTGAAAGTGGTACCATTTGAAAGCTTGGGTACGGTTTCCTATTCGCCTTCCATGGTCGTATCTTTAGCCATTTCGGAGACATTTAGCGTCAAAGAATGGCCTGACCTTGAAATCTGGGTTTGGGGTCGTTCAAGGTCATTTAAAATGGCGCGGTTCGACAGACCATACGGGGTGGCTCAAATTAAAATACCCCACCGGAAAAAAATGCAATTTCTCGACAACCGTGTGAGATTTTTATACCCAAATTTCTTGGTTTATAGAGATCCTGCTACGATTCTGACTTTTTCAAAATTATTTTAGATTTCTCCGCTCCGAAGTTCTGGCTGTATAAATATTCTATGCTATATTTTCAATTCTGCATGGAATAATCAACAGCAACTTGTAATTTTCATTGTCAAGAAACATTGACTGTTATTACAAATACCAAAATATCACAAGTAGTTCATTTTAGCGTATTTTCGAGTTTCCACACCAGCTTTCACACAAGCCCGAAGTCTATTCGGGAAGCTCAATATGGCTTTGTTGATCGAGTCTTGTGGCAGCTGGTCCCATATCAACTGCAGAACTTTCTTGAGCTCATCGATGTTCTCCTGCTGGGTTGAGATGACTTGTAGCATTCAAGCATAGCGCCCCAGACATGGTAGTCCAGAGGGTTGAGATCAGGCGAATTCGGAGGCCATTCATCTTTACCAATGAATTCACTGCAGTAGTAATCTAGTCTTGAGCCAGCTTTGCCGTGTGTGCAGCTAGGCGCGCCGTCCTGTTGAAAGATGAAGCCAGATTGCAAAACAGATCTGCAATCTTGAACAATAATTATTAAGTTCCGGCAACAGGGTTTCAACATAAAGTTTAGCATTCACTTTTGTCTTGTTTGGAATTAAATGCAATCTTCCCTTCCCACCGAAACAGGCGCCCGCAGAAACCATGACGTGAATGAAAGTTACAAGTTGCTGTTGATTATTCCGTGCAAAATTGAAAATGTGTCATAGAATATTTATATAGCCATAACTTTGGAGAAAACTAAAATAATTTGTTTAAAAAATCAGAATTGTAGCAGGATCTCTCCCATATAAACCAAGAAATTTGGATATAAAAATCTCACACGATTGTCGAGAAATTGCATTTTGTCCGGTGGGGTATTTTAACTTGAGCCACCCTGTGTATATGACTTTCTATTAGTCCGCCATTGTAACTATAGCTCTATCTTGTACCGTTTGCGTGTTATTTGACGTTGAATAATATCGTGACCTTGAAATCTGGCTTAGAGATCACTCAAGGTCATTGAAACTGGTGCCATCCGAAAGCTTGGGCGTGGTTTCCTATTCGTCTTCTATAGTAACTATGGCGCTATCTTGTATCATCTGCGAGATATAGCGATTTATTGGTAGAAAATCGCGAAATTTTTCTACCCCACCTGTATTTATCGCCCCCGCAGGGGTGACCCCGTCGGAATTTCGTAAAAATGCTTGATGTCGATAAAACTAGAATGATTGGGCTACCGTATGGTGAAAAAAACCATGACAATATGTTAAACCGTTTTCATCCAGTACCGGAACGTTACGGACGGGCAGACAGACGGACAGACAGACTCACTCACTCACTCACTGCTGCGCTTGACCAGCTGAGGGTCGTAGCGTCCTCCACATCGAACGATCCTGGCCCGCGATCCAGGC
>Ga0209149_1001173_pt1 | contig 12793 bp, 6 predicted proteins | sample WorMetTyACAVOLI2_FD_187423 | JGI IMG/M metagenome (GOLD analysis project Ga0209149, IMG submission 187423) | Marine gutless worms symbiont microbial communities from Max Planck institute for Marine Microbiology, Germany - Olavius algarvensis... ... | reverse complement strand
TTCTCTAGTACTGCAACTTCTTATGTTACTGATTTTTAACTTTTTGTATATAATGTTTGTTTTTCTTTTCCTCTGTATTTACACTAATCCAGCCACTGGCTGCTATATGAATAAAACCATCTTGTGAGCACTAAATGAAAAGATTGATCAGTACTTCAGTAGACTGGAAATGATTACAGCGAGCGAATTATAACTTTCTTCATGGTGTGAAGTACAGACATAATCAGGTTTCGCTAAAATAGAGAACATAGAACGAGCTTGTCGTTGTTATTGGAAAGTGCAGTGTTCTTAGCATGAGACTGCTATGCATTATTATGTTTTCACTTGTCCGTTCCCTTAGCCTGGTGTCTGTCCTGTACCAACATCAGCTCACCCTTTAGGCAAGCTGCACTGGCCATAGGCTGGCAACGATGCCGGTGGACCAGCACACTGTCTGTGTAGGCAAGTCCATTCTTTTGCCAACATGTGCTTGCTCGCAGGCGGCTGAGTCCATTCCCGTGCCAAAATGGAATAGTCCACAGGGCGGGCAAGTACGTTATACAGATACTGCTGTGAGAGCATCAAATGACTTCGGGCGGTCTTTAGCTCTCTACTTTAAATGACTTCCATTTACAGATCCTTTGTTTTGCAGCATTTTGACAGATTATAAATAATTACGGATATTGTTAGGTTACTGAAGTTAGTATGATTACGTTGCAGTTTTGCATATGTATTTTTGTTTGCTTGAAACGAACTGCTGTAGGGTCACTCGAAGGTAGAAGTTGATATCTATGAGAAATTACCTGTACCGTTTGGACTGGTTCGATATGGTGTTGCCCCAGATCACCCGGAAGTGAAGGTATGACATTGGCACAAAATGTTGTAGTATCTGATACTGCTTAGAGATGTATAGATCTAGCTGTGTTATTGTTTAGTGATGGACGATTTAAAAATTTCAAAACTCATCGATTTCGATTCAATTTTTTGTAAAAATCTAGATTACAATTTCCGATCCGAATTTTTACTTTACCGCTTACGACACCTTAACGACACACGCCCGTGGTCAATCACTAGCCTAATGGTCGGCTGATTCGTAGATCGGAGATCGGTAAGATCGGCACGATTCGTGTGTGGCCGCCACCACGCGGCATGTCAGATTAACTGATGCATTCACAACAGTACCGCTCACGGCGAGCATCTCGCCGCCACACTAACACGAGCGCGGTGTCGCAAGCAAACGGGTGGGGAGGGGTGAGGGGCGGGAGTGCAGTTGGTCACTGGTCAGCCGACTTCGCTAATCTTCGCTTCCTATCGTCGGTCGTTTGATGTCTACTCCAGCCGCGTCTGCACAGCATGTACGCGATGGCCACGCTGCTAGATCTGCGCTATCGACAAGCTAGAGGCGATTAAGCAGTGGGGAATCGACGAAGTGGAGGAAGCGCGATTCGAGCCGTCAAATTCGCCCGCCAACACACCACAACCGCCGCCACCAAAGAAGGCGCGCGCTGGCCCGTTGGACGTGGTCGATGCCATACTGGGTGCGCCATGCAGAGCCCACCTCATCTGCATCAGCCGCATCACTGGTGGATGCTGAATTGTCCACGTACATGTATCTGCAGGCCGACGTTATCAGTCGAGCGGAATCGCCCACTGAATGGTGTACCCGTTGTTGGCTGCAGAAGCCAAGCGCTATCTCAGCGCGCCGCCGACGTCGTCCGTGGCTAGTGAGAACGTGTTTAGCGCTGCTGGGCGGATCTACACAGACAAACGGTTACTTCCCAAGCGTTGGAAAAAAATCGCGGAAAAAATCTAGATTTTGATTTTTTCGATTTCTAGCAAAAAATCGAGATTTTCGATTCGGGAATCGTCCATCACTATTATTGTTAGGTCGTGTTATATTTTGATAATGGTCTGACTTGTTTTGTCCGCAGAAATTTAAGACAACATATCATTATAGTTACAAAGTCAACTAGAGGACCATCTGCAACAGGAGCACACCAGCCATGATGCCACACTTGTAACAGTACCACACCCATCTTCAAACACGACCTACGTTTTGGTCACAGCTACACAGCCGCCAAGTTAATTTCATGTCTTCAGCTCCAATAATTGGAACGCTATTGCACTAACGTTATTTTTATCGCACGTCAGCACACTGACACGCGATATTCTGTCCATCCATCTGTCTGTGACGTTCCGGTATCGGATGAAAATGGCTTAACATATTGTCATAGTTTTTTTCACCGTACGGTAGCCCAATCATTCTAGTTTTATCAGCATCACACATCTTCATGAAATTCCAACGGGGTCACCCCCTGCAGGGGTGATAAGTACAGGTGGGGTATAAAAATTTCGCGATTTTCTACCAATAAGTCGCTGTATCTCGCAGACGATACAAGATAGCGCCATAGATACTATGGAAGGTGAATAGGAACTCGTATGCAATCTATCAAATGATGCCATTTCCAATAACTTCGAACAAACCCTAACCCTGTTTTCAAGGTCACACCACTCTTTGACGCTAGATATCTCACAAACGGCTACAGATACGGCCATAGTTACTATAGAAGGCGAATAGGAAACTGCAGTCAAGCTTTTAAATGGCACCAGTTTCAGTGACATTGAGTGACCTTCAAGCCAGATTTCACGGTCGTGGTAATATTCAACGTCAAATGGTACAAGACAGAGCTATAGTTACAATGACGGACTAATAGAAATTCATACATGGTCTGTCGAACTGCGCCATTTTCAATGACCTTGTACGACCCCAAACCCAGATTTCAAGGTCAGGCCATTCTTTGACGCTGAATATCTCCGAAATGATTAAAGATATGGCCCATCGTTACTATGGAAGTCGAATAGGAAACAGTACCCAGGTTTTCAAATGGTACCATTTTCAATCACCTTGAGTGACCTCTAACCCACATTTCAAGGTCACGATAATATTCAATGTCAAATAACTCGACTAATTGTATGTTGTGTATGATCTATCCAATGGTTCTGTTTCCAGTGACCTTGAGTGGCCTTTAACCTAGATTTCAAGGTCACGGTGTAATATTTAGGCCTATAGATGTCCTCAATGTCTTGTGTGTGCAGCTGACACGTGATCTGTTTGCGATAGCTAAGTTCTTGTTGCTGACCATACGGATCAAATAAATGTGCAAGCACCTGCCAAAATACTTGCAGCCACTTACATGGTACAGGACTTGTCTCCAGAACCACTTTGCTGACACACACACATGTTGAAAAGAATACCAGCTTTCGCTGTTGTGGCTGGTAATGTCAGTTGGTTATACCATACCACACCGGGCCACTGTGTCCTCGATTTGCCATGAACAACGCTGAGGGCAGTTAAGATGGCCCACTGCGCACGCTGTGCCGGAATGGGAAGGAAGGGTGGGGAGTGTATCCAGGTGTAGTTGGTGTGGCGCTGCTACTGCCACTTTTTTGCAGGCAGTGCATGTGTGTAGTGTGTGCAAGGGAGAAAGAGGGGAGATTGAAGGGCTTGTGCATATTATTTTACACGAGCTAGGCCTGTACATTTGGTTTCTCTGAGGCCGTGCACTGCTTATGGTGCCGGAGCCGGCCTTATCTGTTATCCCAACGCTGGCTCGCACCAGCCTAACCCATGGTGAGCATTGAAAACATGGGCCATCTTAACAAAAGTCGAATGAATGTCAATGTGTTTTAGAACGTGATCAACACTTTTATGCAGACTGCAAACAACAAGCGATGTCACTTCCTAGGAAACGTAACAGTTGGACGGGACATATCACTCAGCGAGCTTCGAACTGCATACACAGCAGTCGTATTGGTTAGTGGCCCTGAGTTGGCTGCTGTGTCTGTGTCTGCTTTAGATCTGTCATACTCGTTACTACTGTTCACTCAGACAGTCAGATCAAAACATATCATGCAGTGCCCTATGCCACAGGCGAGTTTATAGTTTTTGTTTCACCCTGTGGCATGATTGATGGTGTAAGGGTTAGAGAGTTGGACTTGCGATCGATAGGTCGCAGGTTCGACTTTCAGTCATTTCTTTTAATCCAGCTTTTGGCTGCCACAATAAAATGTTATGTCATGTTATGTATTAACTCTGGCAGATTGTTTACACACAGTTTCGTGTGAACTGCTTGACAGAAGAACACACAGTTTCGTGTTTCTCTATCAAGCACTATAATTTGGTACTGGCCATAGGGTAGTGATGCTATGCGACAGGGTAGGTAACCATGGGCCTGGCAAAAGTAATGCCACATGTGTGACTTAAAGAAGGAAAGACAGACAGACACTTTTATATAGCAAGACATATGTAGACATGTAGATGTGCTGACTAGAGTGACATTGTCGCAGGGAGAAGCATGTTATAGCACACTTCACAGTCACTCAAACTCGATTTGAGAGAAATGTCTGTAAAACTTGTTATTTATAGAAAAATCTGACTTCACATGTGGGCTTACCTCAGCCCATGAATGGGGGAGTTTACTGTCTTCCAAACCATATCACATTCAGTTATGTAAATATATGTCACAGTCTGTATGAGTGACTGAAAGGTTATGCATAGGATCTGTGTTGATGTGTATGTAGGCATACGGTGCTGAAGATGACAAGATGCTAGGCATCCCAGGCGAGGTACAGCAGCATCAGACCCTCGTGTTTGTGTAGATGCTATGTGTAGCGTTCTTGTACACAGTGTAGTAATTTCATCAGGTCACTTATTCTTCCATAAATTTTACTGTAGTTGGAACCTTAATGTAAAAGCTCCATGAAGCAGTGTTTATATCCAGTTTTTAACATTCCCGTTAATAAACGATAACATTTTCTACCGCGCGATGCTATGCAAGCACGGTCTATGCTGTCATGCAGTGTCCGTCTGTCTGTCCGTCTGTCATGTTCGTGGATCACGTCAAAACGAATAAACATATCTTCGAAATTTTTTCACCGTTGGGTATCGACACCATGCTAGTTTTTCCATACCAAAGGGGGTGCCGATATTCCGACGGGAACACCCCTAACGAGGGCGTCGAATGCAAGAGGGGTATGATAAAATTACGATTTTTTCACAAATATCTTGCTCTATCTCAGAAACGGTTATAGTTAGATGGGCACATGCAGCGAGACAATTTGTAAGCATCGAATTCCCTTTCCATCCATACAACATTTAGCGTGTTTGCCTCAGGGGCATCCCCAGGCGAAACAAAAATGTGGTAAAAATAGCGATTTTTGGACTTACGCATTGACTTAAGCATCGTATAACTCGGAAACTATTGAAGATAGATAGGTACATGCTGCAAGGGGTTTGGCAAGCATTGACTTGCCTTACCATCCATGCAACATATTGCGTGATTGCCACAGGGGCGTCTCCAGGGAAACAAAAATGTGGGCTGCGGTACGTGAAAACGGCAATTTTTTGCACTTGCGGTTCGAATAACTGGGAAAGTGTTGAAGATAGATGGGTACATGCTGCAATGGGTTTGGCAAGCACTGAATTGTCTTTTCATTCATGCAACATTTTGCATGATTGTCACAGGGGCGTCCCCAGGGCAAACAAAAAATGAAGGTGGGGGTACGTAAAAACTACGATTTTCAATTGTGTAAAGTAAGTAAGTAAGTAAAATGTCGATTTGTATAGCGCATTACGCGAAAACACCGCTAATGCGCTAAACGAGATGCAGTGTCACTCGAACAGATGCGTTTTCAAGTCACGTCGAAACTGATCAGGCCCAACAGCTGGATCACGCAACCACGCAACGTGGTTCAAATAACTGGGAAACTGTTGTAGATAGACAGCTGATACACTAAATGCGCCATATCTTCCGAACGCGAAGGCCTACGAACTTCAAACTTGGCAGACAGACGGAGCCTAGATTTGCGAAAGTCACCATATTAATCCTTCTACTTAGAGCAGCCTTCAGCGACTAACCAAAATACTCAACAACACACGGCATCGCGCGGCCTCTCTGCGATAGCTGAGCTTCTTGTCTTCATTTGCATATAATAACTATGCATTATTACCTCCAGGTGTACAAGCAGTATTTTCATGTGTTGTGAAAATTGCGATCACCCTGTGTGTCTGTGTGTCACTCTGTCTATTTGTCTGTGTCTGTCTGTTTATCTGTCTGTCTGTCTATCTGTCTGTCTGTCTATCTGTCTGTCTGTCTGTGCACAAGATAACTCATGAATGCATTGAGATATATTGACCAAACTTGATAGGCACGGGCAAGGTTGACCCTCTAGAAGTGATTCAGTTTTGATGTTGATCCAATTGTGGATGTTCGTCCGTGATCACTTTTGCACTTTCCTTATCATTACAAGATATAGCATTCTATGATATATGCTTATTCGCCAGATGGCACCATCATGCTTCTCCACGATACTGAGTTCATTTGCAGCTGGAGCTTGGAGGTTCATGTCCCTACTCGCAGATAGTTAAATTAACAGCTTTTGTTGTGAAGCTGTCTTCTTATAAAAAAATAATGCTAATTTTGTGTAAAGTTATACTTGATTTATTACTGTGGCAAGGCTGGTGAAGATATGTGATCGTTCGTTCTATCATTCTGTCTGTGAGCAGGATAGCTGGTGATCGCAATAATGGACGTCAACCAAACATTGTAGGTATAAGCAGGGAGTGATTAATTTCTGGTGTTGATCCGGAGCGGATGTGGATTTGCGATCATTTTCCCACTTCCATCAACATAACGCAGATCCTACTTTATACGATGTATTTTGATTCAACAGGGGGCGCAACCATGCTTGTCTGCAAAATATGCAGCTGCGGTCTTTAAGACAATGCAGGAGCCTTGGTGGCATTTGATCTCTCTGTCTAGTTGGTGCTGAAGTGCTTTGATTCTGTCGTGCCTGTTTAACGTGGTAGTGTTGAGGTATACAGCCATTATAAAATCTCGCCGTTTTTTTGTGTCAGGATTTACACGGAGTGTTGTCAGCTCGTGCATTTGTCGGATGGTACAACGGATTGCCAGTTCACAGAAATGTAACTACTTTTGCTGGAAATTTTTTCACTTGTGAAGGTTGGTGAAAATTTATGAATTGCTGCTGAACCACTGATAGATGTTCAATCATGTGGCTCCATATCTGATGCACATTTCTGTACACGCAGCATCTACTTCACAGGAGCAGTGAGTTGATAGTGTATTACTGGGCACATTTCCCAGTTAATACTCGAGTCACAATAAGCAAATAACAGCAAACTGTTTGTTTGGGACTCTTTTTAATTGCAACATCACCATATTTAGTGTTTATAATGAGGTCACAGTGACGTTATCTTTGTGAAATTCCCAGTGAGTGTTTTGGATAAATTCTGTACAGAATGTGTAATTCACTTTTCTCATATTTTAAAAGTTAATATGTTGTAAAAAAATAGCATAGTGGCACAACTGTGTGACGTAGTTGTGTAACAGTCGTCATCATTTGATCACACTTTCAGCAGAAACACCACAAATGTTGTAGCACAGAAAATGCTGAATGTTGTGACAGAATTTTGTCCGCTGTGTGTAATGTTGCGTTAACTGCAGATTTCATTGCTGTAGTCTTTGCTCTATGTTTCCTAACACTAACTGGTCTGTGTGCTGATATAGTGATTTCATTGCTATTAATTGATTTGTAATATTGTGTTATGTTAGCTGCAACCTGACCTAGATACTGAGACTGCAGTAATTCTGGGTCAGGGTAATGTAGCCATCGACGTCGCTCGAATCCTGCTTACTCCTGTCGATGACTTAAAGGTAAACAGTTCCTTTTTTTATTATAATATTGACGTACAATTTCTATATTTTTCATGTTTATTATACATATATTGTCTCTGTTCATTTGCTTACTTTTTTCCATGCTGTTGCAACTACTAATGATACTGGATGTGCTACATTTATTTTTTGTTTGATTTATTTCCTTTTCTGAAGTTGCTCAATGTCAGATTAGGTCCCTAAAACGATTAACAAAATGGAATGTTTTGGGGATGATTGAGTCAGAGTTTTTACAGTCTAGATGCAATGAGTGATGTTGTTGTTTCAAATACATCCTCAGATCGGCGTCACAGTTAACAGCATCTGCCAACAACGTCGGTGCCACATTTGTATTAAACTGAAGAATGTGAACTGCTTGACCAGAGAAAGAAGATTTGTGTGCAGTTTTTTAGGACCGTTCGATGCAGATGAAATTTATCAAGTGGAGATTTTTACAAGCTTGACAACCTAAGATATGGCATAATGTGGTACATATCGATTTATCTCTAATCGATAAACTTAATCTGGAGACTTTTGTGGACTTAATTGCTAGGCCCCTAGAAAAACACTATGTTTATATCTAACTGTCCACTTTTTAACCTGCACTGTTGATTACGTTCGGTGTGCCGAAGGGCCTTCCATTGATGCCTGTGGGATCTCTGATGCCTGTTCCTATGCAGTTGGATTTGTAGAAACTGAGTGATTGTCCTGATGCCCGATGGACCCTGCCAGAGCACTGAGGCTCCTAAGCTGTCGAAACTGAAACAAGCAGTGATGATTGTGGTGAGAGTGAATTCGCTGTATTTGTATTTTTGTTGAAATGATGTTAGAAAACGGACATTACGAGCTACGCGCTGGAAGCTCTGTCAAAGAGCCAAGTGCGAAGAGTTTATCTTGTCGGCCGACGCGGGCCAGTGCAAGCTGCATTTACAGTCTCTGAACTCCGTGAACTCATCAAACTGCCGAAGTGTAAACCGATCTTTAATGGCGCTGACTTTGCTGCGTTTGAGAAGCATATAGAAGGTTATAAATGTGGATCATTTTCTGAATTTCTATGTTGTCTAGATGAATAGTTTGCAGAAAATTGACGTTTTGGAGACAGTTGTATAATGAATTTCTTTTAACTGTGTTACTGCTTTTTATTTCCTTGGTGAGATTTCAAAATAGCTCTTAACAAAAAATGTGTTGATGGTGAGTAGTGTATGGTTTTTTGCAGGCCTGACCAAAGGGCCAGATAACTGACACTTGCCAACATTGGTCTGTCCGTCCATTCATTGGCTGAGGTCAAGTTTCGCTGAGACTTTAGTCTAAGCTGAACGCTAAAGTCCAGACTTAAGACTTCGCTGAGTTAAGACTTTACTCTTAGACTAAAGATATTTTGACTATTGCATTACTGAACAAAAATGTTGCATATCAATAAGCCTATACTTTGACAGGCTACAGATAACAATAGACGTACTCAGAAAACAACGTTTTCGTATTTAGTCAGTCTGCTGAGGATTAATTTCAGTATTTAGTTATCATTAATATTATTATTAATTCGTATCTCGAAATTTCATTTCTACTAAACTCACGGGTTGTGTATGAATATACATGTATTTGACGAAGTATTCTTGTCTGATACTGATAATTCTATCACGGCCCTATATGATGCGAAAACCGTAGCATATAGGAAAATTATTACCGTTGTTTTCGCCAGAGGGAGGCACGTTGATTTGATAGTCTTACAACAGATTATTATGCCCTTGTAAATGTAAAAAAGAAATTAACCAAGAAACAAATAAATTTAACCACTGTAAATACAATAGCTTAACAATAATGTTAAGTCCAAACTTTACTTCAGTTTGGTCCAAGACTAGACTTAAGCCCTAGGACTTAAGACCAAATGCTGTACGTTTAACATTGGGAATTCCCAGCAGATGACGGACAAGTTTGACTTAAGTTTGGTCGAAGACCGTAATTTAGCTAAGTCTATAGTCTAAGACCAGACTTATGACCAAAGTTAGGTCTTAAGTCTGGTCTTAGACCAAATCGCCAACACGAGTTAAAGTTTGGTCTTAAGTCTGGACTTAGACCAAAATTCAGTCGTAGACTTTAGTCTTAGCGAAACTTGACCATTGTCTGTCCCATAGTTATATCTCCAAAACTAAGCAAGGTAGACCCATAGTTGCTATGGAGACAGTGTTAGGAAGTTGGCACCATTGATTCTTTTTCCGCATTCAGATTCTCCCTCAGATATTCTGGTGTCATATAAAAATATGTTTAAATATTAATGCGGCCTAGTGCTTGATTTTGGCGTCAGATCACAACTGTCCTAAACAAAGCGCAATTGTCGTCATACCAAGGCTGTTATCAACAGAGTGCGACTGTCGTAGCTTGTTGTTCACATATTGACAACACCTGTAGCATGACGCCAAATTCAAACACGAGACGGGCCAACTTCTCATTGCAGTAGTGATGTTCTTTGTCTAACTAAGTTAGCTGTAGAGTTTGCTTCAGAATAATTTATTTCCTGAGCATGTAATAGTCTGGATGAATGTTACAAAACTAAATGGAACATAACAGTTGACTGTGTGAAGTTACCAAGTATTGGAATCTGTAGTTTTTGTTTGATGGCTATAGATGTGGCGTATAACGATAATGAGGTATCATATATTTTAAAAAAGTAAAGTACGTGGATTTGTACAGCGCGTCGTCGCGAAGTGCCTCTAATGTGCTACTGCTTCCCGTAAGTCGGCGCTGATCTCTGCAAGCCAGCCCAACAGCCAGGCACCAGCAAACACTGCAAGACCATGTGATACGGGTTAGTGTATCACGCGATATGCTTGTTTACTCCTCCCGCTGACGCCGGGTACTCATTCCAGTCTAGGCAGGCTCAGGCTGAGTAGGCCTGGGTGCCTGGTTCCGCGCCGAGGTGGTTTACCCGCCCAGAGACGGTCACCCGCCTAGGCACTAACCAGGCCTAGCATTGAGTAGCTACATTGATCAGCCAGAACGTGTTACCGCTACGCTGAAATTTATCTGGTAACTTTTGTTTAACTGACGGTGTTCCATGTGGAGTTGTGCTAGGCCGGATCTTTCAATGGTCTTCCTGAGGAAACTAAGGGAGACTACTGGCCAGATCAGGATGCCTATCCTGATGTTCACCCAACAATGTTAATGCTGTAAAGGCATATATCCATAACTGATTTAAGTATTGACTACAAGAAACATGTTCTGACTGACAGAAATACCGCGAGGACGTAAGCGCATGATGGAGCTGATGATGAAGACTGCCCTCAGCATGCCAGTTGATCCGGTCCAGATCAAGAAACTGTCGACTGCCACCAAACAGTGGCATCTCATGTTTCTGCGAAGTCCAACCCAGCTGGTTGCTGAGAAGAATTTGAGTCATGTTGGTGGCATTCAGTTCAGTGTCAATCGGCTAGAGGTGACATACAATGTTTGGTTATAATCATGCAATTGACGCTTATACTTTTTCGTCATCTTGAAGGTTTTCTTAGAGGTAGCTCTGAGTCAGTGGGTAAAGTAAGCTACAGTCACTGAGGCGACCCGGGTTCAGTTGTTGCTGACAGCTCTCACCTGACTGACACAGATTTGATTCCGTGTGACACCTGTAACTGTAACTGTGTGGCGTCGGGACCATCATCTGACCAAAGTTCCTTCCATGTTCCAGGCACAGTCCAACTTTGCAGGTGGACATGTCCAAAGGTATTTTTAGCTCCACTGCTGGCAGCCAGCGGAGCGTATAGTATGGAACGGATTTTCGAAATCTTGATTTAAAAAAATTTGGACTTAGTTTCTGGAACAGCTTACATTGAATTACTGCCCTGATCGCAGGTTCTTCACACTTGGTGAACTGATGCCTCTTGATGGCCTCATTAAGCAGCAGAGCTGTCTGGGCTGATAGGCCTCTAGTTTTAGTTTTCCTTGAGTCCAGTTATTTGGGTATTGTCAGTAGGGATGTGTTGAAAATCGAAATTCTGTTCGGGTTCGGTTTTTAAAAACTGAACCATCCAAAAATTTGACTTCCTTTAGACAGTTTTTCGATAGAGACTGCATGCAATTCGCCATTCAAATAAAAGTGAATAAGAGTAACTTTACTTTCATTTAATGTGCAGATAAAGAACGTTTTAAAGCATGACCGAAAAGAGTTCAGTATTTAGATTTTAGAATGTGATTACATTATTTACTTGCCGTTGTTGTTGTGAGTGACATCAGTGATGTCAAAGTCATGTCATCCACTGTCGCTGTAATATTTGCTGTATATTAACTACTCAGCTATTACACGAGTAGTAAATAACTATAATATCCAAACCAAACCGCGTTTTTTGAACTGAACCAAACAAAACTCATTCCTAACTGAATCTGAGTTTTTTCAAAAAACCAAACTGAAACCGAACAAAAATAAAAAAAAATCTATTCTGCACATCTCTAGTTGTCAGTGATAATAAGAAATCATACTTCCATTGTGCACTCCTTCTATACGGATACATGTGTGAGTGAGAACAAACACATGTTGACTTCAAGTAAATGATGATATTGATGATCAATTTATATGCCACATAATTATGAGAAACTAAATATTATGTTTATTATGCGTAACATAAAGATTATGCTTCAAAAGAATTAACTATAATGCCTGTAATTTGTGACAGGGTCCGCTGGGTGAAAATCAGAAGGCTGTTGCAACAAGTTTTAATGAAATGCTTTCCTGTGGTTTGGTTAGTACAACAAGTACAGCATTAGTTTATCTGTTCCTAGTCTAGCCTCTTCGTATGCAAGCGAGCACATTCTGAGCCAGTCGACGAGCCTAGAAATTGTGACGGTTGTGGTAGGAAGGACATCCAGCATAAAAATACTCGTACTTTGGGGCTGGGCTCACTCTCGTCTGTGTGGCTGCTGCAGGCCTAGTAAAAGGTAAAGGTAAAGGAGCGTATAGTTCTTCGTGCAGTTCACCTCAGAACTACGGGACGCCACTTGTCAATGGGATCACACAGTGTTATCTGCCACCCGACAGAGGTGACTGCCCCGCCTTCACCCCAACCGGGCAGGTTGGTACTCGATTTATCGACCCCGTA
>Ga0209149_1001172_pt1 | contig 12794 bp, 4 predicted proteins | sample WorMetTyACAVOLI2_FD_187423 | JGI IMG/M metagenome (GOLD analysis project Ga0209149, IMG submission 187423) | Marine gutless worms symbiont microbial communities from Max Planck institute for Marine Microbiology, Germany - Olavius algarvensis... ... | reverse complement strand
GCCGGAGGCCGCCAACCCCCAAAAGGGGAGAAGACACGTCCTAACCCAGGCTACGCCCGCATGCAAAATATGGCGTGAATCGGCCCGCGGGTTGTCGAGAAATCGTTGACGAACAAACAAACAAACAAACAAACATACAGTAAACCAAATACCTCGCCCTTCGCTATACTAGCGAATGGCGGGTAAAAAAATTTGCCAAAAATTTTGAACTCAAAATCTTTAAAATCTGTTCCACAGTTTGTGCGTATTGGTACATACAGCGTGTCTCAAAAAACTGTGCATTTTGTTTCTGTCTGAACTTTGTCAAATTGCCATGAAATTTAATAAATGTTGGTATGGCAAAATGGCTGAAATCGTATGCTATATATACATTTTCCACCTAACCTGACTCATGTCACTACACTACCTTGTTAAAGGCGGATGTTCTAAATTTTTACCTAACACTGGATTTGTTACAACAATCAAATTGCTCAGATTTGGTGTCAAAGTGAAAATGGCAAACTGTCGCGACAAATTTCTTGCTTAGAGGTCACTGCCAGACATGCGCAGGTTGTCCGGAGACGATTTTTTAATGTTTCAACAGGACGGCACCTCGGCGCATCAGCACGCGACATCGTCGCTTTCCTAGAGCGAGAGATGCGAGAAATGCGTCGTAGGCGCTTGTGTCCGTTCACGGGGCACATTTTGAGCACGAATTCTGACATTTTTGAGCCGATCTGTCATAACAACTAATAACTCTGCTAAATAAACCATATTCAATTTACTGTGTGCTAATTCAGTCGTCAGATAGTTTGTTGCAAATAATACATTTCAACGTTATGTAACAATTGAGAACATCTGGGTTTCGCAAAGTAAGTCGGTGACGTGGGTCAGGTTAGGTGGAAAATATTTATACAGCATACAATTTCAGCCACTTTGCCATCTACCTACCAAAACTTATTAAAGTTGGTGAAAATTTGACGAAGTTCTGACAGAAACAAAAATGCACAGTTTTTTTTGAAACACGGTGTGCCAACTGCCAAGTTTCGTGAGAATCAGAAAAAAACTGTAGGAGAAGTATATTTGAAAAAAGTCTGACCACACACAGACAAACATCAGTCACCTACAATAGGCTCCGTTGGCTGCAACTTGCAAGCCAGCAGCGGGGCTAAAAAAAGGAAAGAGAATGAATACAAAAAAATGCAACGTGGATATGCAATGGCCCATAACAAGCAGAGTTTAGATTAATCTTGTAGCAATCAGAAAGGAAATTAACATGGATTATTAACTAAGCACCAAACGACACAAGCAATTAGAATAATGCAGTAATATCATAGTGCCATAATTCATTTGACAACAGTGGCGTATTCAGGAGATTGTACGACTACGACCGCCCCCTTTGGTCTGACCATGAATTTTTGGATAATTTCTACATTGTTTTTGTAAGCTTCGTTTGGCGATTGAACAGTAAAATCTGTGTCCCAAGGCTTCAAATGACTGTCCGTTTTCTGCCTGTTAAAAACTGCATCAAAATTCACCCAAACTTATCATATTGGGGATTTCGGGGAGAGGGTCCAGCCACCTCCACCACCCCCACCCCCACCACCTCGACGCCTACGGCGCCTCGCCCCTCCTTACTGAAATCCTAAATACGCCACTGTTTGACAAGATAGTATACAGACAGCATTTTAAACAAATTACCGCAATTAGTACAATTTTAGATTGATTTTGCAAATATTCTTTTAACTTCTGTTTAAACAGTCTATTACGTGGAATGCATTTAAGTTCGTCTGGCAAAGAGAGGGCACCATTATGTGAATGTACAATGCAGTCGTGCAGTTGTAACGTTTTATTCAATTTGGCTTGAAATAATTATTCAAAATGTGCAATCAGCCTCCATACCCCATTCAGTGGCTCTCTCCTTTCCAAAGCTCCTGGATCCGCCACTGCTGTTTGTGTAACATAATTATTTCCTGCAGCTAAACAACGGTAAACAAATGTCGTGGCGGACAGCGCTAAAAGCAAACGGGTGTATAATTCAATCGTGGGATGACACCGCTGGCTGCAGTGCACCATGGTCTAGACAGCATGATAGGCTAATACGGTGTTCGACTGGTACTACTAATAGCTGTCAATCTTATAGCCTCTAATAACGGTGATAGGCCTACCAGCTTTCATGAGCGACGCTAGCGGGGTGGCAGGGGCCATAGACCTGCTCCCTGTGCCCTACATCCTGCCCCCCCCCCCGGAGCTGCCTTCCCCAGTTGTCAGGATGTCGACGCTGTGTGCCCTCTTACTGCTTTCACCTCTTGTGAGGCAAACCGAGTATTCGTTTAAGTTACGTCACGTTAGGTTACGTCACGTGTCAACATTGTTCAGTTCGTTAGGCCCATTGCAATGGTAAAGTCGTTATTAATTAGATGTGCATACTGTATACTGCATGCGTGTTGCAAATAAATATATATTACAGACTTCTTACTTTCTTTCATCATCGCTATTTTAGTTTCCTCACTTGCGAACGTTCAGTAGCATCGATTTTCTTTTGCCCCTCCAAGCCCTCGCTTTTGCTCCTACACCGCCCCCTCCCTCCTGGTGCCTCGTGGTTGCGTCCTCGGCAAATCAATGAGAGATGGCGACATCGTGAGAGATTCAAGAGTAATCTTTGGCCACTGAATTAAAGATCAACTTTATGTTCAAACTGCTATTATTAACGACATTCTTATTTGATCAATAAATGACCACAAATATTACTAGTAGGCATATTTTGCAACTCACTTCCAGTCGATGACTCCCATTTCACACATTCAAAAGGTGGTACAGAAAATTCGAGCAAGGCATAGTAAAGGACTGCGTGTTGCGACAGTATGAAAAGTTACATACGTTGGATCCTGTCAAATAGGCCTTCAACAGCTGCGTGGACACGAAAGCTTCAACTTAACAGAAACGGATAATAGAAACATGCGAAATGAAAGTGTTGGTAAGATATGCGCTTCATCTTCAACATGCTGTTTGACTGTTTACTTAAGAATCGGGGATATATATAAGCTTTTTAGCTTCTTTCCTCTTGTTAATCCACTCTTCTTTTGGGGAGGTTAGTTGAGTTTAGTTGAGTTGAGTTGAGTTGTATGCGTGAAAACTCGTAGGCTGTGCGACTGGGTGCACGAAATACTGCCCCCAGGGACATTACCTCCCGTGTCGGATAGGGTCAGAAGTAATGTCAGTTTTCCAACTTCCTCTAGGGGGATAATCTCCGGGGGGGGCGATATCTCTGGGGATTAGGCCTATCTCATAAAATCATGCGATCGGTGCAAAATTGTTCGGCGTCCTCTTCCAAGGCTGCAGCCTTTTCATCAATAGTTGAGGCGGCGTCTCAGTAATAATAATAGAGTATAGAGTATAGAGTCTCAAAAAACCAGACCCATACGATTTTTTGAGGCACAGTGTACACGTATAAAAATTATTTTGACGCCCGTAAATTTCGGAGCCCCTCTATTTCCCGCCTTGCTCGCCAGTCGCCACTACCTTTAATTATTGTTAGAACCGATACGTAACATTCGTTGGCCGCGACTAACAGCAAGCAACCTGGGAGATTGAGGCCTACTGTATACGGCGTCTAATAACAGCACCTGGCTTGGCACGTGGCACTTACGGCCATAATCACCGTGATATAACGACAGCGCCCATCACACCTGGCCAGATGCGGCTTGCGGCGCGGAAAACTGGGCCAGTTCTGACGGACGGTAGGAGGTGAACCCTTCCCCGGCCAAAATCCACCTAGATCGTAAGCCCCCCTTTTGCTGCCGTAACACAGAATTCGGCGATTTTTTTTTGATAACTGGCACTAACCCATACTCCTGACCCTGTCCGACCCACGAGGCGGGGTACTGACCCTAACCGACCCATCAGCAAAGAAAGGGGGTTATGATTGAGGGGGTTTTGTCTGAGGAGGGTTTGGTCGGTTACCATAGTCACCCTGATGGACAGCGATGAGAAGGCGGTGGCGACAACCACGACAAACAGCGTCGACTTCCGATTTACACTCATCCGATAACATCGCTACTAACAATATAGGCTACGGACGAGACAAGCTGTCATACAGGCCTTCAACAGCTGCAGTGCGTGGCTACTATACATACAATGTATGGCAGCACTGGAAATAACTCGATGAACAAATGGCTTTCACTGAATTGAAGAAGACAGCACTTCAAATAATGCTATATTTAGTTAATGTTAATGATGTTAATGTCACAGCATTTATGTATCACGCAGGCCTTATAACACAGTTATGAACGGCTGCGCTCATGCGTAATAGCTACGAATGAATAGAACTTAATAGTTCATTGCAAGGTGCGACATAACGTAGCTGCCACAGACATTACCATAGCTGTCTGGGCCTAATTTGCGATTTGTCGGGAATCACTGTTTTTCACAAGTGTAAATCATCATATCATATCATAAATATATTTGTAAAGCGCCATAGGCAGAGCTACAGAGGCAGTTATAGCCCATATATTCAGAAATTTCGTATATCTACGTTTCTTTTTGTTTGCAAATTATGTCGCTTTGCATTCGTCTGTCTAGCGTACAAAACAAACAAGTATCACTACCAATAACCAACCTTGTTGCTTAATCCAGACAAAATTTATTTTACTGTATACAGTGTACGTTCATTCAAGTAGTGAACAGTAGGCCCTACGTTCTTTAAGAATCGTAATGCAACAAAATTACACCGTTTAATTGTCAAGAAACAAATTGGACTTAATGAGAAAACCGTGCTTCATTTGAAGCAATAAACTTCGTTAATGGAACGCTGGGTCAGGCTTTCTACTTTGAACTTAAACCCCATAGTGGCGTCGATATCGTCGAATTCGTGAATAAACAACTGCGTGACGCACGGTTAGGCGAAATTTGACGCGATCTTAGGCGGCCTCGAGCGAGCACTGTCGTTGCGGTTTACTGTTTACGAACAGCGGTCGGCGAGATCTGAAGAAACTGTCGAAGTCGAGCAACACGAGTACGTACATGACAACACTGTCATCGTAAAAATACATCACGGTCTCACGGTCCGCAGCTATAGGGGCGTTGAACGGTTGGTGGCCGTGAATGTAAAATTTATTGAAGTTACTTTCAATGCGGTAGGGCGCGCATGAATCCATGTATTTCTAGCAACTCTAATACAGAGAGTTCATGACGTTGCTGACATGCGATTCACTGAGACAACAGCGGACAACTAGAATGCTGGCAATTAATGATAGCAATTAGCAATTGCAGCAACGCGCGCACGCCGGGAAGTGCGAACGTCGCTTTGGCTAAACTTTCTGCTATCGGATGTCGCGATGAACTACTGAATGTGTCACTGTCATCCGCAGAGTGTAGGCCTACTGAGCAATCTGGCGACATCATTACTATAAAACATAAATATGTTGATTAACACCTATACAGGATGGCCAAAAAGTGAAGTCACTTTGTTTGATTGCTCGCATCTATACACTGTGTCCCAAAAAAGTAGTACACCAAACTCATGGCGATAACGTTGTCAATTATTAACGGATTTTCATTTTTTTACTGCTGGAAAAGGAAGTAAATTTCCAACGAAACCCATATAATACTTCCCACCATACCTTCAGTATGTTGCCACACTACCTTTGGAAAGTTTTAGTAGTTCGAATTTGTGGTAATTTCCAAAAAAAGCAATCTAAAAATCGTGTCACATTTGACAAAAACCGAAACGTCTCTTGTCATGTGACTGAATATCGTCACAATAGTTGCTTGAAGTGTCCGCCTTTTGCCCCCATGCGCAAAGACGTTCACACCACTTGTCAATTGCATTGTCTATGATGGTCTGGTCAGTGCCATGCCAAACATGCAGAAAACGCTGCTTCAGTTCACAACACTTGTTTAAATAAAATCGTCTGCTATTTACAGAGAATATTTAACAGGAACCGGAAACTGAAACAACAAGTAAGTAAGTAAGTTAAGTGCATTAAAATTGGGTATGTGTGTTCAGGTATGTTACGTTTTCGTCTGCATTTTCTTCCAGATGTTGCCAAAACTCTAAACTTCTAACTTTTGCAAGGTAGTGCGGCAACATACTGAAGGTATGATTGGAAGTATTATATAGGTGTTGTTGGAAATTTACCTGGCTTTCCAGCAGTGAAAGAATTTTGAAAATCCGTTAAGAATGGACAAAGTTATAACCATGAGTTGGGTGTACTACTTTTTTGGGACACAGTGTATAACAAGAAACTCGGCTGTCGCAGAGAGGATTTCTAGTATGATATGGAATGACAAAGACACGCGTTTTCTCTGCAACAATGGAGCTTGTTGTCATTCATCGGTAATGTTGAAGTTAGCGCTGGGCATACTGTAGAATAGTTTAAGTATGGTTTTGCCTGTTAGGCCTACATGTAGCTGAAACATACAATACGTCGAGCGCATCTATATAGTAACTCCGTCACCTTGAAATCTGCGTTAGAGGTCACTCAAGGTCATTGAAATTCGTATCATTCGAAAGCTTGGGTGCGGTTTCGTATTCGCCTTCTATAATAACGAACTCGCTATCTTGTATCGTTTGCGAGATATAGCGACCTATTGGTCAAAAATCACGAAATTTTGTATTTAGCGCCCCAGAAGGGGGTGACCCCGTCATAATTTCGCGAAGATGTTTGATACTCGTAAAACAAGAATGATTGGGCTACCGCGTGGTGAAGAAAGAAACTAAGACAATATAAACACCCGTTCCCATAGAATAGGCCCTATACTGGTACGAATGTAACGGAGACAGGACAGAATTACTATATCATCGGCTTCCATAGACCAGTCTCAGCCGAATACTCTTTTCAATTTCGGCTGGCTTAGTAAAAAAATAATTTGGCTCAAATGTAGGCTAGCGTGCTGATACGAGCGATAACAAGTGATAGACATCTGTTCACTGTTCACTGAGATGTTTGTGTATACTACAGCGGCAGTTTGTGTAGAGTGTGGACTGATTTCAGACTGTTGTTACGTATATACGCTGCTGCTCTTTAGTCTGTTACGTCATTAGACTTTTTACCGGCAGGCAGCGCAGCCATGCCGGTATTGCGTTCAACTCAGCGGTCCAAAAATGGGGTTTTCGCCACACAGGGCGACACATTGCCCCGATAAACGTGTCAAGATTTGGAATTTTGGCCATAAATTTGCTCCTCAGGGGCGACTCATTTGCACAATTTTTACGAAATTCTCAGCGTTTGCACGTGTCTAGCTTTTAGGTTTTTAATTTGGTCGCTTTCGGGAAACAAATTATAACCAAGTTATAAGCACTTTCACGCGGTGGGGTACCATATTTTCCCACAGATTATCAATAGCCCTAGCGGCGAAACTACTGACCGGATCAAAAAAAGTTAGAGGGTGCAAAAATGGCACGCAGCACCTCTCACCGTGCCACAAGTATGGTGGGGATCGTGGGTCGCGCGCCGGCTGTAGACGAAAAAGTGTGATGTTTTTTTTTTAAATTTCTCACGCTTATGGAATTACAGAATTTGTGATAACGGAAACGCTATTAAGCAGTGTAATTTTCAAAACAGTTATGGTGTCATTGCATAGAAGAAAGTTTGTAGCTGTGCATTTACATTCATATTTTTCTGTGGACCCCAGAATTTTCCCTTTGGGGCAAATTTATATCAAAATTACCATTTTTGGCGATTTTGGGGCTGTAAGCCCACATTTTTGAAGCCACAACGATGAAATTCGGCATCAGCGTGCGGACCTGGGACTCCATCCCCCAAGCCAATTTGTGTAAAAATCACTGGGGCAAATTTATACTCGGCCTATAACCACTGTTTTTCTAGCGACTATTACCTACTGCGTGATGGACGGCCATAGCTCATGCGCACCTCGCACCGTGGACCCCAGGGTCCAATTTAGCGTTGCGTGTGAACAGAGCCATTGATGAACGGCCAGGCATACAGCAGGAGGCCATCTGTTATCAGTGGTTCAAGCAGCGACTAATACTGAGCGTCTCTGAACCCAGTATTAGCCAACGATCAGAGATTAAAGAGGACACCGTCGAACTCTCTGTGTTTGCCCGAGAATTTAATCTCGAAGCATACGCCGCTATAACCTGACACTATGATCGGGCCAGCCTGGGCCTCGAACCCAGACTCGCCGATCACCGTACTAAGCCAGGCAGCGCGTACCGCGACGCTATCGACAGCGCCACCGAGGCAGGCAATTTATATATTTACTTTTTGAAACGAAGATAATATAAGACATTTATGTTTATTTTGTTAGTGTAAGCCAAAAACACTTTTTAGAAGTTGAAAATATCCTTATACATATGTGGACCTGGTTGTAATCCATTAGGCCACCCATCTCGGTAGGCCTACTACCTGAAATACTGAATTAGTCACATCACCACTTTGGCGGACTGCCTGCCAATCAAACGTCTTAACATTTCTTTCAACACAGTGCGGCGCATGGACGCTATACGAGTAAGCTCCCGCCGCTACCACAAATTGCAATGATGAGAGCTTTTGACAGGGAAAGAAACATAGGAGACACCCGCTGCCCGGGTGGCCTGCATGTGCGACGTCGCAGCTAGCAGCTGCAGCACGCGCGCGCCGGTCAGCCAATGGCCGACAATTACGCGTTGGCAACAGACAAACAAACGAACAGACAGACAGACAATGAGACAAACATATGGATGTTGCCACTCCGTAAAGAGGCTTCTATTGCCGCTAAGAACCTTTCGTGTCACGAGGCTAATTTTCCCTTAAAAGTTGTTCTTAAAACGCAACTCCGTAAATCCAAGCTGTATACCAAATTTAAAGTCGCCATTGCCTCAAAGCTATAACAGATCGCACTCAGCATCATGTAAGAGACAGAAATAACATAGTAATTTTGCTCTTATTTCCGTTTCCGATATAATTGCATTGCATATCTTTATCGCTAACTTAATTGACACACCCTACTGTCATTTAACCGGCGATGACTTGTGCCCGCGATGACTTGTGCGAAGTTATGCACTATCTTTAATCTCTGAAATCTGCGCGTATGTGTCTATCTTTACTCACCTTTAAACAGCAGGCTCCAGAAGACGCGAGAGTGAAAAATAGTGAGCTAAAGGCACGTTACGGTCGTTCAAGGTCATTCAAGGTCATCGAGATTGGTATCCAATAAAATTAGAGCCCATGGGCTACCATAATGATGATGACGCAGTACCGGCGTGTGACGGACGGACAGACGGACATACACTACAGGCAGCCTGTAGCCAAGTCGCGCTAAGGCATAACTAAGCGCGACAAAAATCGAAGATCTTCAGGAGTGTCGTTGCAGTATGTGGTGTTGTAGGCCTTCTGTTCTGGGTGAATGGCGCGTTAAAAACCTTTTGAAGTTACGGACGCCACGTACATCATGAAGATACTACACCCACATCCCTGCTGCTAATGAGATGAGATCGTTCATAAAACCTTGAACAGCAGCATCGACGTGATGTCGTCAACTGCTTGCTGCTTACTTCTGAAGTTCGGTAACTGATAAGTTGATAACCGATATAACGCGATAAAGATTCGATAACGATAACGAGCTGCGTAAGACTGAGTTAATGAAAACCAGGCCACTATATACCCGCGAGGCTTCATCGGCTGACATGACATGCATCAGACAACTATGTAGAAATATTAATAACCAGTACTACAACCATGTCGCAAAATCTAATCAAAAATAATAATAATCGATGATCAGTCGATTACGATGTTTGACATATAGTGCGTGACAAGTTGCTGTATACTTTCTGCATGTCATGTGTACTCGAAGTTTCTATAAATATTTTGCGGCAAGCTGATAACATTTTTGTATAATAATAATAATAATAGTAATAACAGTCTGCTTTACATGTTGCTTATTTCTAACATTTTCATCTTAAACTTCTTTCTCCGGCATTGATACTATAAAAAAGACATTTGCCTGTATTGTATTTAAAATAAAATACGTAGTAGGCCTAGATAGTGTTCTATACATTAGGCCCATATATCCTGACGACACATCCTACAAAGGATCACATTACGTGTCAAACTGTCTCCCCGACCGTGCACATGAGCAGGAATTACAAGAAGCTCAGCTATCGCAGAGAGGCCGCGTGTGGGCCTACTTGTGTCGTTGAATATGTCTCTTAGTCGCTCAAGGTCACTCAAGGTCACTCACTGGAAATAGAACCATTCGATAGATCGCATACGAATTCCTATTGGCGTTCCATAGTAACTATGGTTCTTGCTTGTATCATTAATGCGATATATTGGTCAAAAATCGCGATTTTTTTTCATACTCGTGCGTTCGACATCCCGTCAGGGAGGTTCCTGTCGGAATATTGCAATAACGATTGATACGGAAAACTCGAAGGGTGTGGCTACCCGATGGTGAAAGTTTTATGATTCGTTTAACCGTTTCAACAGAATAACGGCATGTGACAGACGGACGGACGGACAAACAGACGGACAGACATCCTGCGATAGCATAATTATTCGTGGATTGTTTAGAGTCAGGACCCGGTTTCGTGGGTAGGATAGGGTCAGAAGTACGGGTTAGTGCCGTTTTTTTTCTAATTTTAAAGGGGCTCAGTCGCCGAAAGTTTCCCGAAAGTCTGCATGAGCCGAGTTCGCCGACATTTTACTCCTTATGATATGCGAGATCATATTAGTCATTAAACGTATGCAGGAGCACGACTGTATCGCAGTGCAGCATTATCGCACGGTCGAGAATATTACGTTTACAACAGAACATTGTTCTTCCAGTTAACGCAAACAAACACGAAAGTAAATTTTAAAGAACGAATATGTCAGAATGTGGAAACAGAACTACCGTGTAAGTGAAGTTACTAACTGCAATGCCATGTTGCTATTACATATAGAAATCCCATTAGGTCGAAATCGGCTTTTGTTCTAGTGTAATTTCGTTCTAATGGTACCACATGTTCCCTTTTAGTATATTGCTTCTCGTGTAACCGTTGTAACGCCGGTTTTGTGACTGACTTCGGTACTACTGAATAACAGTCCTGGGCGCCAAAAGTAAGCCCCCGCCGCTGGCATAACTTTCAAGAGGGGGTGAAGTTTTTGATGATGCTTCGCTGTGAGGCACGGTACGAGGTTTACTGTCGCTCAAGGTCATCCTAGAGTCCATGAATTCGATCTCTGAAAAGCCCATTGGTCGTCTTAGACCATAGCTCTTTGATTATACGCGTTTCAGGCGACAGACGTACAAACAAATAGATGGACAGCATCATCGCGTAAATCTCCCGCTTTTGCAAGCGATGCTTTACAGTCGGATTAACTCTTTAATCGCCACATTAAAACCGCAGAGCAACGGACCATCATACAGCAATAAAGTGATTGGTACACTGGCCGTTGATGGGTGGGCTGTTACATTTGGTACAGCGATGAGGGGACTGAGCGGGGTTGCAGCCCGCCAAGGCCCCTCCTCGATGTACCAAATGTAGCAGCCCACCCATCAGCGGCCAGTGTACCAACTTCGTATTATTCGACGTGACACTATAATTGCCGTTGGAGTCTTAAGGGTTAATAAAACGAAACTAAAACTAAAATGTAACGCACAAACTGTGTAGAAAAACACTGAACAGAAGACGACAAGGTTGCTGAGTCAGGACTAGACTGGTTGACTTGGCACGTGATTGTGCATGCAGCTCATCGAAGTACAGTTGAACGTATGCCAATCCGTCACGGCTTTAGTATAATAGGCGTTTGTGTGTATCAGATTCCGTCAAATCTCATCGTTTCTACGAATTTCAGACGCAAATTCACAACGTCGCGGGCGGCCCGCATCGCGACGTACTTCAAAGCCGTAAATAATGGCAGGTTTCGAGTTTCTATCGTCCGTGGGCGGAGGGAGGACTGTCGAATCAGGCGATGCCAATCTGCAATCGGTTAAGTATACTGGAAAGCGGGGATATCAGCGGGGATGTCGCCGAGGGTGGCGGAAGCAACAGCTAAGCCATGACGTCACATGGTCTTCCGGCAACCCGATCGGAAGTAGCAATCCGACGCCACGATACACCGTGACGTCATACGCTATAGGTGTCGCCTCGAGCAAACGATATTAACAGCGTTGCTATTATTGAACTTCGAGACAGATGTTGAGAAAGTGTAGTTGCTCGGCTTCGCGGGCATCGCGGCCCACCGTCATGGGCCGGATGTTATCAACGTACGTGGGCGTATCACTTCTATCTCTGTCCGAGTTTTAGATCTCGCCGATTGCTTTAAATAAGAAAAAAATAGCCGCGTGTTAGGTACAGCAAACCTCGCTCTGCGCCCCACTGCAGGGTGCTGCCATGTGGCGAGTTTAACGGCATAGTCGCAGAGCCCGTTTCCTCACGCTGAAACCGTTTTTCCTGTAACCTTTCAAACAAACAATGTAGGCCTACTTATAAACAAAAAAACGCAGGCGACCAAATACAATATCTAGCCTGCTATGATCTCGGATAGGCAATAATGTAATATGCCCCGCCCGTAGGAAGGAGGCAGTAATGTTTGCTTTTGTCCGTCCGTCCGTTCGTCTGTCCGTCAGTCGCGTACATAGCGAATAACTCGAGAACCCAAAGACCTAGCGTGCCCAAATTCGGAATGAAGGTTCCCCACCTTTGATGCGACTCGCTTACCAGTTTCAAGGTTAAAAGGTCAAAGGTCTAGGTCACCAGGCCCATTAACGGCATTTTTTTATCACGTTTAACATTCTCTTTTAATTTTACCACTATTATTACTTACTACTAACTATTGTGACATTTACAAATCTATTACTGCATGCACGTTTGTTGTTGCTATTCAATA
>Ga0209149_1001171_pt1 | contig 12794 bp, 9 predicted proteins | sample WorMetTyACAVOLI2_FD_187423 | JGI IMG/M metagenome (GOLD analysis project Ga0209149, IMG submission 187423) | Marine gutless worms symbiont microbial communities from Max Planck institute for Marine Microbiology, Germany - Olavius algarvensis... ... | reverse complement strand
GTCATGTGCTCGTACTTCCGAACGCCGGTGACAAGACGAGCGGCAGCATTCTGGATCACTTGCAGCCTGCGTAGCAGCTGACCACTAACACCAGCTAACACACTGTTGCAGTAGTCGAGTCGGCTATGTTCTGACTGCAGCCAAGTTGCTCCCATAAATGTGCCTCTTGCAACAACAGTATGTTTGTACTGGCCAAATGGGGTGATGCACTGTGACTGAGAAACAAACTTCCGGCCTGGTGTAAAGTAATGGCAGTATGGGACAATCTTTACCTCTTCACAAAACAAAGCACAACTGCTCCATGTAGCAGTCTGGTAGGTACGTCCTAAACATTAGAAACAAGATGTGCTCGGTGTGCAAACTCCGCCAAGGTGCTGCAGTGTCGCCACCTGGTGAGTGACAATATATCGTACGGCCATCTCCTAATGTTGAGGAAAGTAAAAAAACTGGTCCTAGATCCACATCCAGATCCAGATCAACACCAAAATTTGATCACTTCAATACCCATGCCTACCATGTTCTTTTGACATCCATAAAGACATTCGTCAGTTGTTCTGCTCACGGAATGACAGACAGAATAATAGGCAGACAGACAGACAGCATCGATCACATAACTCCGCCTTGGAACAAGAAACTCTGCTGTAGCAAAGAGGCCGCGCGATGCTTCGTGTCTGTACAGCTTCAATACAAAACGTCGAGCGCAGTCTTTTATTATTAGTTGTTTCGGCTTCAGATATACCACTGCGTACAATTAAATTCTTTTATGTTCTGTTCTCTTCTTGCTGCAGGCCGTCACAAACAAACATTCGCTGGTGAGTCGCCGACTGTGCAATCTACACTGCATGGTCGTCGGTAACTGTTTTTGTCACTTCGTAGTTCGCATGTCCAGCAATCGATCGATAGCCAGTGGTGCGTGGCCGACTGTGTCATATACTCAGCTTCGTTGTCGGTAAATGTTTTTAGCACTTCACATGTCCAGCAATCTTTGATAGCCAGCTATTAGACCAGAATCGCCATTTCTGCCTATACCCCACCTGCATTTGACGCCCCCGTTAGGGGGTTCCCGTCGCAATATCACCACCATGGAAAAAACTAGAATGGTGTGGCTACCCGATGGTGAAAAAATTTCTAAGATATGTTTATTCGTTTCAACATGATCCACGAACATGACGGACAGACACCGCATGACGGCATAGACCGTGCTTATACATAGCATCGCGTGGTAATTATAACTGCAATATGTCAAATAACAAGCAACTTATAAAGTATTCATCCAGATACAAAACCCAGCTGACACGTAACAAGATAAATAAAACAGCATGAAAAGTAAAGCAAATTTAACATAATAAATACTAAAAATACTGCTACAATGTACAATTCAAATATAACTAGTGAGACCTGTAGCTGCTGCAGTCACTAAGTACAAACGTAAAATTTTAAAAATCTGCCAGAAATTTCCAAACCAAAATTTCAAAAATTTGTTCCATAGTTTTTTTGCATATTGGCACATAGATCACATGCGTTAAAGTTTCATGAGAATCCGACAAAACTGTAGGAGGAGTAGTGATTTGAAAAAAGTTTAATGACATCCAGACATCCAGCCAATCACCCATACTATATGCTCCACTGGCTGCTAATAAACACAGGAAAGCTGAAATGAAAGTTGTACTATGCACACTTGCCAGAACTGTGGTGACAACGTGAATTCTTCAAAGGTTGACAAATACTGATGTTATACATGTGATCTGCATCCTCATCCAAAACGTAATCACCCAGTGTCTTCAGAGGACTTAAGTCATACAGATATTCTACAAATTCAGTACATCAGCTCTACTGTAGCATAAATACATAAGTAACATATCACAAACAAGATGATTGTTAACACAACTATCGTAAGAAATCACATACTCATTTACAAATGTGCAATGCGTAGATATGAAAATGTCAAAAATTCAACCTGATAACCATAGACTAGATTTAAGGCAATAATGATAAACTCACATTTGCAACTGCATGCAATACAGACAAATGGAGACACTACTTAGCCAACTCAACAAAAATTTCAAATAAACTTCATTTTAATTCTGAAATACAGTTTATCACATTTTTCTGTGCTACATAGTCCACATTATACACAAGTCAATAAATAACAGCAGAAAAGTTAACAATTGCACAAAGCAAAATGAAGTTTTCCCAAAGGAAAACACCACAATGTTCTTAATTCAATTCTTTTACACTAGTTTTACACAAAATATGCATTTTAAGTGTAGTCCGCATTCAAGGTCTCAAATGTATGGTGGGCGTTTTCTGCAGCAATTTCATCAGACACATCTTTCTGGTTGGTTGGTGTTTAAGGGCAATTCAGCACAATAACGCTATATCATGCCACGGAAAGATTAAAATTTGACACTTATTCTATTGCAGCCCCAGGACCCACATAGGCCAGACATCACTTTCTGACGTCTTCGACAACTTGTATAGGCCTGAGTGGGAATAAAACCTAAGTCACCTGGATGAGACTCAATCACATTAACAACTGAGCTGCAGCTGACATCAAGCTTTCAAGCATTTTACACGAAATGCAACGCAGCATTGTCATACACACCACTAGTGGGATCAGTAACAGCACAGTGTTCACCCACAACCGGCCGAACATCAGCGGGACACGCTGCCCGCACTGACCACACAAATCTGTACGTACAGTTGTCCGTCACCGAAGAGTACTCTGGTAATGCAGTCTGTAAAAGTCACACACACAGCAAGTGCTATTCACATATTATTTTTATTAAAAAAAATTAAACATTAAACATATTACAACGAAACGTAACGACATCATATTAGGCAGCGACATCCATGCCTGGCTTTACAGTCTCAAGAAAATTTTAAAAAAATATTGTGTTCCACGCTGTCCTGTAGCTGTAATTTTTTGTGCAGCTGCTTCCATTGTTACAACAGAAGCAGCTGCATACAAAATTACAGCTATAGGGCAGTTACATGAATCTGCAAGACAACCATACTGCCGCTAAGTTAGTGTCATACTAAAGATGCGACACACATATAAAAGGTCGCAGCAATAGTCAATGCATTTTCATCTCCTGCAGCTTTTTTACGGCTCAGTCTGTTGCTAAACTTGAAGCAAAAACACGAATATAATCAGCGGATGATATTTAGTAAAAAAAACAACCCACTTACAGCCCTTCAATAATTACAAAACATATTCAACATATTACTCAATACACTGTAACTTCTATAATTTCGGTACAGAAAACATGTAGCAGTCAAAGCAAATTACCAAGGCATCTTCATCACAGACTAGTGTAATTATGGTTTTACGCTGACGACCACCGGTACAATTGTCACCGCCTTCGTACGTCAGTGTCAAATGACTGTCAATCATACTCAGCACATGTTCTCCATCCGCTGATAACCTTCCAATACTCGTGTATGTCCTGCTCAAAAAATACAGCTTAACTTACTGCATGTTATCATGCTAATGTGATGTTATCACTGCTTTAAAATTACACCGCAAAGTCCATAGGCCTAAATATCAAAACTGGCATAAACTACCAACAAATGGTGACTGAGTGTACATACCAGTGATTGCTCTGATCATTTGTTATCAAGCATGCTGCTGAATAAGGTGAACAAGAAACTCCTAAAATGAATCAACAAACAGTAAGTAATCATGTAAAACTAAAAAATAACAAAAACTAAAACTATAATGAAAACATCAAAACATTGCACACAAAAGTGTCGAAAACAAAAAAAAATATGCAAATATGCAAATAGACTAGCCTCTTGTGTGAACAAGTGATGTGCAGATGCTGAGAGCAAACCGCATCGAGCCATCGGCCGACATGACTTCATAGTTATCATCAGAGAGAATCAACGATGACAGGTCATACATTTTGCCGTCATCATCAGTAAATGTACACGTTGAGAGACTGTCAGTACACAAACAAAAAAGTACTATTTAGTTAACATAAAAGCCCTTCTTTGTTCCACGCAATTCTCTGCCATGTAGCTAAAGAAGTTTACTAACTCTGTGTAACTTCAAAATCCTTAGGTCAACTAATATGTGAAGAAAAGCATAACTGAAATAGTGTTGTGAAAACAACACACAGTAATCTGAAATAAAAATCTACATGCTCTACAAAATCAGCCAGTCGCAACCATTTGCTATGTACAACAGAGATCAGTTCCAATGACTGTGTAAACCATACCATACTGGGCCGCCGTGGACTAGATTTGCCACGATCAACGCTACGCTAAGGGTAACTACCGGTAGGTGGCCCAATGCCGGAATGGGAAGAAAGAGTGGGGATTGTATCCTGCTACTGCCACTTTTGTTAGCAGTGCATGAGTGTAATGTGTACACTGTGCAAGGGAGAAAGAAGGGAAACTGAAGGTCCTGTGCCTTTTATTTTATGAGCTAGGCATGCACATTGGGTTTCTCTGAGGCCGTGCACTACTTATAGTGCCGGCCTCATCTGTTATCCCAATGCCGGCTTGCACTAGAGGTCCGGGCGCCTTTGAATCCAGTTCTAGTGGCCTGTCAAAGATTTAAGAGGACACAGGCAAACGCTCTGATAAAAATCTCGGAATATGCACTTAGTTAACCTGGATGTACCAACAAGCCGCCGACGCCCACATTTGAACTCCTAACCGCTTGGGCCTGACGGACAAGCAGGCCTTGAGCACTGCAGCCCAGTGGTTTGTGCCATTGCGCCACAAAGGCAGGCAACTGTGTAAACATCAGTAGCTAAATCAATGTACAGCTTCATATCACCAATACACAAAGCCAAATAAGTAAATGACAAAAGCTTCACTGACTGGTGATGCATTTAGGATAATTGTGTCACAAACTGGCTAGTGTAGCTAGACTTTGAGACATCATTTGACTGTGCTAATGACTGATCAGTAACAACTGTCAAACCGGAATGGCAAGCAGGCGTGAGACGCAGGCCACTCAAACCAGTGTGAACACTGGGTCGACTGATGAGGCAGGTACTGAGGTCCATCTGTACCGCGTTTGTTGTGATGACATGTAAACAATATCGTCGTTGTATAGTTTTGCCGCTGGCGACATTTACCATCTCCACTGCTGTACTTCAGCATGAGCTGTCCATCCTCATACTCAAGATTGTCATTGAAGTTGCCTATTACAATCACATAACATTCAGTCCAATAGATGTTCAAAATCAACTTCAGTCATGACATCACATATTATGGCAATAATTTAAGAATGTATAAATGATAATGGTCAACAAGAACAAACAAACTCGTTTTACAGTCCTTTCTCCAGGACAACAGGAGATACTGCGTATCCAGCCACCCTGTGCCAATCCTGTCCTCAAGGCCACTGGATACCATACCAGCTGACGATATTACAGGAATAACGCATTGAAAATGAGCAGATAAACAGTGAACCCCAAGATTTTATGCTTGGTGCCCTTCTTGATGCAATCATCCAAATTAACCAGGACTTGGTTATGTATCCCAGTGGCTTGGTTATAAATGATAATGCACATTAATTAATTACTGTCACATTTCAATTATTAAAATGGCAATAGTGACCAAAACAGATGACAAGACAGCATCTTTATTGGTACGTTCTGATCAATATAATGTGCCTAGTCATAACAACAGTTATGACAACACTGAAAAAATGTAAACAAAAGTAACATTACTGCAACTATTATATGTTGTTTAGTGTTGGTTTAAGTCGAGAATTTATGTGATAATCGGACACAGACATCACCAATGTGAACCTCTTAGCAATTAAGCCACATTATATACTATAATTACATAGTATATATCTGCTCTGCAAACTGCCCACTATAAAGAATTATCTAAAGGCCTATCTGTTCCGTTCTGCTTATAATGTCTGGTCACTCTGCACCAGTGCTTCAGATTCATTTATGATTTTTTGGGTTTTTTGTACTAATTTAAGACTGATTCACTGACTGAATGACTGGTGATATCTCTATGGCACAAGAGGTATGAGAGTGGTAACTGACAGGTAGTCAGAACGCAGAGTCATACCCCCTGAAGGACTTTGTCCAGTGAAAGGCAAAAGGCACAGTGTCACAATACTTACCAACATTAATGGCCGTTCCATTCCGAACCAAGCACGCTCCCACGAGTCCAGAACTGCAGCTGCCAGTTAATGAAGTGTCAGACAACGGACCACACACGTTGAGTGAGAATACTCCTTCGCTCGTATTCACAACCCAAGCGTTACCACTTGTTTTATGCAACTCTCTGACATTAAACGTCACATGATAGCGGCTGTCAGTGACTTGGCAATCAGCACCAACAACGCGCTGTCAATCACAAACAAATGAGACAGTACTCGACTGCAGTGTAATTTCAACACCTAATGCCTGCAGTTAACACTACTATGCAGAAATCCGACTGTTAACGATTTGCCAGTAGCAACATTAAACTATCTCACAAACTAATTGCAAAAGAAGTGCACGACTTGGCTACGAGTGCTTACCGACAGGGGGCAAGCATACGGTGTTCTCCAGTCGACGATGTACTCACATTCTCTCGTCACTTTCAACAGTACAGGTTCATGCTACAGTATCACCAGCAGCAACAACATACACTGTAACTTCACCTCGTCTTAAAGACCATTCTGACACTCTCTGTTGCTACAATGCCGGCAACAGTACCATGGAAAAACATCAGAGAGGTGAGGTAAAGGCACTTGATACGAGCATTAAGCTGGAACTGATCACAGACTCTCGGCAGTCAGTCCACAGATGAGTTAGTCATAAACGCAGTGGCAGGCTGCCATTACTCTCAACCAGGCACAGCCACAGGCCACCACTGCTGTTTGGCTGGGACCAAATTATACCGATTGGCAACAGAGGCACGGGTGTAAACAACTTACCCAGGTCACTATGTAAGTAAGTAAGTAAGTAGATTTATAAAGTGCCATAGTCGAGAACGAATCAGAGTGCTGAGATGTGTCACTAGGCAGTGGCAAAGGCTGAGAGGAAAAGATGAGATTTTAGATGTCTGTGGAATGTTGTGAGAGTTTCGTAAGAACAGATGTTAGATGGGCAACAAAATAACTGGCAGTCGAACCCACAACACTCTTGATCACCAGTCCAATGCCCCAACCATTACACCACGACGTCAGATGCATTAAAACAACTTGACAGCTAAAAACATGAAAAATAACAATACAAACATTTGTAAAGCATACAATGTGTGCAGTCACCACTGAATCGGAAGCATTGACTTGTATTATTTTTAATTAGCTGTGCCTGTACGGTACATTTGTAGTTTAATTACAGTTTTAATTCCACTTAACTCTATAACTATTCTCTGCAGCTGCACTTACCGATAGGGTGGCATTAGATCTGATAGCCAGCAAATAGAAACATAACTCTAGTGGTCTCTGACAGTGGCCAGCACAATGTTGAATAAGCTGGGAGACCACTAATCAACCAGATGGTGTTAAGGTAATCATTAACCACTGCTACTCGTAAGCACACCTGTTGTAAAGAACAGTGAAACATAACGGTTGTGCTCCGATATAGTTTTGCCGTGGAAGGAAGACTGCAGACGTCTCCACTCTTGTATCGTATGACCAACGTGTTATCACTAACGGCAACTGGTGGTCCAACCACAAATCCTGTGTTCAGTCCAGTACCATTTGCCAGCAGGTGACAGCCACCGACACCTCTTCCTGTCCAACAAATATACAGTATGGTAATTACAGAATTTAACAAGTGTGGCACACATGCGGGTGCTACGAGTAAGCCCCCACCACTAGCATTAGCATAAATTTCACTGGGGAAAGGGGTAGTTTCTCACGGGAAGGAAACATCTGGGACATCCGTAGTCTGGGTGGCCAGTATGTGCCGCCAGCAGCAGCACACATTTCAGACGACAGACAGGCAAATGAACAAACAAACAGACAAACAAAAGGACATCGCCACTGTATAAAGCCCACACATTTGCAGCGCCACATTAAAATCGCACAGCAATGGACCATCAAATAGATTAATACAGTGATTGGTAAACTGGCCGTTGATGGGTGGGCTGTTACATTTGGTACAGCAAGGAGGGGACTGGGCAGTGCCGCAGTCCACCCAGGCCCCTCCTCCCTATATCAAATGTAACATCCCACCCATCAATGGCCAGTTTACGAACTTCGTATTATTCGATGTGGCACTATAATTGCCTTTGGAGACTAAAAAGTTAACAAAACTGTTGTGTCAGCTACTTTTTATTGTGCGTTAGCACACTGACGCGCTATAGTGATATAGCAATTCTGTCTGTTCGTCCGTCTGTCTGTCTGTCCACCCGTCACGCTCCGATATCAGATGAAAACGTCTTAACATACTGTCATATTTTTGTCACCATACGGTAGCTCAATCATTCAAGTTTTACCAGCATCAAACACGTTCACGAAATTCCGCCGAGGTTACGCCTGCGGGGGCGCTAAATACAGGTGGGGAATAAAAATTTTGCATTTTCTACCAATAAGCTGCTATATCTCGTAGACAATACAAGATAGCGCCGTAGTTAATATCAGCTTCGTCATACGAGGATACATGCCTGTGGCAGGAAGCTTCATACGAGTGACAGGTAAGGAGAGTGCCGATTTTGCAGCTGCATCTGCTTTTTCATTACCGAGGATTCCCACATGACTTGGGATCCAACAGAGAATAATGTTTTTGCCATTTTTTGCTAAGATATTGTAGTCCTTCAGAAACTTTTGAACAAGATCTGAGTCAAGATTAAAGCCGTTGATAGATTGCAGACTTGACATGGAATCAGAAAAGATTACAAAATTCTTTTCTTTTGAGCGCCGGACGACATCTATCGCAAGCAGAAGGGCATATAATTCAGCTCTGAAGATGCTTGCTGCAAGAGGTAATCGAACACATTTAGTGTTGTCTCGATGGACCACAGTGGTAGCAACTCTGTTACCTTCTTTAGAGCCATCAGTAAATATGCGATAATAATATTTAAACTCATGACAGAGTTCATAAAAACGATGTTTGAACATTTCTGGAAGAGTGTTGCTTTTGTCTGAGCAGTGTAGAGTAAAAGTTGCCAGTAAGAACTCATATTCACAGTACTTTTCAGTGAACTATTTTCATGCCTCCACCAGGCCAGACTGGCAAATGGAGGCATTCTGTTCTCGACCTGTCCACTTATCCGTCCGTCCATTTGTCTATTACCATGATATTTTGAAAACAAATGGTCCGATTTTAATGCAAACCGCCAGCACAAGTGGTTGATAAAGCAAGTGCATGAAACTATCAACTTTGGGGGTCATGAGGTCAAAGGTCAAGGTCACATGAGGCCAAAGACTGATTTGTAGGCCTGGCAGATGCATCACTCTCGACCCCTTTAGATCGAGTAGCTTTTCTAGTTTTTCCTATATTAATACTAATACAATCAATTCAGTGAGCTTATCAAGTCATGCTTTGACAGAGTAGATACATGATCAGAACAAGAATATCTCTACTGCAATTAGAAGCTGGCCCACTTCCAGTTCAACTTTGGTGTCATACCACAACTGCTGTCAACATAATGGATGATGATTGTGAACAACAGTTTATGACGCTCAAACTCTGTTGACAATGATGCCAGACAACAGACCACAGCTGTTGTGAACACAGCACAACCATCGTCACACCACAACTGTTGTTAGTTGGGTTCAACCACAGCCCCCGCACCTTTGACAAAAAGTGTCACCACCGAAATCATCCCAAATAATTGTGTCCACAGATAAGTAGTATCTCGGAGATAAACCGCTTGCAATTCGATCGCAAACTTCAACTTTAACTTGACATTAATACATTGCAGCAATTAAATATTCTTTTGAGAAAGCAATCAAAATATTGCCAAAAATTAACGCGTTTAAACAATATTACTTACGCAAGCAGGAACTTGTTTACTTCTGCACGATGTAGTTGTGATGCGGATTTATTCCTCCGCCCAATAGCAGCTCATCTTTCGAAGTGTCCACCATTTTTTGGGATGGTAAAATTGAGGACATTTTCGTCTGCACAGTTGATGCGGACTGTTCAGTCTAGAATTAGATATTCTATTGTCTATGGGTTCAACCGTCACTGACACAGGAGGCTGTATAAATATTTGAACATGTTTTGTATTTGAAACCAGAATATCTCTCTGTGTGAGGGCATCTGAGGGAGAAACTGAATACAGCAACGGAATCAGCGGTGCCAACTTCCTAGTAGTGTTCCATAGTAACTATGGGTCTATCTTGTTTAGTTTTCGAGATATGACCACAGGACGGACAACGGCAGATGGACTGACAACGGCAACCATTGCATAGCTGGCCTTAATGCGGACCAAGGCGGACCAGCAAAAACAATGCAGTGAATGCAGTAAAAACTCACTGCGGCATGAACTTGTAGTGACATTGTTGACGGAATGACAGACATTAATGATGTATTTGTCGTCAGCATTCGTTGTAGTGACATGCCAACCAGAATCATGGCGCACCAGTGGCGACAGGTCATACTTCCGACCACTTTTGTCATATGCTTGACACTCTGTAACTTGTACTGGAACATACGCCAGCGACGTCGCTACTTCAAATATGTAAATATTTTCCACTTGTTCAACGAAGCGAGGTTGGATTTCTGATGGTAAAACTGATTCGTTGTACACGAAATTTACCTCAACCTTCGTTTCACCTGCAACACAATATTAAATGGCATCAGAGGTTAGCACTGTTCAGTCGACCAATTCCTGCAATACTTCACGGCCATGGTTGAAACCTTTTCTTATAATAAGTGTTGTTAATATATGACTCAATAACGAGAACCAGGTCAGGCCAGGTCCTTGAAAGTGAAGTCCTACTCCTTGCCCTTGCTCTTTTAATTCTTGTCCTTGATGAATAGTCTACAGCAGTGCTTTGTTTTGTATTACCATACTTACATACGATTAAATAAATCCCAGAAACACAAAGGCTTGTCAGGATATGCTGCAAATGTGTACTCACTGAACATATATATTACTTAATTTAAATTAGCAACTTGTTTTCCAACAAATCTGTTATTCACCAGTGCATAAACATCTGTTTGTTCATTACGTCCGACAAAAGAGAAGGGTAAATGTGTTTGCCCGCATTTGTTTGTCTGTCTGTTAGCAAGATTAGTCAAAAACGCGTGCATGGATTTGGATGAAATGTTGCGTGTTGACAGAAGTCGGGACATGGACGAACTGATTAACTTTTGAGCCCGATCCGGATTATAGTCCGGATGCAGGAACCGGATTGCTTTCTCCAATATCGTATGCGCTGCAACACAGAATTTTATTACGTCGGGAAAATTCCACGTATCGGTATTGGGCGCCCGTCGCTGCAGCGACGCGTGGTTTTAAAATGGTTTTATTCACCACGAGCCGTGGGAACAACTTTGTCGGAGGTACATGTGCTCCACCGAGTGCCCTTCTAGTTGTCTGTATTTTAGTTGAGAAAATAAATCAAATCCAATCAAAACGTATACTTCTGAAAGTCCCTGACCACAAAGTCCTTGTCCTTGGTCTGTTAAGTCCTTGTTCTTATGGTTCAAGTCATTGTTAAACACACTGTTTATAAGTATAAACAAACAATCACATTTCTGCACAGCAAACTGCAATCAAGCATAGTTGCCAACGTTACGACTATGCAGTGCTGCCAGTGGAAGCTGTAGCGACAAAAGAATTCATAAGATATGTTTCAAACAGCCGATACAACAACTTCCAAATTCAATAATACTGTCAGCAAACAAGCAGAAGGATTGTGCTTTTTACTGACCTAAGTGATACAACAGCTGCAGAAGACCATCATGCAATCTCAGCGACGACGTTGAAGACAGTCCAAGCACAGCATCGTCACTGCACACAGCTGCGTCAGCCGCCGGACATGACGCAGCCACTCCGCAAATGTTAATCTGCATAGTGCAACTCGCTGATCAAGATATATAGCCACACAGTGCACCCAAATATAGCTTGTAACAGTGGGAAGTTTACCACAGCTCACTAAGAAAGTCACACAATACACTTCAAGCTAACAGAACGAACGAACGTGTATTAACAAACTAGTTACTAACTTCATTACATTCACAAAATACTACATACTACGCCAAACCTCTGGAGATAAAAACCACTACAAAGTTTATATTTACGCTCTGTTATTTTAAGACTAAAATGATACACAAATTATTAAGATTTTCAGATCAATTCCAATATAATAATAATAATAACCAAGACAATGTTTACGGTGCTGTCATCATGGCAGAGCCATTGCGAGAGTTCATCTGGTTCATTTGATGAATGTAGAATGGCGACAAGCAGCCGCCGACCCAAGACCAAGCCAGATGACTTAGGCTGTGAGTCCGCCTGTACAGGCTGCCAGAAACTACACCCACCATCGCCATTTATTATTATTACTCAGCCTGAAAGCTGATACTCATTTTACCGTCCCACAGAGGGTAGAAGGCTGAGTCGACCTAGTTGGCTGGTTACATACCGCGATGTTTTACCTGTCCACAGACGGTCACCCATCCTGGTACTAACCGGGTCTGACGTAGCGCAACTACGTTGATCGAGGCAAACGCGTTACCACTATGGGCGATGACACACACAGCAATAAATTGCGGCAATATTATGGCACAACTTTCTTGCGTCTGTCATAGCTACTTGCGGTAACTTTAAAAAGTTGCCGCAAGTTTTTTCGCAATAGAAACACCTCTATTTTCTGGCAACTTCTCACGGAAATGCTGCATTGTGATTGGTCAGTTGTTGTTTAT
>Ga0209149_1001170_pt1 | contig 12796 bp, 10 predicted proteins | sample WorMetTyACAVOLI2_FD_187423 | JGI IMG/M metagenome (GOLD analysis project Ga0209149, IMG submission 187423) | Marine gutless worms symbiont microbial communities from Max Planck institute for Marine Microbiology, Germany - Olavius algarvensis... ... | reverse complement strand
ACATTGTTGAATCCTGCCCCCTGACAAAACTGAATGGTGGCTTATCTCGGCTACACTCTGAGGATGAGGACGCTGTTTCATGGCTGACCAATTATGGTAAATGACACGCATACGAGAAGAAGAATGGTCTACTGGCATTGTGGCTGGACTTGTGGCCAGTTGACGTCAGGAGTCGATGGGGGCGTGGCTGGAGGTCGGCTCGGGTGGTCGGTTCTCACCTGGTGTGTGGCCCTACGGTCTGGCGGTCGGGTTTCGGCCTCCCTCAGCGACGGTGGTCTCTGCTGGGCCGTTTTCGCACGGAACAGGGACACTGTGGTGCCTGCGGAAGGAAATGGCGACTTCCAGACACTGATCTGTGTCCTTGTGGTGAGACCCAGACGATGTCTCACATTGACGAATCCTGACCCTTGGCGGGACTGGATGGCAGCTTGTCTCGGCTGCGCTCTGCGCATGGGGGCGCTGTTTCGTGGCTGACCAGTTATGGTTCATGACACGATAACGAGAAGAAGAAGAAGAATGTTCTACTGAAGTTTCAGGTCATTGGTATCCATCTTGAACTGCTTGCTTCTAGGCCTTGTTGTTGATCTTAAAGAAACTGATTAAGTTTTGTTCTTAAGTAGCCTTTATTTTGGTTTTAGTCCTGATCTGTGATAATTTTGGTTTTAAATTACTGGTCTGTGTCTTGATCATACACTTGAATTCTTGGTCTCACACTAGTCTTCGTTTTCAGTAAGTTATTAACAAGCAAATAATTAACAGTAGTGGGCTTTGGTCTTTGTCGTGGACTTTACATGGTCTTACAGACAAAAAAAACTACACAGGTCTTGATCTTGGAAGTTACTACTGACATTGTGTTGTAGTCCAGTGGATCTTCAACACCGATCGGTCAGCCTGTGAGTGCTGTTAGCTCTCGACTCCTTACTGGAGGACTGCAGCCAAGTTCAGCCGGTATTTATGCCTGATTTATATTTGGAATTTCATTTGATGTTCACTGTTTCATTATGTTGGGCTGAACTGCTTCACTCAGTAATAGTCGTCGAAATAGTAACGAGTTTGTGCGTGTGGCAGGTTCAAGTTCAGCGGCTGGTACGGCTGCAACTCCCAGTTCAGCAGGTAATGCGTCTTTGATGTGGATCTCACTGTTGCAATATCTGAATGTTGTAAGTCATTTTGTGCATAGGTAACTAACCGTAGCTATAGCTCAGATTATGTAATGCATTAAGTAAAGTTTTCGTGTCAAATGTGATGTTGTAAAAGTCATTGTTTTACAATGAAAATATGATAAGCTAAACACTTTTGTGAAATAAACGTGAATGATTGATTGATGATTGATTGATACATACGAGCTAATGAGCGTGTCTTGTAAGTAAAATAAAGAAAAAGTAAGTAAAGTGAATACGGCCGTTTGTATAGCACATAGTCATGAACACGCCTCTAATGCTCTACCGCTTCCCGTAAGTCGGCACCGATCTCCGCTAGCCAGCCCATTCATCCAGGCAATCAGCGAACACTGCAAGACCACGGACACGGGCTGGTGTGTCATGCGATATGCCCGTTTACTCCCCCAGCTTTTGCCAGGTATTCATTCCAGCCTGTACAAAGGGCAGGCTCAGGCTGAGTAGGCCTAGGTACCTGGTTCCGCGCTGAGGTGGTTTACCCGTCCAAACACGGTCACCGACCTAGGCACTAACCGGGCCTAGCGTAGAGTAACTACATTCATCAGCCGGAACGTGTTACCACTACACTAAACCAGCAGCTGTCAACCACAGTCGCTGCATAGTAGGTAACGGTTATCTTTTAAGTAAGTAAGTAAGTAAGAGTAGTTATATCCGGCACCTAAAAGCAAGAGTCACTAGGCACCGAAGGTATGTGGGGGCCATATATGTCGCTTAAGTGGATGTGTCTGGCCACAGGTTGTGCAGCCGTGTTGTATTCTCGTCCTCTGCACTCAGCAGACATTAATAATTTTGTGTTTTCTGTTGCTGATGGTTTCATATAGGCACAACGGGAGCTGTTCAGAACCTGCGCATCATCCACGGCACTGACGGACAGGTTCAAGTACAAGGCCTGCTGCCAGGTCGATATTATCATATTACATTAGCATTGTCAGTGTGACTGAATGATAGGTGTATGTCTGCACATCAGAACATTATTATTTTGAACATATGATTGCACTGATGAAAGAAACACATTTCATTTGTATGGTTTTGGCATTTTTTCTTGAAAGCCACTCACTTGATAGCAAAACCAAGAGCTGATGTCGCCATATGTATTTGGCAGTAATTTTCACCATCTCTGGCAGCGTACTGTACACCATTTTAGCTCTGCCTTCTCCTTCCTCTATGATGTAAAAGCATCATATTGTTACCTCTGATAAATTTGAGTTTAAAGTTGGTGGTTGATCATTTCTAATCTGTATTGTACTTTGTAGTTTTGCATTAACATAATGTTCTGCTTCATCTTTAACCCTGTGATGCATTTTTTGCGCGTGCTGTTATGTATAGGGTTAATTTGTCGTTGATTAATGTGCAGGTCAGCAGGTGGTACGTTTACCTGATGGTCGTCTACATCTGATATCCGCCATTACGCCTCACAAGACTGTCGGCAGTTCATCATCTGCGCTTCTTTCTCAGACTCTGCCGGCCTCGTCTTCAACCCCTCGGCCGACCAGTGCCCCACGCCAACTGCTGATACGAGGACAGAGGTTTGTGCTGTCCAGTACACCAGGAGCTCAGGTTCTGCTTGCCCCGGGGAATGTTGAAGGACAGAAAACAATCGCCAGTCTGTCTGGATCTGCGTTATCTCAGCCACAGTTAATGCTGACGTCGCCCAGTCAGTCTACGATGATACGAATGCCGTCCGGCCAGCATGTCGTGCTACGATCTTTACAGCCGGGCACCGTAATGGCAACACCTCAGTCTTCTACCGCTGTTGGGATTAATGCAGCCCAAAGTCTCTTTTCAGCAACCGGCAAGAGTCCACCGTCGAGTTCATACTCTGTTACACCAGAAGTTGTCCAGCAAGGTAATTGATACGCGTTGCTAGCATGTCATTGTCATTGTCTCCGTAACACAGTAGCTGGCTGTTGTGTTTCTGTTTATGGATACTTCTTCTTCTCATATGTGTGTCATTTACCATAATTGGTCAGCCACGAAACAGCGTCCTCATCCGCAGAGTGTAGCCGAGATAAGCCGCCATTCAGTTTTGTCAGGGGACAGGATTCAACAATGTGAGACATCGTCTGGGTCTTGCCACAAGGACACAGATCAGAGTCTGTAAGTCGCCATTTCCTTCTGCAGGCACCGCAGTGTCCCTGTTCCGTGCGAAAACGGTTCAGCAGAGACCACTGTTGCCGAGGGAGGTCGAAACCTGGTTGCCGGATTGTGGGGTCACACACTAGGTGAGAATTGACCACCTGAGCCGACTTCCAGTTATGCCTCCATCGACTTTTGATGTCGACTATGGATACTAATACATCATGTTGTTTATGGTCACTAATACATCATGTCTTACATGTTACTGAACATATTTAGTTGTGTTGTTTATTGATGTGCTGTTGACAGTCAGGTGCCGACTGACTTGAAGCACTAGTAATAGTAATACTAGGACATTGTTTATAGTACTGTCGTGACTGAGAGTTCATGTAGTTCATTTGGTGAATGTGCAACAGCGTCACACAGCTGCCGACCCTCGGATCAAGTGTTAGTAGTGTTTAGACAGTAGAAATTGTATGGTGTTTGTAACACAGCTGATAGGTTTGTGAATAGATGACGTTGGCATTGCTACTGCTGCAGATGCTTGTCTTAGGCATACATTAAGATTTGTCTGCAGCCAATTACCGACTGTGCATCTTTGGTTTTACGGACACCCTCTGTCACATGTTTCTAATCACATGGATTGATAATTATTTATAGGATAGTTGCTGAGCCACGGCTCAGTGGTTACGGTGATGCACTATCACATGGGCAACCCGGGGTGTGATTCCAGCAGCCACTAAGTCCTGTATGATCTGTTAGTAAAGCCATCTAGTCAAAACTTTTCAAGTGCTCGACTAAAATTTCTATATTTACAGTGGGCATAGACAAGCCTTCAATTGATGAAAGTGCAACATAAAAAGGTAATTTTATACTGTATATTCCAGCATGTAGAGAAACCAGCATGTAAGTTAGTCTTACCACCTTGGAGGCTAAAAATGGCCAGAATTGGAGACCTGCTTATAAGTCGACCTCAAACATTGTTAGACATTCTGCTGTGATGCTTAATACTTTTACCTATACTGGCTGTATGCATGTGTAGAGCATCACAACTTGCATAGTTGCGAGTGCCAGGACCAACCTGCATTTGTGTAGACCCTCAATTATTGGGGCGAAAATTTGTCAACTTGTGTGCTAGAATATATGGTGGATTAGTAGTAAGTAAAGAGTGTGAATGATGAAAATTTACTGTAAAAAGTGTGTGTTTGTGTGTGTGACTGTATGTGTGGCTTGTGACAAGTCTTACGTCTATGTGTGTGTGGTCTTAGTGGTGTCCCAGGCATTGCTGCAAGCTCATGACCCAGACATCCAGGCCAAGCTGCTGGCCATGCAGCGTCAGATGCAGCTGAGCGGTGCAGCAATTCCTGCCGATAGCACTACTACTGCTGTTGCTTCTAGTCGGTCCACACTGACACACGACCTGCCTGCCTCCGTAGCCACAATACGACACAACAGAGTGATGACTGCTGAAGAGAAGGAGGAACAAACAAGGCGAGACTTTATCATGTTACTGTCACTGTGTAGTTGTGTTTGTGTCAAGAGTTGTGTTGCAGTCAAAAATCACTGTACAAATGTGTATTCAGTTCGACTGAAATCTCATGGTTTCCATTCAGAGAAGCAAGACGACGTGAACATCTTATATTTGTTCAAGTTTAGTGCACGTTAATGCCCGGCTACTGACTCTAGTAATGTTTTACAGTTTTTGCCAATGTAAACTCAATTCGTGTGGTTAATGGCTAGTTGTGAGGGTTCCTACTGGACATGGCAGACTTGCACAGTCCATCCATTTTATGGGTTTATCTTGGCTACCAATGGTCTCCAAGAGGTCTTCAATGAAACCTTTCAAGATGCTGTTCCTGCAGTATTTTTAACATACTCCCTGTTGCTGGATGCATGTCTGGATGTCAATGCACCTGTTAGACATTGCAGCATCAGTTTTAGTTTGTTCATTTTGATGTATGGAATGACTACATATAGTTTGTCAAGACTAATGCTGATTTTTCTGGGCCAACATGTTACAATGCTGACATAGTTTGATGTGATATTTTGCAGGATGGCGGCATGCATGCAAGTAATGAAGAGCTTGCTGGACTCAATTGATCGGCAGGAACGCATAGATCTCAAGCGACAACGCAAGCAGGAAACGTCCGACGAGCGACTAAAACGCATGTCACAGCAGCGCCTCGATTCTCTGCTGCAGAAACACAGAGACAACTTGCGCAAGGACATTCTCAAGAAACGCCACCTGCTCGAGCGTGAAATTGCCAACGAAATACATGTATGCTTTTGTTTGTCCTCTCATTTGTATGGATTGTGATAACGATAATTATAGTAATTAAAAACTAATGGTGGGTATTATTATATCACTAATTGTAGTATTCACTTACTTTAATCTATGTGTGTTGCCATCAGATGGACAAACTGACAGGCAAGCAGTCTGAGAAAAATGGTCTTTAATACAAGCATGTGATCCATGAATTTCTTTATTTAATGCACTTGGAAGTGACTTGATCATTTGAATGCTAAAAGTAATGCACATTTTTACTGTCGTTGTCTACTGTCAGCGGAGTTGTGAAGCTGTTACCTAAAGCATTGTGACAGTTGTAGATGTAGATGTACACTGTGTGTTAGGCTGAAATTTCGGCCGCACTGGCAGCACGCTATAACAGGAACACTGCCTCGGCAGTGACAGCATCAGGCAGGAAACGTAAAGCTGACGCACTTCCAGCAGCCACTGCTGCTGCTACGGCCATTGCTGGTTCTCCCATGAAATCTGTCCATCGAGACTCTGGTGCCACGAACAGAAGACGAACACAGAAAACTTCCGCTGCAGCTGCTGCAAGCTATCAGTCAAAGACCAATGTTGATGACACACTCTACTGCCTGTGTAAAACTCCCTATGACGAGTCCAAGTAAGTGTCAGCAAATGCTAGCCACTTCTTTGCTTTTTTAGAAATTTAATAGTTATGCTGCAGTGATGTAACTAATGATGACTGCAGATAATCCACGAAGTGACAAAAGCTATTTTCCATCGTCATTTGGTTTGACTGTAGAAACTGTTGCAGAATGCAAAAATGGGAGTTTTGAGGGGCAAAAGTCAAAATAATGGACTGATGGTTTGTGTACAGAACTGTAGCCGTTATCTGTGCAATATTTGATGAATGTAGATGTTTGTTGTAAACTATAGAAGTTAGCGTTGCATCGATAATGGCAAACCATAGCCAACATCTGCTTGCAAGTTCTTTATAGGCTGTAAGGTGTGTGCCTGACCAGTGCGAGGTCTACACTGTGTATAGAGATGGATATAATACAGAAGATGTAGACTTTGACATACAGTGTACATAATGTTTGTTAGATTCTACATCGGCTGTGACCGTTGTGACGACTGGTTCCACGGCAGCTGTGTTGGCGTCACAAAGTCCGAGGCTGATCGTATGGACACATATGTGTGTCCAATATGTCAACAGAAGGAGTCTGTCGTTGATGCCGATGCCGCCTCAGTGCCTCTGCAAGAACGGCACTGGCTTGAACTTCGACGCGTTGTCACCAGTCTTCAGGTTAACACCAGCTCAGGCAGTTTCTTTACTATGTGCTGCTATGTATAGCAGCACACTGTATGTGGTACATCTATGACAAAATATTACAAAAGTATTTGCACAGCAAAAACACCGAAAATGAGGCCTAAAACCCCCATTGTTGAGGGAACCAGACTGCCATTTAACACAGCAAAGCATTATCCGGGATGAGATATGCTGTACGTGGCACTACAGCTTGTTTATGATCAATTTACAATTTCTTGGATAATGTGGTGACAGCCAAGACATCTGTCTGCTGTGTTTGACAGCCGGCGGGGTATATCATTCATGTTTGATTGTAACTTTGTGACAGTGTTTGTAATTTTGTAACTTGGCAAGATTCCGGGAAACTGTCAAAACAACCATTACGACACTTTGAGAATAAAGCAGTGGTGATGGGATTGTGCCATTACACCACGTTTTAGCAGTGTGGCACAGGGCGAGGTTTGCTGTGTTTGCCATCAAGTCTTGTTACTCATGTAAGTTATTTGCTTATTAGCTACTGATATATGTAGGGTGGGTCCCCAAAAAAGTAGTACACCAAACTTGTGGCATAACTTTGTCAATTCTTGACGTAATCTCAAGATTCTTTCACCACTAGAAAGAGAACTAAATTTCCAACAAAACCCATATAATACTTCCTACCACACCTTCAGTATGTTGCCGCACTACCTTGCGAAAGTTAGAAGTTCGAATTTTGACAAAACCGACACTGTACGAGTTCCCAAGCAGGCATTCCACCAGATCTGTGGCCACAGAACAGTCCTGGCCTTAACCCTGTCAACTAGGCCTTACAAGATATGGAGCATCGTCCAGCAGCAAGTCCATCAGTTGCAGGTGCACAACATTGATGAACTGAAACAGCGTTTGTTGCATGTTTGGAACGGCATTGACGAGACCATCACTGACAAATGACAATGCAATTGACGAGTGGTGTAGGCATCTTCACGCATGTGTGCGGGCAAAAGACGGGACACTTCAAGCAACTGTTGTGACAATATTCAGCCATATGACAAGAGACGTTTCAGTTTTTGTCTAAAGTGACACGATGTTAGATTGGGTTTTTTTGTAAATTACCACATATTCAAACTTCTAACTTTCACAAGTTATTGTGGCAACATACCAAAGGTATGATGGGAAGTATTATATGGTTTTGTTGGAAATTTAGTTGTCTTTACAGCAGTGAAAGAATTTTGAAAATTTGGTAAGAATTTTAAAGTTATCGCCATGAGTTTGGTGTACTACTTTTTTGGAACACAGTGTATATATAGTCTTATATGTGGTGAAATTATATCTATAATACTGAAGAGACTATTGTATCTTGTCATATGACAGACACACAAGATGGGCTGGCCTTTCCTTGAACCGGTTGATGCTTCAGAAGTTCCAGATTATTACATTGTCATCAAAGAACCAATGGGTAAACTGTTACTACTACTACTACTAATAACATATTTCTATCCCGCCATAACTTCAGTATTGCTAGTATTAGTAAGAACAATAACAGCAGTAACATTTGCAACAAATAATTTCCTAGCACTGAACAGTTATAATGCAGCTAAGTTATGTTGTAGTTTATGTAAAATTAAATAAATAGTTTTTTATAGACTGCATCCTCATTGGTTGTGTACCAATATCTGAGCACCAGCATTGTGATGCTGAACGTACTCAGCGAGTTAAACTGCTAGGCATCTGTACAGCTGATAAACTGAATATGACGGAGCATATTGCACGAACTGTTGTAGCATGTAATCAAATGTGTATTTATGGTGAAGTTGAAATGGCAGAATCTGCTGGTTAAATGTCTTGATAAGATTTTTGATGCAGGATTATGTCAAAATTATTGTTTGCTTCACCCACATGATTTGTATGCAGTAGTGATAAGCAGTTTTCAGTTATTCAGAATTTATTGGGAAAGCACAGATGTGGGGTTTGACTAAAAAGCTGTGATGCCAGTGAGTTTCACAGGACCTGCATTGCAGCCGTTTGAGTCTGCGTGCATTTGGTGGTGTAGATCTGCAGACAATACGCAACAAGGTGGAGTTTCGACAATACAAAAGTGTCAACGACTTCGTCAAAGACGTGACAAAAATGTTCGACAATTGTCGATACTACAATGCACCGAACACGCCATTTTACCGCTGTGCTGAAGTACTAGAAATCTACTTTGTTGAAAAGCTGAAGTCTCTGAAAGCAAAATTGTAGCAGTTGGCATATAGGGGCATCACTGTTGCAGACATATCCATTTCTTTTTGTGATGGCGTGCACTGGTATAGGATACTACGGTACTGCATTTGGTTTTCTGGTCCAGTTTTAAAATACACAACCAGTGGTTTTGGTATTTAGAACGTTTTTGGAGTTTTCAATGAACTACAGTAAATCATACATGTTTTATGTAATACGTTAAATTATCATTCTTGGTCCTGTAAAATTATTTGTGTCGCAAAATGGAGGCAGTGTCATAGTATGTTAATGTTGGTTGTGACATAACCTGTTGAGAGAATGCTTTGCATTCCAAAAAAGCACTGGTTGTGTTGGCAACGAATAGGATGTTCTGACCTGCTTCCATCACATCTGCGCGCAATCTTTTGCATTTGCACATAGTTTGTGTACAAAGTACAATGCAAATCGCATATTTGCAGGTTGCTTGCTAGGACAGCTTTGGACTAGTTTTCCAAATCTTTTGTTACCATTAATGAATTTCCGGTGCATTTAAATGTAATGTTGGCCAGCACGCCTGCAATAATTCTATGAGAACACTGCAGTGGCACATTTTTTACTCGTAGTCCAGCTTGACTGACACCCCACACGTGAGGTGTGTGTGTATAAATGTAGTTACAATTTGTTGCTATTAACTTATATTTTTAGCCTTTATGTAGGCAGCATTTATGCACGTAAGTGATGCGATGGTTCTGCATGAACCCAGCGGAGCACAGAGATGGCAGTTAAGAATTACTTTGGTTTGAGGATAGGTTATGGTAGGAAGTAATCATGGTTTGCCATGTTAGTAGAGCGTTCTCTCGAAGCGCGACCACGTAAAACGACAAGGAAAGGTATTTCTGTATGTTGTTACGGGCATTTGTCATTTTTCTAAAGTCTTAATTGTCGTTATTCTTATTGTCATTTTTGAAAAGTTTTTATGCCTTGCCAGAGTGGTGTCGACATAATACGAACGTCAGTGAACTAGTCTTGTTCTTGGCTCTATACGGTCATTCCAGCCAGCGAAACTAATGAGCAGTTGTTTAATATGCAACACGTACTGAGATATCATTTCAAATCGCTGCACCTGTTACACTTATTTGTAGTTTTTTGGTATTACATCTCCTTGATCTGTGGTCAACAGTATTGGCTAATTATGCTGTACTAAATAACAATAGAAATAGTAACGTATCAACTTCAAAACGAACCCGACATGTAACCTTCCCATTCGGTTTGAAGATATCCTGTTATGTTTGCATGACGTGACGACATTTTGTGGCAATTTTTTTATCAAGTTTTAATGCGTTATATGTTACAAACATCTCACACAACCTTTTAAAATATGAACTTACTATGTATGACTTTCCATTCAAGTTACCTCTGCACAGTACAGATGTAGTGCAAGACACAACGAGGTCAACTATGGCAGCAAGCAGTACGATGTTCATCTGTAGTAGTTTGCAGTATTGACTACTGTACTTAGACACCGCAGCCGTACACTTTTTGTCGGTAATTTAGAACTATCTTAGCTCGTATTAATTGGCCGACATCTTTGTCGAGATTAAATAACACACTTGTTGTTATTACTGGTATTATTATTTATTATTTATGTTAAACCTTGTTCGTATATAACTGTGTTCACTGACACTGGCAAAACTTGTTTTGTGCCCCTGCCAGGCCAGACTGGCTGGAGGCGTAATGTTTTTTACATGTCCTTTCGGATCTGCATCCGTTCGCTCTTCTGCTACTGAACTTGTGAAAATGATATGTTGAAAATGAAAGAACCGATTGGTCCATGGGGGAAGGGCATGAAACGAACAACATCGGTGGTCAGAGGTCAAGATCACATGAGGCAGAAGTTAGATTTGGAGGGTCTTTGGGTCCAGTAGCTTTTCTGGTTATTAAATTCACAACACTGTTTAGTTATAATCAACGACCTCATGACTGTGAACAGGTAACTTACTGTATATTGTGCAAAAGCTACTGTGAATCCAGTGTGCAAAAGTATTTGTAAAACATACAGTGTACACGTGACACACTACAATCTGGTACGACTGCAGATCTGTTCGTATATAAACAGTTACTAGAGACAGAAATGTCCTATGTTTCTTTCTTGGCAGAGCTGTCTGATGGCCTGCACAGGACGGCAATAAGAACGACGGCAGACATGAACGTCACAAATACTGTTACTATAGTGACGAGTGGAAGGTGACAGAGTTGTCCAACTGGAACTTCAAACATCAGTTCCTAAAAAAGTCACCATATCACAAATTCACAGTTCAGTAATCACTTGCCAAATGATACTTTTATGTATGCTACCTTAACCTTTATGTAACCTTGCAAGCCTGTGAATACAAACTCTTTAAAACAAGAACTTAGCTATCGCCAACAGATCGCACGTCAGCTGCGCACACAATACGCTGAGGCATCTATAGGCATAAATATAACACCGTGACCTTGAAATCTAGGTTAAGGGTCACTCAAGGTCACTGGAAACGGAACCATTGGATAGATCATACACGACTTAGTAGTAGTCGAGTTATGACGTTTAATACTATTGTGACCTTGAAATGTGGGTTAGAGGTCACCGAAGGTTATTGAAAGTGGTACCCCTTGAAAGCTTGGGTACGGTTTCCTATTCGCCTTCCACAGTAACTATGGCCGTATCTTTAGCCATTTCGGAGATATACAGTGTCGAAGAATGGCGTGACCTTGAAAAGCAGGTTAGGGGTCGTTCAAGGTCATTGAAAATGGCGCCGTTCGATAGACCATATGCGACTTTCTGTTGGTCGGCCATTGTAAATACAGCTCTGTCTTGTACCATTTTCGAGTTATGTGACGTTGAATAATATCATGACCTTGAAATCTGGATTAGAGGTCACTCAATGTCGTTGAGCTGGTGCCATTCGAAAGCTTGGGTGCGGTTTCCTATTCGCCTTCTATAGTAACTGTGGCTGTATCTGTAGCCGTTTGTGATATTCAGGATCAAAAAATGGCGTGACCTTGAAAACTAGGTTAGGGGTCGTTCAAGGTCATTGAAAATGGCGTTGTTCGATAGACCACATGCGCATTTCTATTGGTCGGCCATTGTAAATATAGCTCTATGTTGTACCATTTTCGAGTTATTTGACGTTGAATAATATCGTGACCTTGAAATCTGGCTTAGAGGTAACTCGAGGTCATTCAAATTGGTGCCATTCGAAAGCTTGGGTACGGTTAACAATTCGCCTTCTATAGTAACTATGGCCGTATCTGTAGCCGTTTGTGAGATATTTAGCGTCAGGAGTGGCGTGACCTTGAAAACAGGGTTAGGGTTCATTCAAGGTCATTGGAAATGGCACCGTTTGATAGATCGCATATGAGTTGCTATTCGCCTTCCATAGTAACTATGGCAATATCTTGTATCATTTACGAGATATTTTTTATACCCCACCTGTATTTAGCACCCCCGCAGGGGGTGTCCCCATCGGAATTTCGTGAAGATGTTTGATGCTGGTAAAACTAGAATGATTGGGCTACCGTACGGTGAAATAACTTATGACGATATGTTAAGCCGTTTTCATCTGCTACCGGAACGTTACGGACAGACAGACAGACGGACAGATTTGCTATATCAATATCGCGCGTCAGTATGCTGACACTCACTCACTCACTCACTGCTGCGCTTGACCAGCTGAGGGTCGTAGCGTCCTCCACATCGAACGATCCTGGCCCGCGATCCAGGCAGCACCAACAGATAGGCCAACGTCTTCTTCCACTTGCTGCAGC
>Ga0209149_1001169_pt1 | contig 12796 bp, 9 predicted proteins | sample WorMetTyACAVOLI2_FD_187423 | JGI IMG/M metagenome (GOLD analysis project Ga0209149, IMG submission 187423) | Marine gutless worms symbiont microbial communities from Max Planck institute for Marine Microbiology, Germany - Olavius algarvensis... ... | reverse complement strand
GGTTCGATCACTAGTGGTGATGATGATAGGGTGATTGAATATGTTGGGTAGGACATTTGCTGCAACCATGGCTGGCAGACAACATTCACAGGGTGTTTCAAAAAAAGTAGCCTCTCTAAAAACTTTTAGGAATATTTTTACTTTGGTTGAGTCTTCTTGTGTGAAATTTTGCAAATTTGTTGGCAATTCATATTCAGATGTATCGACCAATTTTTGTAGATTTATCTCGATATTTCATCAAATAGCATTAATTTTTCCACGAGAACCCGTCGTTTTCACCATGTCGAGTTTTGTGTCTTCACCCAGAAAATGAAAATGCAGTGTACCAAAAAGTTTCAGGGGGCTAATTTTTTTTTAAACACCTTGTATGTACGTCGCTGTAAGTATGATTTTGTTTGTTGTACAGGCATTGATGGGTTTGCAAGGCTCGCTGCCTATAGGCATGCCTGTCAGCTTTCAGAACATGGGTATGCTGAGTGGCTTTCCACAGATGTGGGCCACAGCGGCAGGCCAGCAGTACGCCGGTGGACTGGTGAATGCTAGCCAGCTGCACGAGCTGTATGGTGGAGTGAATGGTGTGGAACTACCACCTCCAGCACACAACCAGCAGCCTTCATCAGTTGCCGGTGACACTCAGCCTTCTGCTCTGTACAGGTGAGTGATGATGATGTGAATGTGATGTAACAGGTGAGTGGTGATGATGACATTGATGATGCTGACAATCTGTTTTCATTGCCACACATAGTGCATAGTGCAGCCTGTGCAGTCGTGTGGTATCCGTTAGTCATTGACATAATAGAACTCGTATGATGGTAATTGCAGTACCAAACATTATGGCAACATTCTAACAGAGAACCCCATAAGGGGGGGGGGCATTAGATGCAAGCGGCCATGAAAAAATGTGATTTTTGGCCAATATCTCGCTATATCTTAGAAACAATAAAAGATACGGCCATTGTTACTACGGAATGAGAATAAGAAACCTTATCCAAGCTTTCAGATGGTACCATTTTCAATGACCTTGGCGATCTCTAACCCAGATTTCAGGGTCACAATTACTGAATGTCAAATAACTCGAAAATGGTACAAGATAGAGCTATACTTACAATGGCAGACCAATAGTTAGTCGTATATGGTGTATCGATCAGAGTCATTTTCAACGACCTTGAATGACCCCTAGTCACGCCAGTCCCTAGTCACGCCAGTATTTGATGCTGAATATCTCAGAACCTGTGATACTAATAGGGACTTACACATGCCCTATTCAAGGGTGCCATAATTTCATTTCGAATGACCTTCAGTGACTTAGTGAAATATTTAATGACACAAAACATTGTACTGTCTCTCAGAGACAGCTCAGCTTGTTTGTATAAATGTCACAAGTTCAGTGGTTCTTTCACTGACATCTGTTGTATTGATTAGAATTTTAGGTAGTCTAGATCATGACATCGACGTGACATCGTGCATCGTGACTCGACCAGTGGTGTCTGCATATTCTGCTTGGCATCAAATGGTACCAATTTGTCCGGAACGATGATGTACGGAGGCTAATGAAGCAACCCAAACTCACTGCTATAATCCAGTCGTGCTGACTTACCCTGTTTGGGCATATTATGCACATGGATGACAACGCAGATGCCAAGAGGTTCGTGTAAGTCCCCCTTCAGCGGACTGGAGAAGACAACCAGGTCATCCCCGCATTACGTGGCTTAGCACTGTCCAACAGGATCTGAAACAACAACACCTTACGCTTCCCGAAGTAGCAGATTTGGCTGAGAACCTTCCTCTGTGGAGGATGATGTCGACACATGGCGCTACACAATCTTAGAGTTGCATGCCAGAAACGACGATGCTAAGATCACGACATAGGCGGCATGTCCGTCGGTGTGTATCACACACTGGTATTCAGTTTACTCAAAACTAATAACTGTGAGATCATGAGGTTTTATCGACTGGTAGCACAAGGACTGTAGATTTTGTAGACCGACGTTCATACCCTAGGATACAGGGACTCCTAACGCTGGCAAGCCCTGCCTGGAACAACTATGTAATCATGCCTCTGTGCTTACGTGCCAGAGCTATCAGCAGCGCTGCTGCATACAGGCAGATAGCGTCAGTGACAGTGCTCTACTTTGGTGATGACGCATGAGGGCACTTGCTGTTGGCTGCAGACCAGCAGCTCATGCGTGTGTGTGACTGCATTAGTATGTAATTAATTTGACAATTGACATCATGCATATGTGCATATTCGACGAGAAGGGCTGTTATGATGCTGAGCATGACCTGCTAGCGACAGCTAAATTGCTTGTATTTGTTGCAGATATCCACAGGGTTTTATGTAGCTGCTGGTGGCACAAAAGGTATGTAGGTTTTCTGTTCAGCACTGTTTTGTTGATGGAGTATTCTAGATCTGATTGGCAGCATTTTCTGAAGTGCATAATTGAACTAGAAGGCACTCGGTGGAGTGTATGTACCTCTGACAAAGTTGTTCCCACGGCTCGCGGTGAATAAAACCATTTTCAGGGTGACCACTTGTCTGGAAAACCTGGAAATGTCAGGGAATTTGACAGCTGTCAGGGAAATGTCAGGGATTTTACTGAAAATCAGGGAATTGTCAGGGAAAAAATCTTGTCAGGGAAAAGTTGCCTAAAACTGTTCATTGTAAACTGCATATTTGTGTCCATACAGGTATTTAGTAAGAGTCCGTTGTGTCTTAAATATTAAATCATGTACTGTTGCATTCCTACCCCCACCACTGACAGTAACACTAGTACGGGCATGATACGAGTAACACTTAACATGCCGAGTGCCACGGAGGAGTGCTGCGAATCGTCAGGGAAATGTCAGGTAATTTCACATTGTCTGGAGAGTGGTCACCCTTCATTTTAAAACTATGCGTCGCTGCAGCGTTGCAGCGACGGGTGCCCAATACCTGTACGTGGGATTTTCCTGACGTAATAAAAATCAGCGTTGCAGCGCATACGATATCGGAGAAAGCAATCCGGTTCCACCATCCGGTCTATAATCCAGATCGGGCTCAAAAGTTAATCAGTTCGTCCATGTCCTGACATCGGTCGACACGCAACATTTCATCCAGATCCATGCACATGTTTTTGAGTAGTCTTGCTAACAGACAGACAGACACTGGTGAAAACATTTACCTCCTCCTTTGTATGAGGTAAATGACTGTTTTGTAAGTTGGTATTAGGTGCTGGTAGAAAGATGTATCATTTTACTAATTTCTATGAAAGTTGGATTTTATTACCTGGTATTTGTTGCACATTTACAATTGTATAAAGAACTTAAGTGCCAATGCTGCCACACTTAATCTCCCTTATTGATTCTGATGTTAGTTTTGCCTAATAGCCATGCACTGCATTGTGCTGTCAGTGCAGAAATTTCTGTGAAACGTTGAATGATTGCATACTGTGTATCAAAAAAGTATACCCATTGAGGTTTGATAATAACTTTTGCAAATGTGGACCAATTTTCAAAATTCTTTCACCAATTGATTCACAGGAAAATTCTCTGTGCACACCACAAAGATTTCCACCTTACCTGCAATATGTTGCTACACTTACTTGCGAAAGTTTAAATCCAAATATGTTGCTGATTTTGGCAGCATCCTCAACAAACTGTTGACATGTTTCTGTGCGCACACTTTGAACACTTCATTTAACAGTAGTTAGACAGATTGTCTCAAAACTGCTGACATTGAGTGAGTGACTGACTGACATTTGTCACATGACGTTTTGAATCAACAGTTGAACTAGGGATGTTAATACGCTGGTACTTGGATACTCTGGTCCCGTATGGCCTACCCAGGTCCTGACCCTGGTCCTGTGAAACCAGCAATCTGTCCAGTTACTGCGATCGTCTTCATAAAAGCACTGACTGCCCGTGTGGCCGCATACAGACTGAACTGTTGTTTATATTGGTTTTATATGTATGTATGTATGAAGTATGTTATATATTCCAGTAGTAAAAGTGTTTGAAAGTTGTTGTTGGTACCGTAGCTAAACTGAACTTCCGGTTGGATGAAAGTAAGTAATAAGTGAGTAACCCGTTTTAATATAACGTCATGGAACAAAGTGTATAGTGCAGAACGTTAGAAAATCACATAAGCAAAAAGGTTACAAAAGTCAAGTATCAAACTCATAACGTCACAATGTGCAGTCAGCAAACTCTCCCTAAAACAGCGAATTTTTCTTGTTTAGAAAGATTAGCATTTCAGGTATGTCAGGTAAAATACGCAGTTACGCGAATGTAGTTTTGAGATTAAACGTCCCGTAGCAGAGAACAATTGTTCTGACTGAACAGAGGTGGCCGGAACAGAAAGAAAGTGCCTAGCAATGAAGGCAGAGTTGCTGGATACTGCCGCTCGTGCTCATGCCACCAGTTTAGGACGGCTTCCACTTATACAGGCAGCAGTTACTGGGAAGTGTGCATGTGCGAAGCTAAATGTCGCTTTGATCATTGTTTGCCTAGACTTCGTGCGGCCCCTTTCATTGCCACATCAGCAGTTCAGCACTCAGCGTTGATTAGGCCAGTTTATGGACATTTTGCACCCGTCGTTGGATATTTTCGACTTAATTATCATAAAGCAGTCACTGTTACATTCAGTCCCTGTAATTTACCCGTCCTGTTTCATTTTATGACTGCTCAGCAAGTTTCAGTCCCGTTGGTTACTTACTATTTTAGGCTGCAATGCATTATGTTAAGACTACCGTCCAGTACATAGATCCTCCTATATATGTCACTTATCTATGCTCCAAAATGGAGGCGCGTGGTTTGAATGTTATTGTTTGCTGGTGCATGTGGAGAATCTTTTAAAATTTGGCTACGTGTTAGCCGTCAGGATCGGGTAGCTTCGGGTATTATTTCGGGTACTTAACTACCCGGGTTCGGGTAGTAAATTTGGGAACCCGGGTACCCGTTAACATCCCTAAGTTGAACATTGTTCAGTAGAACGTTGCAGCACAGTGATTTTTTCACTATGATTATCATTGCACCATCTTCGTTCTTTCTATGCTATATTTCATATGTTGTACATTTAAGTAAAATCATTAGTGTGATATTTCTGTGGCAGGTTACATCAGATCTCACATTAAATTTTAGTTAAACATGGTAATTGTTACGCTCAAAGTGAAAATTCCGTAACATTTTTCGATTTTCAAATTTCACAAGATAGTGTTGCGACATACTGCAGGTGAGGTGGAAATCTTTATGGTGCATACATATCACATTGAAAATTTTTCTACAAATCAATTGGTAAAAAATGTTGAAAATCGATCTACATTTGCCAAGGTTATTATCAAACATCAAGGAGTATACTTTTGTTGAGGTACACTGTAATTTGTCATCTGTGATTTGCAGTACAGCGTTTGCCATTGACATCCGGTGGATACACGACATTAACTGGTGTCAACTGCACATTGTCATATCTGGCGTGACCAGTCATGACGACAAGCAGCTCAAGTTGCTTCACTTTGCAGCGTCACATCTGTCATGCTCGTCTACTCTTCATAGAGCTGTTCTCGCTTGCTATGTCGTCATCTTTACACAACTTGAATTTTCTTTGATGACGTGATGCCTTGACGCAATAATCTCACTACATTGTAGTGAAACTGTTTTTTTCTAACATAATTCTGATCTCGTGTCACCACTAGATTTGTTCTCTGCCATCGTCATGTTCAGCTCAGATCCGTATCATGTGTCATCTGTTTTTGTTGCTTTTTCTTCACCACCAAATGGGTGTGTTATGGTGGGTATTATGTCATAATAATTGGTGTTAAATTTTCTAGTTTTACCATCGTTCTGTCTCTGCGATTTATACATTGTTAAATGATACGCGGCCTCCTATTATGTTGTAGAGTTTTGTTAGTGTTGGGCCTTTCTGCATTTCTTAGATGCACTATCGTGTGATATCTGTTAATGCTGCATGCATTTATTGTCACCATGTGATGGTCTCACTCGCATGCACATGTGTGTAATTTGGATCATTACCGCGCTATGCGTACTATACATAGCGCGGACTATGATGTCGCAAGATGTGTGTCATGCCAATATTGTGTTAAAATGGCTAAACATATCATCAAACTTTTTTCATTGTCAGGTCACCACACCATTCTTGCTTTTCCGTACCAAACATTATGGCAATATTCTGATGGGGACCCCCTAACGGGGTCATTGAATGCAGGTGGGGTATGAAAAAAATTGCGATTTTCGACCAGTATCTCACTTTATCTCGGAAGTGACAAAAGATATGGAACACCAGCAGGAACTCGTATGCAATCTATCGAATGGTGTCATTTTCAATGACCTTGAATGATCCCTAACCCACATGTCATGGTCACACCATTATTTGACTCTGAATATCTCAGAAACTGTACGAGATATGGACATTTGTGATGTAATACTAATAGGGATACACATGTCTGTTCATGGGTGTCATTTCGAATGACCTTGAGTGATGGCGAAATATTCAGTGACACAAAGCATCATGCCTCTCTGAGACAGCTGAGCTTGTTTTCACCAACACAGTAGGAAACAGTTTAGGGATAATGCTGCAGTGATCATGATTTCTTTGATATTAAATACAGTACTTTGCCTGTTACACCATATTCCGTTATTCAAATTTTAACTAAGAAGAATTAACATATACCCCTCTGTGGGTCACCTAATGTTGTACCACTTGAAGCTGGGAGCTGTGATGTAAGCAGTTATTTGTAATCAAAATTCCTGTTGACTGGATCTTGTACATTTTTGCTGCTCTCGACTTTGATCTTCCATTACTCGGCTAGTGACCTTAACAGGTCAAAATAAGTTTCATGTCCAGACTTACTGCTGCAATAACTGCATTTGATGCAGATAACACAGATGTGGTGTGCATGTGTGAGGTAATTGTCTTCTACTGCCCACAGCTGACATATGATCAGCTGAAGGAACTTAAATGTGATAGAACCATTCTCGATGCCTTCAGTTACTAGGCATTGATAACGCTCGATGTGATTTTGATTCAGTCTTCAATAATGATTTTGATATTTTAACTCGTGGTTTCATATTGGCCACTTTGGGAGTTCCAACATTACAATACACAACAACGACTTAACCGCCCTTTATCTGGGACAGCCCGGGTGAGCCGGCATCACCGCTGTCGGAAACATTAACCCAATGTATCACCCTTATTTTCCTCAAATTCCTTACAGGCACTTCCAGCCTTCCCTTGCAGGCCTCCCAGAGTCTAATACTAAAGACAACTCAGGGAAACCGCTGAAAGATACGTGAAGAACCCGAGGTCAAGAACCCAGACTTCCTTTATACTCGCCTAATTTTTGGCCGACCGTTAGGTCTAGGCCTATGCCATAGGAAATCCGTCCGTCCGTCCGTCTGTAACGTTGGTGTATTGTGGCCAAACGGCTTAAGCGATCGGGATGATTTTTGGCACACACCTTGCCCTGGACAACAGTGACCATGTATTAGACGGAGGTCCGAATCCCCCCACTGAGGGGGGAACTAACCCCCGTTAAAGTGGTGCGCGCCCAAAATTTGCGGACCGCTAGGCCAGTAAATACAAATTACCGGTTGCTAAATATTCTACGCAACGCCGATGTAAACAAAGTCGTTTTAACTGCTCTCGTACGGTCGGCCATCCTTGGCAGTAGCTGAGCTCTTGTTGGATCTGATTTGGCACTTAGTTAATTGCTAATCCCCTCTCACTCATGCCTTGCTATGTATGACCACTAGCAGGCCTGCAGCAGCCACACAGATTTGAGAGAAAGTAAGCGCAGCCATGCACCCCAAGGTACTTTACGCTGGATGCCCTTCCTGTAGCAACCCTCCATATTTCCAGGTTTGGGAACCGGCTTAGAATATGCTGACTTGCCAACCCTGAGCCTAGGCTGCTACCCAACACTATGTTAGCATGAAAAATGGCCAAAATAAAATACTTATCTTCACAAATATTATTGATAATCTGAAAAATTGGGGTACGGTAATGTGACTCCAAGGTGTGATGACTATAAATTTATGCATGCAAGTCATGGACAGCTCTTCTAAATTGATAGTATCAGTTCTGTTGTTGTATCTGTAGCTGATAAAGCTGAGGACTGACTGCATTGCTGTCTGTGAAAGACTTTCTAAAAGTGAGACTGATATATAAGAACTCATGCTGTATTAATGTCTGAAAGTCTTTCTAAAAGTGAGAAGTATATAGGATAGTGTGTTGTTGAGTGAAGAGTTATTGTAATTGATTGGTCATGTTAGTATGCAGCATAGTCGTAAGAAGTAGTATAGTATACAGCTTTGTCTGCTGTTGCCAAGTTGTCAGTTTATGCTGAGAGAAAATAGTAATGTTATTCTTAAATATTATAAATTTGTTAATTAATATTTGCACATCATTCATTGTGTGAATTTAGATTTTGTCATTGCACATGTGTAACTTCAAATGTTTCTGTTTTCATTGATGCACTTATCATCGATACTGGTACATAAATTGTCGGCTTTTTGGGTGCAAAATTTGCCCATAATAATTACTTTGCGATGCTGTGCATAGTGCGGACTATGCTGTCACAATATGTCTGTCCGTTCATCACACACACTGGTATTCTGTCGAAGCAGCTGAATTATCATCAAACTAGTTTCACCATGGGGTGGCCACACCATTCTAGTTTTTCCATACGAAACAGTATGGCAATACTCCGATAGGGATCCCCTAACGGGGGCGTCGAGTACAGGGGGGCATGGAACAGCTGCGATTTTCGGCCAGTATCTTGGTTTGTCTCGGAAGTGATATACAGCCATAGTTACTATGGAAACCATAGCCAAGCTTTCAGATGGTACAAATTTCAGTGACCTTGAGTGACATCTAACCCAGATTTCATGGAGGTGATTTTATTTAACATCAAGTAACTCGAAAATGGTACAAAATAGAGCTATACTTACAATGGCCGACCATTATAAAGTGATACAAGGACTAGTGAATGGCGCCTTTTTCAGTGACCGTGAACAACCTCTAACCCAGATTTCAAGGTCATGCCATTATTTGACGCTGTATATCTCAGAAACGGTATGTGATACAGACATAGTTTCAATGGAATACTAATCGGACTTACACACACCCTACGCAACATTGTCATTTGGAATGACCTTTAGTGACTTCACGAAATAAAGAATTACGTGAAGCATTGTGCAGTCTCTCTGCGACAGCTGAGCTTCTTGTGGAAACATTAATGTAAACCTTGTATTTTTCTACAGTTTCAGTATCTGATCACAGTTCTTCTAGTATGATTGCTTCTGCATTTTCGACCTAAGCTGTTGATGTCAGCAGTGCGGTTGCTAGTCATGTTGTAGTTAGTCATACAGAAAGACAGTTGCACGAGTATGTAGCATTTTATTACTGTCTTAGCAATACAACAGATTTTTACTATTAGCAGACAGCATGGGGCAAATTTGTTGTATACAGTGTGTAAATTAGAGTACGTGTGGCACTGAAAGCAGCAATTTTCAGCTCCATCTTGAACTACACTGTGTCTCAAAAAAGCTGGACCCCTATGACAACTTCACCAGTTCACAACATTTACTAATTAATTTTTGTCGAGAGAGACATTATTCAATTCTTAGTTGACTGCAGTAAAAGTTTTTAAAATTAAGTTTTCTGTTCATAAGGCAGCATAAAGTGTGGAAGACGTGTTATGAAGGATTGCTGTGGTATATGCTTTAGCTGGTATACTGCTGTAAAAAGCTGTTATTGTTCATTGAGATTTAAGTAACAATATTGAACACAGATTATCTCTGAAATTTTATTTAAATTAAAGAGCTTTTGATCAAATATCGTAGGTGTGAGGTTTTTGAGACACTGTCTCCTGTTTCGGGGTCTAGTCGCTGCTGTTATGGAAACCACAAAGCTGGGTCTGTGCCAATTTAAAAACTAACTTGGTCATCTGAGAATTGTGTAAAGTCTATCTCTATCATCAATAAATAAATGTTGATGTTTTCACTTGGTGAAGTTGTCAAATTCATTGTAGGGTCCAGTTTTTTGAGACATGTATGTTGTGCACTTTGTGGTAGGGATGTGCGGAATAGATTTTTTATTTTGGTTCAGTTTCGGTTCGGTTTTCTTTAAAAAAACTTGGATTCGGTTCGGAATGAGTTTGATTCGGTTTGGTTCAAAAATGCGGTTTGGTTCATATATTATAGTTATTATATTACTACTCATGTAATACCTGACTAGTTAATTTACAGCAAATATTACAGCGACAGTGGATAGCATGACTTTGACGTCACTCACAACAATGACAAGTAAATAATGTAATTACATTCTAAAATCTTTATGCTAAACTCTGTTTCGGTCTTATTTTAAAACGTTGTTTATCTTTACATTTACTACAAGTAAAGTTACTGTCATTCACTTTTTTTTCTATCGGAAAACCGTCTGAACAGATGTCAAATTTTTGGACGGTTCAGTTTTTTAAAAACCGAATCCAAGGCGAATTTTGGTTTTCTGCACATCCCTACTTTGTGGCAGTGGATGCAGCAGTTTTCACCTCCGTGTTGCTGTGCCTTTAGTTTCTGTTCTGTACAAATTTGTCACCTGTCTATGCTTGAATGTACATGCAGGGTTCCCACTTTCGTTGGTGCTCAGGGAAAATGACGTGTATTTTCTCGAGTTATTTGACTCGACTCTTGTTGTTATTTTGTCTGATACACGTTTGTATTTTAAATGAATAAAAGCAGAATAAAAACATAAATGCTTTTTATCGTATACAATACATGTATAAATCAAAAGGCAGTGGAAATGAGTCAGTGTAGTAGAACCGACTAAAGATTACCTGAAAACAATATTGTTATCTAAGTTGTAGTGTGCGCCCGCGGGCGTGAGTCACTAGTGTGTTAGTCACTGCAAATACTCTTCTCTTTCTACTAGGCTAGCACACGCATCACATTTGGGGTTCTTTTACAAAAAGGAGTATATTATTATTATTATGGTCAGGAAAAGTTCATTTTCAAAATTGAGTGGGAACTCTGTCATGTGTGTGTATTGCACATAATATTTGCTGGCAAATGGTGCCATTGCCTTTATACGTGAAGTGATTATTTAAACGCAATAACAGTTTTCATATCTGAAGAAGTTTTCTGACTGTTTGTTGTTGACAACAGATGTCAGAAGTGTTTGAAATTAAATACTCATTAGTGTATCGCAACAGAATGCTGTTCACGGGATATACAGTATACCAAAACTGTGCTCAGGTTGCTTACACATTAGCAGAACAATCTGTTGTATACTCTTATTGCTGGAATGTGTGGTATGATGAGCCGTTAATGCAGTTATGTTCTGGTTGTCCAGTGCAGTCGTGTTTGTATCATTAGTGATGCATAGTTACTGCTACACGCAGGGTGACCACTTGTCTGGAAAACCTGGAAATGTACGGGAATTTGACAGCTGTCAGGGATTTTACTGAAAATCAGGGAAATGTCGGGGGAAAAATCTTGTCAGGGAAAAGTTGCTTAAAACTGTTTATTGTAAACTGCATATTTCTGTCCATACAGGTATTTAGTAGGAGTCTGTTGTGTCTTAAATGTTAAATATATGGTTTCAGATCGTGTATTGTTGCATTCCTACCCCCACCACTGACAGTAACACTAGTACAGGCATGATATGAGTAACACTTAACATGCCTAGTGCTGCGGTGGAGTGCCGCGAACTGTCGGAAATGGCAGGGAATTTCACATTGTCGGGAAAGTGGTCACCCTGTACATGTTCTCACAGACTGATTTGCGTGGACGCCGATGGTGTTAAGAAACTTGATGCCCGGACAAAATCTGATATATAGTTGATGAAGCTAAACTGTCGGTTGGTTGTTGAAGCCTATCTCAGTTGCCTCATTTTTCAATTACTGTAAACCCGTTTAATTTGGCTGCCTGGTGATTTTGCACAAAATTACTTTGACGCTTTAATTATATTATTATTATTGCATTCTTGTACTGTTATTACTTGTATTATTATTCTAATTATTTGCAGGTTAATTTTTTGACATGTTACTGACATTGGGAAATAAAGGGGACAGTCATATTAATGGTGTTACAGTTAGTGTGTGCCAGCTAAAGCAATTACCATAGCACTCCTTAACACCTCTTCCACAGTTCATAGTTGAAGTTGGTTTTAATTTATCAACAAACATATTTAATACTATACCAGTCCACTACATTTTACACTGTTACCTAGATTAGGTTTTACATATGACATGATTTATAGGTAATATTGCAATCTAGCAACCTACTCAGCCCAATGGGGTAGAGAATAATGCTTCTGCCAGGCTTACAAATCTATCTTCGTTCTTGTGTGACCTTGAACTTTGACCTCCTGCTCACCAAGGTTGATCGTTTCATGCCCTGCCCCATGGACCACTTGCCAGTTTTCATCAACATCGGTTCATTCGTTTGCCGTGTATAAGCGCGTTCGTTGTGTTTTGTCCATCTGTCGAAGCAGTGAACTGGTACACCTGCGTGTGCAAGGTGCATACCTGCCATATAGGGCATTAAAACTGTAGCACCCAGGGGCGGTTCTACGTTGGGGCCGGGGGGCACAGGCCCCCCTAAATGTTGGCCAGGCCCCCCCCCCAAATATTTTTGGTTCCAACAGCAAAGATACGCATTGTTAAAATCTAGGCTGTTTTGTACAGTGGCGAAATCAACACTGGTATCAATTAGTGCATAAGCAATGATGATATTACTGACCAAAATCCTACTGAAGGTGCAAATAAAGCCGTGAAGCCTGTGGCATTGATTGCGCGCTGTT
>Ga0209149_1001168_pt1 | contig 12800 bp, 12 predicted proteins | sample WorMetTyACAVOLI2_FD_187423 | JGI IMG/M metagenome (GOLD analysis project Ga0209149, IMG submission 187423) | Marine gutless worms symbiont microbial communities from Max Planck institute for Marine Microbiology, Germany - Olavius algarvensis... ... | reverse complement strand
AAATATCTTGCCCAAGGATATTACGCGATAGACGTCAGTGGAGCGGACTCGAACCCACAACCTTGCAGTTGGCTCAGTCTGCAAGCTTCGGGCCGAGACGCTACCCACACAGCCACCGCGCCACCCGTACACCACGTTGTACTCTGTAAACAACTGTTTGAAACACTAAGATGAGAAAAGCATTCAGTGAAAGCAAACTATACAGTGATGTGGCAGTGAAGCCCTAGCGTGGTTACTGATAGCGTCATTTGGCGGCGTTTTTGACAACATGCGTCTGGCATAGCGAGAGTGCAAATACTCGTCAACTCGTGTGTTTTACTGCCTGTTGGGCTGTTGCCCTTGCCGGACCCGACGGGACCGCCGCGTTGGTGCGCATTGCCGCCTGAACGCCGCTGCGGCATCGGTCCGTCCCGTCCACCGGTCGACGAGGAAACCTGCCGCTATGTCCTGTGATTGAGTTTCGACATCTGCGTATGCACGGAGGCGAGATGTGTTGGGAGTTCCTTTGATTGCTGACGTCACTGGTATAGCAAGGAAATTCGTGTAGGCGGCGGGCTTGTTTGGAGCAGAGTTTAATCGTCAACGGTAACTGTAACGGAAATGAGAGGCATTCATTAACGATAACGATAATTATTTAAACAAGAATATCGTCACTGTGATAAAGAGCTGGCCCGCCCGCCGGTCCAACCCAAACCGGCCGTTTGCTGTGCTGACGCTGGGGGCGACAAGGCTGACAGGTCGATCGTGCTTTCCGAAGAAGAGGGCGGTTGCCGAGCCTCAGAGGGCATCTGGCGAGACTCTGAATGTGGCAACAGCATCAGCAGTGTGCCAACTTCCTACTAGTATAGTAGTGTTTCATATAACTGTGGGTGCTAATGTAAGTTATGTAACTGAACTGGTTTAAGCAGATTCCTGGTTGAGGTCTGAGAAAACCCAGTCGTGTCTGATGTACCGATGTAACAGCCCACCCATCAAGGGCCAGTGTACCAACTTCATATTATCCATTTTATGGCATGATAGCACTGGTATTTGAAGACTTTACTGGGCGTCTTATGAGAGTTGTTCGAAGCAGCTAGTTTTTGGGGCAATCGATTGTAGAACATCCACAATCTGTGCGAGGCCAGTAACTGGTACAGCAGCAGCCGCATGGTTGACGAGCGTGAACTCTACATGCAGGTGCGTGTTTTGATGTCGACCGAGATACTCCAATGTTGCGGATCGTCAGTTTTTAATGCTGTAACCCGCAGTCTTCACCGCCGTAACCACAACGTCCGGTTGTTGGCGATCAGCTGACTACCACAGCGTCACACAGTCGTATGCGACGCCGACTGACACTAACGCTCGGTCCGATCCATTCGCGATATTCCCGGGCGTGTCGGGGTCCTGGTCCTGCAGGTAGCTAGCTGTAAGAGCCATTGGCGCCGGCTGATTTGTATCGTCGTTGGATACGGCCTGTTATAACTGTAACTCTCCGGCGGGCGCGAGGCCCGTACTTTGAAGTCTGGTGTCCAGACGCGCCGGCGGCATTCATTCGTCGACAATTGTTTTCGTCTTCTGCATCATGCACATCTGTTGCTGAACGCCGTGTCGGATGCACGCCACATCTGTAAGACGTCCAAGTCTGTTTGAAGATAAATGGAAGTCCTGGTAGGCCTAATGGGTGCGTGTTTCCTGGCGTCCGGCTGAACTAGGTGCATCGCATTAAGGTGGCGCTGCAGACGGCCTCGCTGGGATTGCTGCGGGAGGGGTCGCAGGCATTTGAGTGAGCAGTGTTTTACGGCGCAGCGCGTGGTTCTTGGCGATCTGCTAATTACGATATCGTCACAATGGGACGTGCTAATTCTGTTGTGAATTGTAGTGATACTGTAAGCAGGTTTGACCCCAAAGTTACCAGGATCAAAACTCACCGTTCCCCGTGAGGTGTAATGGTACCCAGTTCATACCTGGTAACTACTGGGACAGTTTTCCCGCTGACCCGTCGAGTGGTGCTACTGCGTTTGGCGCCCTGTTCATTCCACAGCGACGTATGTTACATTCTCCTTTCTGGCTAGTTTGTTATAGCTGGCTGGCATTTTACGTGCAACATTTCTCTGTTCATTTTGTGTATATTAAGCGTACTTAGGTATTTAGTTAAGTTACTCTGTTGTGATTTTGGCTGTTTGACTGTGTGAAACGCTGCTAAAACATCAAAGGCTAATGTATTCTGTCTAGACGTGAACGCTGGTGTTTCTGCTTCTACACTTTGAGGCAAAAAAAATTCCACCCTTCTATTTTTGCAATAACTTTGTCAAACCACATTGTATTTTGATAATTTTTGGCACACAGATACTGAAGTAAATTTGCAACAAAACTGCAACAGAATTGCCCACCTCTCTTGCTGGGTGTTTCTACCCTACTTTGTGAAATATAATATGCCATTCTGTTAATAGCCGGTGATGTATGATGACACTTGCTGTTTCTGATAAATGCATTCCTGAATGACCATCCATATCCCGTAGTCTACAGGATTGAGGTCTGGTCTATTGGGAGGCCGCATGTCTGGTGTGAAGTGCGGAGTCTTATGTCACAGCAGCTCGGTGCTCTTGTGCATGCGTGGTGCACTGGAAAGTAAAAGTCACAAGCAGCTTGACAGATGTATGGCAGCAACTGTGTGAGCAGCAAGACATCACTCCTATGCACCATTCACTTTCACCGCTGGCTGCATGAAAACCACATCAGTGCACCAGCGCCTGGAGACACCGACTGAAACCGAAATGCAGGAACATGTTTATCAGAAACGGGCGAGGTGTGTCCATGAGCTGAAATGGCATCTGATTGAAATATGGTCATCAATCAGCAGAGCTTCATTGATAATGATCAATCGATAGATCAGTGGTGAGATTGTTTATTGCATGTCTCGAAGCCATAAGCAAACACTTTGAACATTTGTTCATGACTTTTAAAGCTTACACTACTGCTGTTATGAACAAATTGACTTACGTTTCGTTTCACAAGGTAGGGTGAGAACAGCCGTTAGGAGAGGTGGTCAATTTTGTTGCAGTTTTGTTGCAAATTTACTGAAGTATCTGTGTGCCAAAAAATTATGAAAATATTTTGAGGTTTGACAAAGGTATTGCAAAAATAGTAAGGCCCTAAGGGTGCATTTTTTGGCTTCACGGTGTAGTTATTACATCATATATTACATAGTATCTTTCTCATTTAGTTTCCATAGTTTGAGATACTGTAGAAACCAGAACTTGTACAGTATCAGTTTATGTGCACGCGACCTAATGACAGAGTCATGACGGCAGTGCTCACGCGTAGCTACGAGAAAACAGTTTGAGTCGGTCACAGAACTGCTGCAGTGTCAGTGAAACTGACTTCAGTTGCGGCGGCAGACTATTCCAGCACGTCAGGCCGGACACGGCGAAGCTACGTAGACCGTAGCTGGCAGTCCTGGTACGTGGGATCGGAAGATCATTACGAGCGGCTGATCGTAGCTGACGACTACGTGTGTCGGCGGACACTTGTGGGCGTTGCTGCTTTGCGTTGTTTGTTGGGCACTTTGTTATTGCACGGTTTTTGTCCGCCAACTGTGCTGGTTTGAGAACGGAAGTCTGTCAGAACGACAGTCATTTCCTGTCTGATAGGACAGTCACTATTCACTCTGATGCACTAGGTTGGCGTTGAGCAAGACAAATGAGTTGGGCAGTGTTTCTGCCGTCTAATCTGGATTTCTCAATGGCCACTGCACTGTCTGTTGTGACCTCCACGGTGGTGTCTAGGCGGGAGTCCAGTGGCAGCATAACGTATACTGTATACTCTAGATGCGGTTGAGATCTCCCGCAGGAAGATAACCAGGTAAGGCAGAGTGATAAGGTCGGTCCTGTGGCTGGCTGAACAGGTCATTCGTTAGATTTGATGTACTACCTGCAGGGTTGGCGTTGATCCTTGAACGTTGCCGATGCGACTGAGATGCTATTTTCGGGCAATGTCCTAATGTTGATATTGTTATAACCGTGTTTTATTAACCCTTTAGATTGCAAATGTAATTGTAGTGCCACATGGAATAATGTGAAGTTGGTACACTGGTCGTTGATGGGTGGTACAGCGAGGAGGGGACTGGATGGGGCCGCAGCCTGCCCAGGCCCCCTCTCGCTGTACTAAAGGTAACAGCCCGCCTATCAGCGGCCAGTGTACCAATTACCGTGTTAATGGTACGTTGCTTTGCGGTTTTACTCTGCCCATTAAGAAGTTAGTGTGTGTATTGGCATGTAACCAAGGTGATGGGTGACCTTGAGTGTCCCCCCCCGCCCGGATAGGGACTGTACAAATCATGCAGTGGCGGTTTGTCTTAATAGAAGATACTGCTGAGTATAACATGCAGCTGTGTTAGTCTTGAATTTCAGCTGCTGCCTGCAGTGGACTTTGATTCAGATTTCCGACCCCCACAGAGAACTCAAGTCGGACTTCTGTTACTCTCACGCCAGTTACGTATGTCTACGAGCTGCGTCGTCGGTGCACTGCGAGACTGCGAGTTCGTGCGTTCTGCAGTTAGCGTGAAAAAATGAATGGCTTGTTTTTTGGCGTATTCGGCTTGCGACGCGCGTCGTAGATTTCTGGGCGGTAATTAGACGTGGCGTTGAGAAGTGCAGCGCCAGACGCAGTGGGTGCTAACTGGCACTTTCCTAGAATTAGTCGTACTGACAGCGAGCAAAACACACCTACAGAGTACATACAGTCTGTGGCGTGTCGAGTGGAGTGCGAAGGAACGTCGTATGACTGATTATGTCTTGATCTATACGTGTACTGTACGCCAACTTGTAATATTTTAATAACTGAAACTCGTGCAGAGCAAAAATGCGGGCACAGCCGATTCAGTTGTAGTTGTTGACGCTGTGCACCGTACAAAATAATCTGCATATTATTATTAGTTAAAAAGTTAAAAAGCTGTTCACGTTTTTATAAAGTGACGTTATATTATATATGGGTGTTAGTATTGTAGGAAAGCAATTTGTATTACCATCAAAAAATTAAAACAAACAAGATGTGCAGCCCCAATGGCCAACACGGTGCCCTCCCTGCAATTTCAAGTTTGCTTTCAGCAGTATGATTTCTTGACCTTTGATTTCTGAAGTTTGTTGTTTGTGTGTGAGATGAAGTCTCAAGTCTGTACAGCTGTACGGCTGCCTGATAGCGACGGTAATCTAATGCATTTTGCCAGATGTAAAATATGATGAGCCGTGACCTAAACCTTTTAACCATACAGGTACTCGATATGTGGTACGGTACTTGGTGTTTGCAACGTTGGCATCAGGTGTGTAGGCGTGAGTGAGTGTGTAGTTTCTTAACGGCACATCAGCACAAAAAGGCTATTTAGTGCCATTCAAGGTTTGTATGATGGATAAGATATGAAAATAACTTATAAGGTGTGCAGTCGATACGACCGTCCATTGATCAGTTATGCCTCATTGTGTGCATAGGGCCTAGGCATTGTTAAGCTTTGTGACCTTGACATTGTCCTTTGACCTTTCGGTCTTGAATCTGCTGTATCAGTTACTCATGACAGGTCCCATCTTTCCGTGTCAGTTTTGGGCTTTCTGGATAATTGCATATTTCTGATGAATTGTAGTTTAGGTTTTTTGTATTGTCACTTGGTTGTAGTGAGATTTGGTTCGCTATTTTCAGCCAGGTGATTGATGAGGAAGATAGTCTCTGTAATGTGTTGAGTTAGAGTGGGTCGTTAACGCCGTACTAAGGGACGGGCACGGGCGAGACTTGCAGACGTACAGATGCCATGCAGTCCGTAATGCGGTTTGCTGTGTGGAGGGCTGCATAATGAAAACTAAATCCAAATCCTAATCTATTAAAACTAAAATGACACTGAAGCTGGCCTTCAGTTAGCATAGTGTTACCGTTACTACACTCTGCTGCAGTACGGTGCGTGCATCCTCACCGTTATACAGTCCAGCAGCATGTAAGACGCCGCTTATGACAGCTCACGCCACCCATATTTCAGCTTTCCGCTCTGTTTGTTGACGCATGCTGCTTGTGCTATTCTATTGTGATTTGTGAATGTTTGCATCGTTTATCCGCTGTGTAAATATCTGGCTCTCCGGAGCGTCACAGTGTTACGTGATATCTGGTACGGTGAGTTTGACAGCTAGGTTGTTATGCTGTACGTGGAGAAGTCGACAGAGCAGTGGCTGACAGGCTGTCCCGACTGACCCCCCTAGTCCTAGTCGCTGTACTAATATAACTGTAAGTGGACACGACAAGCAACAGAAATGAACAGCAAGGACAAACCGTCACTGAAAACACAACTGTGCAAGGCATGCAAGTATAGTCATCAACACGGCTAGCGCAAAGAATAGTTATCTGCAGTCAGCTAAAAGCAGTTCGTCCATAAGTCTGTGTTTCGTTAACCCTTTAATGGACAGATTAAAACCGTAGAGCAACGGACCGTTATACAGCAATACGGTGATTGGTACACTGGCCGTTGATGGGTGTACTGTTACATTTGGTACAGCCCACCCATCAACGGCCAGTGTACCATCTTCCATAATATTATTCGATGTGGCACTACAATTACCTCGGCACTCTAAAGGGTTAAAGATGCATAAAGATTTTATGCACTTAACTTTACAGAATTTAAGCATTTGTTAATTTTGATTAATAATGTTTAGTTGAGGGCGGTTTGGATGGTAATGATTTACTAAATTTCAAGCAGTTTATTATATATCTTTTAACATGAACACTGTTGAACAGTGATGTTGTCATGTGCATGGAACAGACATTACAGATGCATTCATATACGTGTAGAACATATTTTAACAAGCACAGATTATCTAGGAAAACAGATTTCATCAACTCATCCACTAGGAAGATCAGCTCAGATGTTGGGCAGTTAATCAAATTTTAATTGTTAAAACTTTTAGTAAATTTTTAATGATTAATTACGTGACTAATTGCCAATTTCTGCAGCCGTAATAGAAACCAGTAGTTGTCATTGAGCTGTTGAAATGTTGTGGTTGGTCAAAAATATGTTTGTAAGTTGTAGCTTAAGTGACGCATTTATAGAAATAGAAGGCAAGGTGTTACAACAGGTGGACTGGTTGCGGCAGCGTTGATAGGTAACGGATTGTTGCTAACAGGTAGATAAGTTTTATTACCTGGGAGACATGTGCGATGCAGACGGAGGGTGTGAGTCGGCAGATGTGCATCGTAAAACCGTTGTAATACTTACCTGTGTTAACTAGGAAAGGGTTTTCGTTACAACTGAAAGACAAAGTATACTACGGTATGTAGTTATGTACAGGTTTTGCGAGTTGTTACACATGCACAGCGATAGCGTAGCGTGGTGGTATGTTTTCAGTAGTTCGTTTGTGTGTGTTTGTGTGTTTGTCAACATGATCACTCTTGAACCGTTTCTGTCAATATGAAATTTTTATGGGAGCAAAGTATGTTCAATGTTCAAAAGTTGGGAGAGTTCGAAAATGGCTGCATTCCGATGCACTGCGGCTCGGCTCACCGATAGTGATTAACATGTCTGATGTTCTAGTTTGATATGTGACAGCGCGACCTGGACAATGAAAGTGGAACATGTGATACAGTTAGATGGGACTGAAGTGGGTATGATCAGGTGCTTATGTTGGTTTACAATGAAAGACAGAAAACTGGAGAGCGCAGAGAGTTGTTGGAATTGGAGCCAGTCAGCTGGGCTATTAAGATGGTAGATTGAGATGGTTTGGGCGTGTGTTGATGGTACTGGTGATGCAGATTAGGTTAAGTATTGTACACGTGACGACTGAGGTCGATGGGACTAGACAAGAGAGCACATCCGAGACGAAGATTTGGTGCAGTAATGTCAAGGAATGTATTAAAAGTCTTGTCTTGGCTTCTGCCGAGAGGATGCACAGGTTCAGAAGAAATGAGGAGGGAAAGTCTGCTAACCCGGCTGGCTTCACATGGAAAGTGGCCGTTGAACGGTGCATTTGTGTGGTGTATGACTACGAACTGTTGAAATGTGTTGCCACTCACACGACTTGCCAGTGTCGTTAAACAATACGTAGCTTAATTGCCTGTTGACTTCAGTTCAGTTAGTCCAGAACCAGAAGTCTGTCATATGTACATTAACTCTAGTGTTGCCTACCGGCAGGACGGCTTGACTGTTGAAATAATGCTTGCTACCGCAGAACTGGCTGACATTCCTTCAGCATCTGGCTTCTTAGCACTTGCTGACGTGCACACTATAGCCACATATCAACGCTGTATCCTATCGTGGGCGTGGCAACACGTAATATCGTCATATAGGTTAGATAAAAAATCGTTGTCCTCTTTGTTAAAAGGGAGTGGTCTATTATGCGTTAATGACGAAAGCGTTGTCATACTGGTTAACTCTTTAGACTGCAAAGGTACTTTAATAATAATAATATGAAGTTGGTACTGCAGCCCCGCCCAGGCCCCTCCTCGCTGTACCAAATGTAACGGCCCACCCATCAACGGCCAGTGTACCAATCACCGTATTGCTGTATAATGATTTATTACTCTGCGGTTTTAATGTGTCGATTAAAGGGTTAATGCATTGACGAAATTGATATGATATATGATGCTAACCACTGCTAGAACTCCCGTGTTACAGGTGGCAGTGACAGTGAGTCACAAATGTTGTATGTGGTTGCTCGTTTAGCGTAGCGGTGACACGTTCCGGTTGATCAACGTAGTTACTCTACGCTAGGCCCGGCTAGTGCCTAAGTGTGGACCGTCTTCGGAAGGGTAAACCACCTCGGCGCGGAACCAGGCACCTAGGCCTACTCAGCCTGGCCTGCCCATGCTGGAATAAGTACCCGGCGTAAGCTGGGGAAGTAAACAGGCATATTGCGCGATAAACCAGCCCGTATCCGTGGTCTCGCAGTGTTCGCTGAATGTATGGCTGTAGGGTTGGCGTGCGGAGATCAGCGCCGACGTACGTGAAGCGGTAGCGCATTAGAGGCGCTTCGCGACGATGCGCTATAAATCCTCGTACTTTACTTTCTACTTTAGTAACACTGGATATAGCATTACTGCTTCGGAGTTTGGCAGTAGCGGTCATTCCAGTACAGTGCATGTTTTTGTGGAATTTATCACTGTTGGTGAGTAGCGGCATATCGACCTCCAGTTGCTTGTTCTGGGTGAAATCATAACGCCGGTTGAAGCACTAGAGGGCCACGTGCGGCGTATCATGTATATGGCTTTGTTGTTGTCAGCGTGTTATCGCCCAGTCGGCGGCCTGACGTCATTGCATACTTTGTACAGAATTTAACTGTACGAGTCGACGCAGTCTTGAAATTGCAGGGCGAGCCGAATATCGTGTCGACCATCAGGGCCATGTATCTTGTTGTTGACTGGCAGGTCCACATTGTTTACGCATCTGCTTAGAACACTCACGTGACTATCTCGGTCCAAGTTACGTCAGCTGACTGCCAGCCTGCACTGACTGCCTCTGTCAGTCGGTTCCATGTCGTACGTACCGACGAAATGTCGGTCTACTTCGCGGACAGTAATCACACCAATTTCCGGCCGGTCTGTGTTTGTGACTGATTCAGCGCCGACAATTTTACTTCGCACGATTTTGTTTATGTTCGTCTGTGTTTGTTTGTAACAGTGTTTATTACTCCACCAAGGCGGGGTTATGCGATAGTTGCTGTTTGTCTGTCACTCGTTCCGTCAGTCGTTTGTCGTTCTGTAAGCAGGATAACTCACAAACGCGTTTATGTACGTCAACCAAACGTGGTAGGCATGGGCAAGGGGCGACCCTCTACAAGTGGTTAAATTTTGGTGTTGATTCGAATCTGGGTGTGGCTGTACGATCAATTTTCCACTTCCTTCAACATTACGGAGATAGAGCTTTATACGATATACTCTTACTTGACACGCTTCTGCCCGACGATGCAGCGGCCTTGGCAGAGTCTGCGCTCTGAGTACATCTTGTTACCATTGCAGCATTACGGGAAAATAGTTACAGCCGTTGTTATGAAACTTCCACATGTGGGGGCACTAAGTAGGGATGCGCGGAATAGATTTTTTAATCTCGGTTCAGTTTCGCTTCGGTTTTTTTTAAATAAACTCGGATTCTGTTCGGAATGAGTTTGATTCGGTTCAGATATTATAGTTATTTACTACTCATGTAATAGCAAATATTACAGCAACAGTGGATGACACGACTTTAACGTCACTGACGTCACTCACAACAACGACAACAAGCAAATAATATAGTTGTATTCTAAACGTATATGCTAAACTCTGTTTCGGTCGTGTTTTAAAATGTTCTTTATCTTCACATTTAATGTGAGTAAAGTTACTTTTATTCACTTTTTATGTGAATGGCGGATTGCATGCAGTTTCTGTCGGAAAACCGTCTGAATGGATGTCGAATTTTTGGACAGTTCGGTTTTTAAAAACTGAATCCGAACCGAATTTCGGTTTTCCGCACATTCCTAGCAATAAGGTGATGCCATTAAATTCGATAGGTGGCAGCACCATGCAGCGGGTGTGCGGGGCGAGATTTACTATGCATGCCTCCACTTGTCCAACCAGTTTTTACCGCGCGGACTATGCGTAGCGCGGACTATGCTGTCGCAAGATGTCGGTCGGTCCGTCACGGTCACACGCCGGCATGGCTCGAGGATACGCGTACGCTGAAATAGAATACGTTATCGTACGTACGTATCTTTCGAAAAATAGAATACGCGTATGATACGTTTCGTACGTTAACCGGACTTCACCAGTCCCAAACGTAACGTAAGAAAATGTGGTATTGATGACATGAAATCGACGTCAGAGACTGAATATAGGCCAAGCACCGTAACAGTTCATACTTTGAACGACTGCTGAAACTGTTGGTCTTTTTTGATACTCTTTTCATTAAACTACTGTGTTGTTGTTAAAAACGTATTCTATTCTTGTTTGCGTACGCTAAAATAGAATACGTTAGCATACGTACGTATCATTCAAAAAATAGAAAACGTACCAGTTACGCTACGTGTCCTCGAGCCTTGCACGCCCGTATTCTGTCGAAACCGCTAAACATAGCGTCACATTTCTTTATCGTCAGGTAGCCACACAGTTCTAGTATTTCCACACCAAACGGTATGGCAATATTCCTACGGGGACCCTCAGGTCCCTTCCCCCCTAACGGGGGCATCGAATACAGTGGGGGTATGAAAAAATTGCAATTTTTTGGCCAACACTATGCTTTATCTCGGAAATGATACAAGATAGAGCTATAATTACAATGGCTGACTGATAGTTAGTCGTATGTTGTCTAACGAATGACCCTGAACGACACCTTACCAAGATTTCAAGGTCACACCATTATCCGACGCTGAATATCGCAGAAACGATACGAGATACAGAAATAGTTACCCTACTATACCATACCATACAATGGAATACTAATAGGGACTTACATACGCTCTACTCAAGGGTGTAATTTCGAGTGACGTCAAGGAGTGACACAGCGAAGTACTCAATGACACGAAGCATCGCGCGGACTGTCTGCGACAGCTGAGCTTCTTGTTGATAAAATTTGGTTGAAGTTCGGGGTGTCGGAGATGACGTGGTGTGTGTTTTGTTTTGCGCTGGTGCGCACTGCAGTAGATTGATTTCTTAATTTCCAGATGCTGCCACGTCGGAGCGTCATCTCATCGGTACACAGCACTATATCGTGTTGCTTGCAGGCATTTCACGGCGCTGTACGAGTGTCGTAAATAGACTGCAAATATCAGACGACTCGTGTTACTTAACAGATGTTTGCCGGAGGGTTGAACAGTGTTTATCTGTACGTTTGTCCTCGCGTCATTGACAACTCCAGATGGTTAATGGAGTTTTTAGTAGTGAGGGAATTGGTCGTTTTCTAGATTTCAACAAGAAGTGTGGCCGCCGCTTTCGGCCGACACGGTATGCTCCCGCCCGCCTCTGATGATACAGGTACAGCATTGGGCCAAGACGGCTCAGACTGATCACGTGACCTTGCGACCTTGACGTTTGACCTTAGAGGTCATGGCGCCTGTGGCTGATGCCGGTCGTGGTGTATACCAAGTTTTAAGTTCGTAGGCCTTGGCATTCAGAAGATATGGCGCACGATGTGTGTTGAGAGAATTTTGGCCGTTTCAAGCAGGTGTGCAATAATTTCCTTGCTTATATGATGATTATTGCTAATAAAAATTGTAATAATTACCTTACGGCGACAGTAATATTTAATCCAACATTGGTTTTTTTACGATAACAGAGTGCCCTGAGCACCAATTGAATACATTAATATTATAAAACTCATCACAGCACTGCGGCTGTAGCTGCGGCGAACATAGACTAGGTTTTTATTCGCTTGGGAGCGCCAGCGGTATGCGATAAGTTCGGAGACCTTCGCATTCGTAAGATATGGCGCACGATGTGTGTAAGCATATATGGGCCTGGTGACCTTGACGTATGACCGTTTGACTTTGAAACTGGTATGCCAGTCGCGTGTAAGGTGGGGAACCTTCCTTCCGTATTTGGGCACGCTAGGCCTTTGGTTCTCGAATTATTCGCTCTGTACGCGACGGACGGACGGACAGAAGGACGGACGGACAAAAGCAACGCTTATTGCCCGCTTCCCTACGGGCTGGGCGTAATAATGAAAACTGCTAGGCACAGTTTTGTCGACGTTCCTAGATGTTGTCACCAGTCGTTCATTTGTGGATTTTTAAGCGCCTCACTTTACGTTAGTAAAAGAGGCGCTTATTGAGATAAGCTGTGTCGTGACGTCGTTGGTCGTTGGTTGGTTGGTTGTCACGCGCGTGCAC
>Ga0209149_1001167_pt1 | contig 12802 bp, 10 predicted proteins | sample WorMetTyACAVOLI2_FD_187423 | JGI IMG/M metagenome (GOLD analysis project Ga0209149, IMG submission 187423) | Marine gutless worms symbiont microbial communities from Max Planck institute for Marine Microbiology, Germany - Olavius algarvensis... ... | reverse complement strand
TTTTGGCCCACCCTGTAGTTTAAGGGTGACCAGGAAAAAATCCAAGTACTAACTTCTCTAATGACACTCAAGGTCCACCACGTGTAAAACTTTCGCGAACCGCCGTTAACCAGGGCCAGAGAATAAGGCGGCCATAAAAAAAATAAATAAATAAATAAAAACATTGGCAAAACATAACATGGACGCCCGCTTACGCTGAGCGGGCGTCCATAGAAAAATAGTAATACAACAGAAATGCACTCAGTGCCTTGTGGGCGCCCACGTACTCAGTTTTAATGTACACGTACTGAGCAGCTTCTCATTCAGTAACACTGGCAGCATTTCTTTAATCTGTTTTAAAGCATCATGTTGTAAGAGACTCTGTTTCAACAAAATCGCACTTAACCCACGTGATCCACTGAACAACTAACCCATCACGTACCCATGTTATCCACTACTGTGAACTACACGCCAGATAGTTCTGTCAACTGAAGCCCCATTACGCACATTGAGAAACTCAGCTGAGATTTCCAGAGCATACTACTGTCGACTGCGGATAAATGGATCTGGAATAGAGACATGCCGACAAACAGTGATGACGGGGTAAACGGTGTCCGATCTATCACCCGCTCAGGTCAATAAAAGATAATTCTAACGATCCTCAATTATGTGAAATGTGGGATTTATTTAACTACATCAGTCAGTATCACACATACAATAAATAAGTAAATCATCAAACATATTGTAAAGTAACGTTGAAGAAACCTTGGTAGAAGCCAAGATATATTCAATGATCTCGTCGTGCAAGAAAAAACTACGCACAACAATGTAAAATTAAGCAGTAACAGTAACAGTGAATTTATATAGCGCGTTTTTTTTGTAAAAGAACCCCAGACGCGCTGCGTGTGCTAGCCTAGTAGAAAGAGAAGAGAAAGGTTTTGAGGTGGTGCTTAAAAGATGAAAGAGAAAGACTACTGTCTCTAAGGTAAGCAGGAAGTCAGTTCCAATTCGAAGGGCCGGCGTATGCAAATTAACGTCATCCGTACGAAGCAAGTTTCACACGTGGGAAATCGAGATGACCAGTGACCACGGTCAGCCGCTCGCAGGTGGCGACGGCCAGAGATGCCGGAGACGGGTTGGCAGTAAGTCAAAAAAATTATTAAATTCATCTGATTATCGGTCATCTTCTCTTGCAGTCTCTGAAACAGGTGAAAAGCAACATAGGTCAACAAATCAACGATGAAAGGTAAAGATCTGGACACTTGCTATAGCGCCACTTACATGAGTCAGACTCATGACCAGCAGTGCTTTACAATCTCGGAAGTGGCAGCTGTTTGGCATGAGCCAATAGTGCCACAACGCATTATGTGGCCATCCATTGCCCGCGCTAACGGACAATTGGACCCACGGTGCAGCTATCAGACACACCATCGCCTCAATCAGCCACATTAGGCCTTTACCCCGTAGCCGTAGCTACTACTCATTTCCCGTCCCGCTGAGGGTAGGAAGCTGAGTTGGCCTGAGCACACAGTATGTTAGCATCTTGCTCAAGGTTGTTTGCAGTGGACCGGGTGTGAATCGAACACGCAACCAATTCGTTACGACTCTGATACTTTACCAACTGGACCACTGCACCCACCTAGACTGTCAATCACTTACATATAACATACATCACTTCGCCACGTTGAACAAATTGACTGATCTCTTCGACACTTGGTGTGATCAGAGTCGATCGTCGATCCCAGTATATAAGATTACTGACTTAAATGATCATACTCCTCCACATAGTAGCTTAAATATCATGACATCATCTAATTTATATCCATGCAAGAAAAACTACACAAACAATGCAAAAACATCAACACAGACAAAACTCGAATATAACAAGGTGCTTCTATTACAACTGCTCTGACAATCTTCTACTGTAACGTCCTTGTCTCCGACATGACCGCTTATATTTCGAATGGGACGCTAAACCTTCATACTCTGTCGCTCGCTGGATCGCCTGTAACAGGTCAAAAGCAGCACAATCAACAAACCAATGATGATGATAGTTCATAGTCAACTTGCACGTAGGACTATCACTTCGCTATGCTGTTAATAACCAGATTGATCTCTTAACAACAGCATTATCGGCTTTGTGTATTCGGTGGACGCGGACGGTAGACATGTGACAGTGTACCAATCGTCAAAAACAGTCAAGAACAGTTAAAAGATAGTCAAAACAGCAAAAATGACCATTGGTGTACCAATCGTCGCAGGTCTACCAAGACTGTACCAACGGTGTACCAATCGTCAAAAACAGTTAAAACAGTCAAAAGATAGTCAAAGCAGCAAAAATGATCATTGGTGTACCAATCGTCACAGGTCTACCAAGACTGTGCCAACGGTGTACCAATCGTCAAAAACAGTTAAAAACAGTCAAAAGACAGTCAAAACAGCAAAAATGACCATTGGTGTACAAATCGTCACATGTCTACACAGAGTCCGCCGAATACACAAATCCGCATTATCCATCCATCCTAATATTTATTTTGAATCAGACCACTATGGGCATACACAAAAAGGACACAAAACACACATACACACACACGCACACACACACACACACACAGAGACAGAATAAAATAAAACCTACTCTACAGTAAAACAAAAAAACAAGAGCGCAATGTACATTGCAACGCGCTGCACTGATGTTTTGCTAATAAACACATGGATGGGTGGATGGATGGATGGACGGATGGATGGATGGATGGAAAAGTGAAACAGTTTGTTATGACTGTTTGTCATTGAAAACAGTGCATACTTTATTCAAAATCACTTGAGATTTTGTACAAGTGTTGCGCAATATGTGACACGTTACGGAGTAATGCGTACGTAATTTACTGACCGGAGCATTAATGACGTCTGTCAAACTGTGCACCCATGTTTTCATACACTGGAAACGCTCTTTCGTACACTGGATATACAGCCAGTTGCGATGCTTGCAACTTCTCGTAAGTCGCGTCTAAACACATAACAGTGTAAACAGGTAATGAACAGCACAGCAAACTTCGCTCTGCGCTCCACCGCAGCCTGCCTTCAAGTGACAAATTTAAGAGCGGTCTCAGTGTCATTTCCGATCGATCCTGAAAGTTTCGTAATTATAGCTGTAACAAATAAACAAACAGAGGAAAGTAAAAACGTCACCTCATCGGCTATCGCCGAGCTTAGTAACAATACTTAGGGCCGACTGCACCAACCACAGTTATTACTCTGACACATTGAATGGTACTGTACTTCGCATTCCAGAGACACGTATATACTGCAGGCCAGTGAAGATTAGTGCGATATGATTTAGTCGAAACAACACAAAAACAGTTACGTTCGGACACACAGCACCGCATAGTAAAAAATGGGTTCTAAGGGAGGTCAGGGGGACGCATACCCCCATATGTTCCAAGACAGTCACTCATTAAACGGCGAATATTGGACTAAAACAAAGCAATGACTACAGGACGGTTACAACTGGGGTCAATCGCCAGTTTCTCGTCGGTCTCAGCACATAATTACTGTCGACAAAGTATCTTTGTCATACACGCAATTCGTTGTTCATAATAAATGGCACCAAATGCACAGCTTACGAACAGAAAACTTTAAAAATATACACTTCGTCCGGATGATTATGTTGTAAGTCATTTGATGAAAAATAACAGTTTCCCGTACACTAAGAGTTGTCAGCAGTATAGCCTACAATAAATGCATGAGGTAGATCTTGATCTGCAAAATAGCGTCAACACCACAGAGTGCAGAGGAACAAGCTGATGACAGCAAGTGAACCCTGGAACGCTCACAATTTCCCCTCAATTCATGCACCTTGCTATTGTATCCGTAAACATCAAATGCTCGTTTATTACCCAATACTAATTGTGCTGCTTATGCAGCAAAATAAAATCTCTACAAGTGGTAATAGGAAAAGTAAACACCGCCCCGCGCCCCATTGCACGGTGCTGCCAGCGACTGGCAACTTTAATAGCAAACAGCATAATCTCCATGTTTGCCGATCTAGCATGAAGTTTCATAACGACAACTGAAACTGTTTCTCGTACTGCTGCAAACAATTTAACACAATCGCCGACAACAAAATGTAGATTACGATACAATGAACACTAAAACATTATATGATAGAACGGTGACGAACTAGAATAGAAAACGACAATACATTTAGCTAAGCATCTACATCATAAGCTTTAAAGTAATAAGCAACAATTAGATTCCGAAGCTGCGTAATGAAACGAACAATGACGGTTCTACATTGCAGTCGGGACGTGGGAGGCATGCGCCCTCAAATTTGGGCCAGTACCTCAAGTTTTGGCTACAATTTTTTCACTCCACGTTTATACGGTATTTTTTTATTTTCGTATTAAAAAATAAAAACTCTGGAAACACTTGGCAAATTACATGTTTGTCAAAAACCGTCCTTGGACAAGACTGAGACTTCTAGAACGCAAAATATACTTAATTAACATGCATGATATAGACTCAACATGCTTGTCAGAAGTGGTCAAACGCAGCATAAAACTGCCTTATCTCTATCTTGTACGCTGGAGTATCTGAGGCACCGAAAATAGCAGGAGGCTATAATACCTGACGTAGGCTCATTATTTTGATGGTGTAAGGTGTTTGGCTCAGAATCGCTTTCGTCCAACGAAACATCGTTATTGTTTGCGGATTCTATTATAGAACACTCTTCATTTTCACGCAAGTTTGTTAATCGTCCCACGATGCATACTAAACTTGACTTTTCATTTGGAAGTCATGACAAGCATATGACGAATGAAGAACTTTACCTTTACCGCTGGTCTGAAAGCTACATTTTGTCTAAAGAAATTAGAAAAGAAAACAATCTGCAATCTGCAGTAGTCACCAAATAACAGAATATATCAGCTAAAACTCAAAAGTAAACTTTTACGTACAATTCTAGCTATTAAATCCTAATTGCAGAATTATACACATCAACAATAACAAAAAAATTAAATGCAAAATTATCCTATTGTCGAGCTATTTTTACTATATTCCATTACAATAAAGCTTTAGATTGTACCGCGTGGTGGCTCGTGTAATATAAGAAAATATGTAATTAATTCAGCCACTATGCACGCCATACATGAACTGATTTCAGTCTGTTATCCAATCGTACAGCAAGAAGGCGAAACAATATTAATGTTGTAGGCTAAAATATAAAACGTGTGCAATATCATTGTGCTACTAATAAAATAGTATTTTACTGAAAAATAATAGCAACTACGACTATTACTATTAATAATACTACCACTGTTACTAAGCTTACTACTACGCCAATCCATTATAATATTAGTACCGTTCAATGGCTGCACGTGATTTTCTTCATCAGCGGTGTCGAAATGATCGCGGGAATCCTCGTCGGTCTCGTTATCTGTACAGCACATTCCATGAAGTTCAATCGGCTTCGACAACGTCGCGCTTTTGTCGCTGTTTTCTCCGAAAGTCGAATGTCGCCGGCTCGTTCGACAAACAAACGACAAAGTCGAATTCGAATTCAACAGCTTGTTGCGGTCGACATTGTCGCCAAAGTTGAATACTTTCGACATTCGGTCGACTTTGTCGAATTCGAGAAAATCGACCGTGTCGCATGATTCGACTTTGTCGCCAGTGTGTACTGGCCCATAAACCACAGCCGCGGTCTGCCTAATGACAGCATAGGACCGCAGTGTGTTCGAATTAGGATTAGAGCTGGGTCCCAAGTCGTAATTAGATTCACCATTTTGCCCAACTCATTTTGTCATAAGCCCAGTTATTCACAGAGAACCACTCAACTCATTAGCACAACTCATTGGATCAGTTGATCAGAGTTGAGTTGATTTCCGCTGCGCACTGCACCGGCTTCACGTCGTAACGGTTTGTGAGACATCCCAGTGACCCGCGGGGGGGGGGTTCTCTTCTCTATTGTTACAGTCTATTAAACCTGTCTGAATAATTCCAACGGCGACGGGTGAACGTGATGCGATACCTCTGAACCTATTCTATCTGGTAGATCGTACATGTATTTATATAATAATGTTGGCCTAAAATATATCATGCTTTTAACTGAATATTTTTTTCTGACAGGGCACAACAACGTGGGTGTGCAGAGCGGTAGGAGTCTCCAAACAGGACACAGCGTGAGTGCACATGTATACATGAATACATATAGGAATCTCCAAACTTTCCTCAAATTTTCCACAGGTACTCGCCTTGTGCTTACTGCTTACTGAACTTACGTTCATTGAGTAAGAAAACAATCGTCCACAGCAGACTGTCATGGGACAATGTCAAATGAGTTTAATGACTTTAATCGACAAATGTAATCACGTTATCACACGGTATATGAAGGCAAAACTGTGCTGTCCAGCTGCCATCAGGCGAGCCCGTGGTAGTTGCAGCAGTCCAGCATAAATATAAAGTTTAAAGCGTTAACATTATTTTGAAGCTCAAAATGGTAATATTATTACCTTGTGGCCGTGGTATGGTGTGGACCTTTCGCTGTGATCTTCTTTGTGCGCAAGAAGTGCTTAGTTTCATTATCATGCAAAAGAATACTATGATCATTAACACAGATGTAATGATTAACACCATAGCATTGGGACTCCGGATAAGAACTTTAACAGCTTCCATCTCCGACATCATGACATCAGAATATCCTCCTCTCATTGCCTCGAGATGTCCTTCACAGCAACACAATAGCGTCATATAATGCATTATAACACCTGGATTCTATGTAGTGTAATCTTTCTGCTCGCTGTTTTCATTTCGGTCAATAAAATCTACTACTACTAAGCTACAGTCTCCACCAACATTGGAACAGGAGAGGTACTCAACTTTCGATAATCCATTACCAGCAATGTGTTGATCGCCGACTTTGGCAGCCACTGGCATCCAGATTGCTGGAAAATGTACAGATTTTAGTATAAATTTTCATCTATTTCTACAATTGATACACCCAAACCCCGTCAGCTCATTGGAAGTATGTTTGCTCACGTCCGTTTCTACATGTCCACCTGGCTTGTCAGTCGCGACACCCTGCAAGCATGTCCTGGCAGCTTTTATTCACACAATCTGTTCGTCACAACATTACCTACTATATGAACTATGAGTAGGTTATACCATAGTCTGGAGTGGTATACATGAGTGTAACGAGTGTATACCATGAGAGACTATGGTATAACCTACTTATTTCATGACCGTCGTGCTAGGGCCAACATGGGCCTACGAACAGCGCGATAAACTGGTCACGCTTCAGTGGAGTGGGTTATGGGACGTTATTTCACTCCAGACACTGTGTAGAGAGATAGGAGACAAAAGTAGGTCGTGAAATAAAAGTTGTTCCATAACGAAATTTAATCTTGTAAATGTTAAGAACTTCTACGTATGTCAGCGGTTATGAAATATTATAACGTTCAAACAACTCGTAATACTGAGCAGACTACGTCTCTCTACATGTTTCCGCTGTCAAATGTGTGTTGAAGCGCCAGGCCGCGGAAGACAAGCGTGTTCGCCGCAGATGTCCTTCCCTAAAGCCAATCAAACACATTTTCCAACCCCCTTCTCTCCCCTCACCGTACTTGGCTAATTTATCTTCCCTGCTACGGCGAAGCCCGCGACACAACGAATTTAGACCAGCTACCTACAAACCTGTAGACTAGAACTTAGGAATTTCTGTCAACTCTGACAACAGGTGTCATGCTATTTGACGGATCAAACCCGATTTTAACTTTTCCCTTAAATTCTTGCAACGTAATGAACGTCATCCACACGAACTTGTGTCACTGTAGTGTCAACACATGCCACAAGCGGGCTACATAAATGCTCCCGTAACAACAGGTGTCATAAATGACTTACGCTTATCATCACAATTACTAGCGACGTATACTGACCGTTAGAATGTATAGGGTGTACCGGAAACTTGAGAGTATTCATGGAACTCAGCTCATTACAGCGAAATAGAGGGACTGATACTTGGCAGAAGGCTGGCAAAGTATACTCGTCATTCGATGAGATGAATATTTCTGAGGAAACCACGTGATGGGTTGCTTTGTTGACAAGTGAACTACGGAGAAAGCGGACAGTGGTACGAAGAGCGCTCATCCAGCTCACTTCCGGTCTGTGACGTCCACGGTAAACCACACTGCAGTTCAGCTTGTACCCGTGAAGCTCACGTTCCACTTTTATGCCAGACGAAAGGTCGTCTAACAACAGCAATAACAGCGCGATTAAATTTAATTTAAACATTAATGTAATTTTTAAATTAAAATTTAATTTAATTCATTAAATTTAATTGCAGTTAAAAATAATAATATCATTATTAAATTAACGTGTTAAATAAGTATATAATAAATTCTAAAATTTATAATACAGCATTATACAATATAACAAATAAAATTATTTTAAATTTATTATCATTTATTATATTTTATAAACATAATTAAGGATAATAATATTAATACAAATACTTATAGTATTATTATTCTTAGCCTAACTTTGTATAACCATTTTCATTAGACAACGGGCAAGCTAGAATTCACAATTAGCCATAGGCGCTGGCCCGTGGTTCATTTGGCAACGCGGCCACCTGGCAAGGCAGTCTTTTGCTAGGATCAGCGAACCGCGTCGAAACAGTTGACCCGTGGAATTTCCTAATCGCGGGACTATTTCATCAGAGACACACCACGGTAAATTACTCTGATCAATTAACGGTAATTTCTTGCGTGTGTTTCCTCAAAATGTTTATCGCTGTTGTCACGGATGCAGGCTATTAAGTGTGATATCAGTAATTATGATAGCACGTAGCTGGCTTGTGTCTATCATACTATCACAAAATGTGAACTAACGTGAAACACCAACTTGTTCACAATACAATGTAGGTCAATAGATTCCCTTGCTAACAGATTCCACTATAAAAATTCAGTTTTGCTATAAATATAAAATATACATGTGTATAATGTTTGAATAACAGCAGCTGTATGTGTCGATCGTTGTGTATAAAATATATTTAGGCCTACAGTGCTGTATCCATCAGTCCATCCGTCCATCCGTCCGTCCATCCATCCATATATTTATTAGCAAAATGTCAACATAATGCAAATAACAGCACAATTGACAATGTTAAATGGAACACCGAACAGAAGATGGAGACCCTCTGTATGCCGCTACTTCACGTCATTTTGTATGTCTCAGCGCCAAAATTAATGCGCATCTTTACAAAGGTATCGCGATTGCACGTAACTCACCAACACAATCAACGTCCTCGTCATCATTGTGCGTGTATTACATTTTAGACGAAATACACCACGGAAAGTGAGCCAAACAAGGGAAGCCAGCGAAGACTAAAATACCGAAAGCGGCGGCAATGTTCTTCGGGGAGGGAGTAGGAACGCCCGACCCACTGGCTAGCAGTCTGAGTATTTCTTGAATTCCAGTCACATTCTATGACCTCTACTAACACTGTAAATAATTTCCGATGGTCTCTGATCTGAGTTAGAAGGGATCTTTTAAATGGACCGTGCTCTCCCGACACCATAAATCTGCTAGTGGTTACACACTTAAAGCGCGAGTTTAACATAATAATTAATAAATACTACTTCACAATAAAACTATAAATAATACAAGAAATGGACAGAAACCGATGACTGTCAAGTTGGCAGACGCTTCGAGTGCGTGGATCTCATCCCTGGCCGTGTATAAACCGGCATCGTTCAGTGTAACGTTTCGTATCACGAGGTCCTTCTGACCTTGACGACTTGACACAATGTCGTACCTGCATGATCATTCGGTTCGTTTTAGTGGCAAAGTAGCGTTGCAGTTTCTATAATTTTTACTATAGCATCACCAGCTACGTACCCAGCGGTTTTCACATGTTGCTCAAGAAGACATCTTTTCGGTAGTTCTTTCCAATTTAACCTTACTTATTTACAAACACTGTCACCACATGCGGCCAAGTGTACTGAAGTAATTCCAAAGGCCATGCTCCACCCGGACCCGCTAGGGGACCTTACGGCAGCTGGATAGCAGGACAGATAAATGGAGAGAAGTGCAGAATGTGAAAAAAAGGAAAAGAAGAAGAGAAGAAGAGAAAATAAGTGGAAGGTGAGTGAGGACTTTTTCCAAGACTCTGTGTATGCCCTTGACTATGCATATTGAGGAAAAAAATTCAGGTAAAATTATGTTAATGACTAGAGAAAGCTGCAGACGTAATGGTGTGTATACATGCACTAGTAACATTGCAAACTCAATGGTTTCGTAAAATCACTAGTAATTTAGTTGTAATTACGGACATTTATTGATAGTTATTACACGAAATAACTGACCCTAAACCTAATACTAACCCAACCGTACATTTCAGGAAATCAACAAATTACACAACAGCTCTGTAACTAGTATGCCCTAAATCATTGTGGATGCATATATCCATTTGCCAAGAATTCACACATCAACCACGCGTGTTTGTCAGGAATCGGGGTTTGAACACCCAGATCTTTGATAAACCCCATTAAATAGCTTCAACAATACTCCAAATGTCCGTTATCACACCTCACTCGGTCACGTTTATGTCACTGAAGTAGAGAAAAGGATAATATGGCATCTGTGGAATGCAGAAAACCTTTTGGCGGCAGCTATTTTGTCCTGGACCCGCTGGGGAGCTTATAGCGCTCCCAGATCACCTAATTAATGTGAAGGGCAGGTTGCTGCCGCCACGCATCCAAACTCACCATTTCTGGTAACTTTCTCCCCTTTCCTTATTTTTACTTCGCCCTTCTTTTCTGGCTGGCTAAGATATCTTGGAAGCGTCGTACACTGTATCGGAGTTCGGGTGAAACCGACGATTTTGAAACATTTTAAATTGAAATCTGCACACTAAGAGTTCCTGCCAAATCTGACCCCAGGCAAATGTGGCCTGCAGCGACATTATTCAAGCTAAAAAGAGTTTTATTCCCATCAACATTCCTACAAATCAAATCAAATGAATCACGTTTATTTCAGGCGACAATGGCCCATGGCACACAAACACACGACCCAACACAGGGACACAAACACACGACCCAACACAGGGACACAAACACACGACCCAACACATGGACACAAACACACGACCCAACAGAGACACAAACACTCGACCCAACACAAGGACACAAACACATGACCCAACACAGGGACACAAACACACGACCCAACACAGGGACAAACGATCATTGTGTCGCTTACAACCGCTAAAACTTAGTGTACACTTAGTTACAATTCTGCATTTACCTATCATCAACCTCTTTGTAGTCCATTTCTGAGCCGGTGTATATAGTTGTTTTTGTCGGCGTGTGACTCGTGACAAGTTGTCTGTACCAGCGCATGACGTTGCTATCTGGCTGGAAAGCTCGAAGTACAACGGTCTCACCTACTCGAGCTGTTACGTCAGTTGGACATAGAGATAAACTCACATCAGCAGATGAATCTGAATATACAGCATACTTAATATTTCATTGTCATAGTAAAACAAAAAGATCAAACAGCACCGTCTTTTATTTTTGTTATATCATTCTATTGTTATATTTCAGAAACAGTACAAGATGGATACAATATAATGCCAATAGGAAATCGTACGCCGTTTATCGAATGGTAACATATCCAGTGACTTTGAGTTACCGTAACTAAAATTCCAAGGGCATGATTTTCTTCGACGACAACTAACTCGAAAGTGGTACAAGATAGAGTTATGCTTACAATGGCAGACCGGGAAGGGTGACGGTTAGGATTAGCCGATCTACTGGTGTTGTTAATCTTAACGTAGTGCGAGCTGTCTCAGGAAAAGTTGAATTTCTTATTTCAGTTTATAAAACTACTGTATACTCACCAAGTACTTGAAGTTCAGCGAATGCTGCTTCGTTCATGTCTTCGCATCGATATATTCCTGTATCGCTTATTGAAACCCAATAAAGGTGAAGGCTGCCATTACTATCGACATGCTCGTACAGACGTCGCCGTTTTACACTTCTCATCAACGATGTGTATCGCCAGTTGACATCGTGTGTGTCAGAGCGACACGACAGAGTCACATTTGATCCTCGTCTTACAGTTGCATGTTTCGGCTTCAAGGTCAAATAGGCGTGCACTGCAACCAATAGTATACCACAGCATTCTATCAATAAATGGAAAAAGTAGTATTATGTAACGCTCTATGTCGTAAGCGAATAAGAGGCGCATGGTGACATGAGGCTATCGGTCTCTAGGCTATACTTGTGCTGTATGCCATCTGATTTTCTGAAGAATGCATTTGCAACTCACAGATCTCACCTGTCATTCTTTAGATTTCTGTCTTACCACTGTTGTTGTTTTTTTGTTCTGGTCTGCTTGTTTTGTTCACGTTCACTATGCACAGTCTCAGTTCTATTTTCGAGGCAGCATCTGGGTCCAGCATGCACTGTAGGTCATAGAACTAAATCTCTTCTGGCGCCCCACTGCATTGAGCTGCCAAAATTGATGATATGCAATGTAGTTTTTTTGAAAACTCGGTTCCAGTTTGCAATATATAAACCGTGTGAACGGTTTTCAGAGAGCTATCGACATGAAAGTTTTCAGAACATACGGTCAGCAGCTCCGCGATCATGCCATTGAATTCGCCAGTTGATAGTTTCGAAATTACCAATCACAATCAAAACAAGTGGTCAAAGTAATTTGACAAAAAGCGCCTCACGGGGGGCCCATTCCCCGGTTAGGGGTCACCCCAGGGGGTCGAAAGTTGTACCATTGAATTCCTGGGGTAGGGTTTCCTATTAGTGTT
>Ga0209149_1001166_pt1 | contig 12810 bp, 10 predicted proteins | sample WorMetTyACAVOLI2_FD_187423 | JGI IMG/M metagenome (GOLD analysis project Ga0209149, IMG submission 187423) | Marine gutless worms symbiont microbial communities from Max Planck institute for Marine Microbiology, Germany - Olavius algarvensis... ... | reverse complement strand
GCATGCAAAATAAATGAGAATATACCTGACTCAACTGGCTGTCTACGTCTAGAACTCCCATCGCTCTGGACCATCAATTATGACAGGATCCCAGGACTTCTCAACACTATTCTAATCACTGTCACAGTATTACCTTTCGACTAAACTTTGTCGTCGACGCTGTCGCAGTTTTGTCGGAGTACGTTGACCGATTGCTGGCAGAAAACCTCGCGACGTCGTTGGTCGCTGTGTCGTTGGTCAATCTGTCGAATGTAGACGTGTTGTCGAGACTGACACGTACGTCCGACGTCTCTCGTTGTCGTTCATGTCCGTCCGTCGTCGTTGTAACTAACAGTTTGCCACTGTCCGTCTTCGTTGTCTCTAGCTGGCTAGGCCGGCTGTACGGCACCACAGACTGCTTGTAGGCGTCTACAATGACACAATGTCATGTAACCTCGACCTTCAACAAGAAGCTCATCCACTGCAACACAGTCTAACGTTACATTAAAGAGACTGTCGAATAACTCCGTTGGTGGCAGCTGCAGGTTGACATTGGGACATACAACCTGCGTTCTTCACTAACGACGTTTCCGATTCAACAATTAAAATTAAGTTAAACTAGAAGTTGTAGTCGTCGCTAGCACTCTCGACGACATGTAGGCTGAAAGCCGTCTTGCAGTTGTTAGCCATAGTCTGCCTCCGAGATAAACATTCGTCGAAAATCAATATGGCGGCCGTCCTCATGTTGTGTCGTATAATATAAAAATTTTTGTACCCAATGCGGGTACTTCACCATATCAAATGGTATTTTTAAATTCAAATTTCTAGCTGTACTAGTTTCCGAGGCATCAAGGGGTCCCAAATTTACATTAGGGGGCCCTGCGCCGCCTGGACGCCACCTAGCGGAAAAAGTTTTGTACCCGAAGCGAGTACTATACCACATCTAATTGTGTTTTTAATTTCAACTATCTAGCTCCAGTAGTTTCCGAGATAATAGGGGTCCCAAATTTACATTAAGGGCCCTGCGCCCCCCCCCCCCCAAACGCCCCGTAGCGGAAAATTTTTGACACCCGCAAGTACTTGCCTATACCTATATAACCGTAAAGTTTCAGCTTCGTAGCTCCATTAACGTGAGACTGACGGATGGCTCTCTGTATAATAGGTTTCGCATTGAAAGGTCCCCCAAAATAGGGTTTTGTGGTGATTTGGGGGTAGGTGCGAAGATATTTGGTGGGAAAGTACATTCGTCCTCAGAACTGCGCGTTTTCAGACATCTTTAGTCCAGATCTGACGCCCCGTGTAGTAGCATTATGTATGGGTATACCCATTTGCAATAGGCGAAAATTTGGGCAAGTTTTGGGGTCCATAGCTCCCCTACCAAAAGTCGCAGGAAATCTTCGGTCCAGGAGAGCACCTCTCTGGACCTTCGGCTATCACGTGGAAAAATCGAAATCGTTCTGCGATGTAACCCCTGGGCTGTAGGCTGGTCACCGGAAGGTACGTTTTAGGGGTTTTGAATAAGGAAAATAGGCCAAAATCCGAAAATTTGGCAACTTTGACGTCCCGTAGCTCCGCAACCGTACGTCGTAGAGAAAATTTGACCGGACCTTAGAAATTCCCTGGCCCTTGGACTATAACGTGGAGTAAATAGTATCTCTCTGCAGTGTATCCCATGACCTGTAGCCTGCTCTGAGTGAGGTGCCTGTTTGACCGATTTTCGATTTCTTATTTTGGGGGTAAATGACCCATAAAGTGAAAATTTTCGAAAATGTCTATCCGGATTCCGCGACGGAACACCGAACTACGTTTCATGGCCAAATTTGGTAAAAATCCGTCGTTGCGAAGTTGCTGAAAGGTCCTCTGGATTACCACACACAAAAAACTCGGGCTCCGCGGGACTCGTCTCAACCCCATTTTGCCCAAACTGGCCGATCGCGCCCAAAATTCCCTGAACGTTGTCACCCCTTGACATGTCGACGTATACCGAATTTGGTCCGGATTGGCTCTGCTTTGCCGGACTTATTCCGGAAAGATTGATTTTTCGGCCCCAGAAGTAATTACATTATAGGCTTTCAGCCTACAATTACGACATTTATTTCTGATTTTTACTGATTTTAGCTATTTTTAATTGGACTATGTCATTATATTCTACTGTATATATCTGTATTTCTTTCTTACTTTTGTTTTTTTAGTTTTTTTCTTATATTTGCATTATCTGTCTACCGTAATGTATGGTGAATAAATACTACTATTTCTGCAGCAACACATGGCCATGGCTTAGGGCCGGCACTGAATGTACGTAACTTGGCCAAGACTGTTACGGAGTAGTGCTAAAGCAAAGAACTGGACATGCAAGTCCGACGCTTGACCATGCCACGGCGCCGACCAGTGTAGTAGCTGACCTGATAACGTGCACCGTACAAGTGTGTAGTGTGTACAGTGTATATAATAGTATCAGCGTTAACCCTTTAATAGCCTCATTAAAACCGCAGAGCAACGGACCATTATACAGCAATACGGTGATTGGTACACTGGCCATTGATGGGTGGGCTGTTACATTTGGTACAGCGAGGAGGGGCCTGGGCGGGCAGCGGCTCCAATCCCCTCCTCGCTGTACCAAATGTAACAGCCTAACCATCAACGGCCAGTGTACCAACTTCATACTATTCGATGTGGCACTATAAATGCCTCTGAATTCTAAAGGGTTGACCGTAACCGGGGATTTAATCCCAGAAACACAACCAGTTGCACCTGAAGCTCCAAGTCGCAAGTCCGTGCTGTTCTTGTGCCACTGCTGTGCATCACCATGACGACCAACAGTCGCGTTGTTGTTGCCTGACATTCTCGACGACGTTTCTGTCGTCGTCGTCGTTGTCGTCGGTGATGTTGGAAAGAAGAAGAGTTGAGAGTTGACGGCGAAGTAGTGTCGCTCGGCGGCCAACTGTCGCGACTGCGTCAGCACGTCGACACCGAGATGATGTTGACGTCCGACGTCACGTTGCCATGACGACGCCTCCTCGAACAACTGCGCCATCTGTTTCACGGACGTGACCTGACGCTGGTGGTCGACGGCTGCTGAGTCCGAGTACGGACTGGTTGGCATAACGCCACGGCTAGTCACCGAGAACGCTGACCGGCAGCTAGGCACCAGCGGACTGGCACCGGCCGGCTTCGTCACCCCAGGACTACTACCAGCACTGCGCGACATCGTCGACGGTAGAACGAGGGTAGCACTGCCGCCCACGCCTCCTGGTCTGCCGACGTGTCCACCAGTGGAGGAGTTGAGTGCAGCCACGACGACCACCTGGTCAGCGCTAGTGACCGGAGCTGGACGCCGTCGTCGCCACCAGGCGCCACTGCCACTACCTACACACTCAGCGTGATCGGAGTCGTTGTCAGGTAACGGGTGCATGTCCAGGCGCCACTACCACTACCTACACATCATCACTGTTATCATCATCATCGTCGTCGTCGTCGACGTCGTACTTACTCTTAACTGACGACAGAAAGTAATCAACCGCAGCCCAGGGTGAATCCCGCACACGTGTTGAACGGCTGCAGTCCTCAGTGAGACTCATGTGGTAGCATGGCGCACTGACTGACGCGTGTCAGAACCTTACCGTCAGTGGCAGCCAGATGCCAGGCTGCCACAGTATGGCATAGTATCGTATAGTAAAAATGTAAAGGTAAAGGCATGGACACTTGTTATAGCGCCGCTTACATGAGTCAGACTCGCGACCAGCAGCGCTTTACAATCTCGGAAGTGGCAATGGTGCCAATGGTGCCGCAGCGCATTATGTGGCCATCCATTGCCCGCACTAACCGACAATTGGACCCATGGTGCAGCTAGCAGACACACCACTGCCCAAATCAGCCACACTAGGCCTTCACCCCGTAGCCCACAATAGCTGAGCTACTACTCATTTCCCGTCCCACTGAGGGCAGGAGGCTGAGTTGGCCTGAGCACGCAGTAGGTTAGCAACTTGCTCAAGGTTGCTTGCAGTGGACCGGGTGTGAGTCGAACTCGCAACCTCTCGGTTACGAGTCCGATACTCTACCACTAGACTACTGCACCCACTAACACCACAGTAGAGTTTAACGTCCCACTCGACACATTATTGGTCATTTCGGAGACAATCTTTAAACGTAACGAAACTAAAGCCTCGTCAAGGTCGCCTTTTACGCCATCCGGTCAGGAAACGGATCGCGTCTGTTCTACAGCTACAGCTGCCTGGGCTCACACGACCCGCTGATATCAACGCGCTTGTCCCTCGTCGTGTCTTCCACGATAAGGTTGTTGGTGTTCACTGATGTGTTTCAGTTCCGTATTCACCGCAATGCCGACCGGCTGCGAGTTGCGACTCTTCTGACCCGTTACACCGAATAATGTCACTGAACTGGTGCAAGCAGTGCTCGTTGGATTGTGTCAAATACAGCTAGCTTTCAAATATGCTACTGAAATACTAAAACCTATCTATCGTCTGGCAGGAAGTTAGCCATAAGTTTCGAAGGAAAGCCCACAGGAACTTCACATCCAATCTGATAGGAGTATGAAGCAGAAAATGGTCATAAGAGACAAACATTCTAAAGCGAAAGTCAAAAGCAAGAACATGAAAGTAAGAAAGTACGAAAGCAAGTAAGAACACGATATCGACCTACTCGTCTATAATCGGACACGTTAATCGTTCATTTTACTTACTTACTTACTTACTTATACGGTTAACTTCCGAACAGCAACGACAGCAGCGTTACGTCAGTCAGACTGCATGTCCACTGATAATAATAAAGGTTGAACTAATCTCAGTGCAGACCAGCAGTCATAGTCGACTGAGTGACGGTTGGTACTTGGTCGGCAGCAGGTCGACGTGCTGTAGGCGTCGAGTCGCCGCCGGTCGACGAGAACAGCCCAGCTAGTGACGACTCGCTCACCGGACTGACCCGCTGGATCGGCTTGAAACTACCAACGAACATCACGACACATATCACTTCACAACTAGCAGACGACTCACATAACACTGCTCATTACCTCCGACGCTCACACACGGGCACGGGTTGTGCCCGATGTTACAGTGCGTGGTCTTGAAATGAAGGACTGTAGCAACTGTCTACGTATCCGTCCGTCCGTCCGTCTGTCTGTCGTGTTTCTGTCAAAACTGATAAGCCTTTCAACACATTTTATCTCCATGCCCGATTCGGGTGTTTGGGAAAATATCGTGCAACTGCAGACGGCAGTCTACGACGCCTGTTTCATGACGCTGCCAGAGTACATGGGAAAGAGGTCAGAGAGGCTGATATATCTGAGTGCAGACAGAGAGATGACCGCGTGTGCCGTCATTGTGTCGACAAGTGCGCTGTTGGCACCACAAATACAACGTATCTAGGCTAATGCAAGCAGACTATAATACGGCCAGCCGCTTATCGCTTATCACTAACAGACCGACAGACAGAGAAAAAGATGCTCGGCAGAGATGTGCGGATTCTAAAAATATCGGTCTATCCATGCACGTTGAATGATTTTTCATCAGAGTGCAGACCTAACCTCTTTTTGGTGGCAAACCTAATGAAGACGTTTATTTGCCACATAGGCAGAAAACACAGACAAATAGAATACAAAAATAGACTAAAATATGACGAGACAACTAATGAACATGTGGGGAAAACAGGGGCGCTGCAGACGGCTCCGGGGTTTTTCTGACATATTTTTGTAAAATTTAGATTAACATGGTTCAGTGTGAGAATACTCGAGCAATATAACTCTATGACGCCTCGGGCCCCCTGCCCGCTGGGTTCTCCTGTCATTAGCCTCACCCCCAATTCGCCGTGCGTGACGTGAAGCAACAAGCAGGTAACTGTAGTAAGAGTTTTATTGAATGAACAGCGTCGCGTGGTGTCGTTGTTGTATTTCTGTCGTCGTCGTCGTCGTCGTTGTCGTTGCTGGCGATGACTGCCGTGTTATCAAGAGTTTAAACTTTGGTCCATTTTCTACTCAAACTTACAGGCCACATCTAAGATTCAGACACTGAAATCCACAAGGAAGCTGGATGCACTCCATCAGTCACATTGAAGTTCTCAACCTCGGCACATCCGTAATATATATATACTAGTTTTCATGTGTTTTAGGAGAAACGTCGCGACAAAGACGTGTACACACAGATGTCCACTAAAAGGCGTCATTCTGTAACGGGTTAACACTAACAGTCACTCCACAGCGACTATTAATCGCTTCTTTCGAGTTTTCTACGAGCTTGTCGTTCTCGAGTTAGACACGCACGGACAGACAGACGGACGGACAGACATACGGGTACAATGTGTAACGTGGCGTCTAAGAGGGAGGTGTGCATAATAACGATGGGATCCACAACTGCAACTGTTTTGTATAGTCCGCGATTCTCCAACTTGCTACGGATCAAGTCCGCAGTCTGCACACCTCTCATCACTCACCAGCGTTCGGCGGGGAATGTGGCAGTGTCGACAGGACGGTACGAGGTACCAGCTGAGACTCTGCTGGAAGTTGGTACCGCGATCACATCGCCAAACACTGTCGAAGTGTTTGCTGCCGAGTCGTTCTGATTCACAGTGGTCGAATGTCCTGCATCAGACAGCAACACGACCATCAGATACGATACGAGAACATGTAGCATCTACGTAACAGATTTCACATTCAAGTGGCAGTCACGCACACAGGGGCGAGTTTCGTTAAGGAGCGCTCTTAGAGGAACGCTCTCGACCACTCTCACCATCTCCAAGATCGCTCTCGATCATTCTTTTGCTCCGAGGTAAAAATAAAACGGCTATCTCTAACACACATACACCTGTTCTAGCAGCAATTCTGAGTGATATTTCTGACGACAGTGACACGAATAAACTGCTAGCGAGCGAACGTCAACAACGAAAAACAGTTAAAAAACACAACACCAAACGAAATCACAGTCTGTTTACAAACAAACTCTTTGGTCACGTGACTAAAGCAGCTGGGATTGAAGTTTTTTGATCCCAAAAGATGAGAGCGCGCTCGCGGGAACAAATCATTTAGTTAATGGTCGTTTCCGAAAACTAGGATCGATCCAAGAGCGCACCGTAACTAAACTCGCCCCAGTCAGTCTAGTCTCGTCGCAACACGTGATCAACAAGTAGTGTGTAGCACCACAAATCCCGCCCCTCGCCCTATTGCCACCTGGAAAATTTAGCAGCACGATCCCGTTACCGTTGCCAATCCATCGTGAAAGGTTGATAACGATAGCTATAGCCGTTCTCCCGTACTGATGTGATGACAACAAACAGAGGCACGAACACAAGCGAACAAAAACAGACACCCAACCCACGCTCCGTCCGGTGAGTGTAACACACACACACACACACACACACCCTCTCACACACACACACACACACATAGCTATAAAACATAAAAATAGCGTTCGTTAATTTTTTTTGTCCCGAGAAACAAACTACGCTTTTCAGTGACGTCGTTTGGTAATTTCGGTGCAAATGCGACGTCAGACATTTGTGCGGAAAGATAATGACAACACAAACATGATTAATGCTGCAAATAAACCAGTTTGTTGTTGTTTGTCTATTTCAACGTATCATTCAACTGTTTGGCGGTTTGAATTGAAGAAACACGCCATGCAGTCGCACTGCAGACCTGAAACTCTAGCGGTGTTGGTGACGGCCTCTGGCGGACTGCTGGCGACTTCAGTGTTGGTAAGACGTTGTACGGACTGAGCGATGCCTTGTTCGCGTGTAATGAACCGGCGTCTGGACACTGATACAGCGCTGAACCATCAGTACATGTACAGTAGCAGCACGACGGAGTACATAATAAGCTGGGTTTGGTGGGAGAAAACTGTGATAAATGGAATGTAAGTATCATCACCAGAAAGAGCAGTCGATCTATCACGCTCGTGATTCGTGAATACGATATTTCTAGCGCACATGCCACATACCGTATACAACAAGAGGTCAAAGTAATTTGACAAAAAGCGCCTCACGGGGGCCCATTCCCCGGTTAGGGGTCACCCCAGGGGGTCCAAAGTTGTACCATTGAATTCCTGGGGTAGGGTTTCCTATTAGTGTTCCATAGTAACTATAGGCCTAGGATGTACCGTTTGGCCACAGTGCACGCGCGTGACAACCAACCACCGACCAACGACGTCACGACACAGCCTATCTCAATAAGCGCCTCTTTTACTAAAGTAAAGTGAGGCGCTTAATAATAATAATTATTATTATTATCATTATTTTTTAAACCCTCTAAAAATTGAGGGTAGGAAAAAATTGAAAAGATGAAGAAAGAATGGAGAGGCTAATGTTCCGAGCGGTCGTCCAACTTAAAACTGTTGTGCAACAAAACAGAATTGAAACGAAATAACAAAACAGAAATGCGTTGAAACAAAAACGTGTTTCCCTGTCATCTCCTAACACAGTTATTATTATTATTATTTTTTTTATACCATCGGTATTATTATTATTATTATTATTATTACTGTTGTTGTCGTAGTTGTTGTTATAAATGTGGAGATTATACATTTTTTATTACCTCGATGGATTATACCGACACTGTCGCAACGAAATGCTGCATGACAGGCAGACTAAAAAAAGTGTCACACGTCTGCAGATCAGGGATCTGCGCAGTCACGTCAGGTCTTTCGACCTGGAGGACGCGGGTTTTTCCGCAGATTTGTTAACGGAATTGCGGACTCAGTGAGAACAGATATTGTCTAGATCCGTTCGTCTCCGCTGAAGGCACGTTCCCGCACCCAACCTACCACCGCACTGCTTCATATAATCCATATTCCATAATTTCGCCTGCTGACGTTCATCTCCTTTGACACGTTAAGTTATTATACAAAAGGACAGCCAGGGTCTGACGCCTTCCGCGACTCGTTCATTCATCAACAAACTGCATCATCTTCCGTTATTGCACATCGACTGGCTTGGTAGAGTTTGAAATTGCTGCATAGCAGATTTCTTGCAACTCGTTCAGCATACGAAATTGCAGGGGTGGACAAATTACAACGCAATTGTTTGCAATTTCACTACAAATTATAAATTATTATTTTTGAAGTAAAAATTTTTAAACTGGCTTAGAACCAGCTGCGTTGTTCGGTTTTTTGAGACAGTGTAATATTCAACATAGTATATTTTAGTTTTTCAGTCGTGACATAAAAATGCCACATCACTGAATTCTAACCCTAACCCTTCGATGGCGGTTGTCTCCTGGGTGGTTCATATCTGGGGGGGTCCTACCCGAGGAGTTTGTCGATGATTGGTTTTGTCCGCCAGTTTTCGTATATGTGGTTAATTTGGAATTCCAGCAAACGTGAACACTTTAACCCTTTAGACTCCAAAGGCAATTATAGTGCCACATCGAATAATAAGTTAGTAGACTAACCGTTGATGGGTGGGCTGTTACATTTGGTACAGCGAGGAGGGGCCTGGGCGGGCTGCAGCCCCGCCCAGTCCCCTCCTCGCTGTACCAAATGTAACAGCCCACCCATCAACGGCCAGTCTACCAATCACTGTACTGCTATAATTATGATGGTCCGTTGCTCTGCAGTTTTAATGTGGCGATTAAAGGGTTGAGTGGGCAGACGAAGGTAGGCCTAATACAGTTAAAGAGTGCAACATCTGAAAAGTTTCTTAACTGTTGGACATATTAATAACTGCAATGTGTGTTTCTTATATTTTCCAAAATTGCAGTATACTCCCAACTGATATTTGTTTATGCTCAGTGACTGTGACATAGAATACTGTCATTCATTTTAAACTGGCAACTGTCACGTATAAGGCACGGCTGTCTGGACTCCCGGAGTAGCTACAGTGTGAATCCGCGATTATACCATCCGTCTCGAACTCTACGCTCAACTTTAGCTCTTCTCCTACAGCAGCAACCAACTACTATATTATCGTTTGCACCGAGAGCGTTTTGTGCAGCCGCTCCTACAGTCTGGAACTCTCTTGGTGTCCACACCCGTTCAGCTGATACGTTTTCGACATTTAAGAACCGGTTTAAAACTGAACTGTTTAAATCTTCCTGCTTGTAAAACTGTTTTGGCGCCATCGCAGCGCTCCAGATTTCGCTTGCGAATTGACATGTAGGGCGCGTTAGAAATTTATTTGTATTGTATTGTATTGTGTTCTGCAAAAAAACAAAGTAGTCGTCATCGGTGTCACTTATAAATACTTAGACGGTTCAGATAAATCTGTTACTGAAGATGCCAAGACGCTGTGTGTTCGGCTATTAAACATAGCAATTCCGCATGTCTGTCTCACACGCGAGTGTAAAATTGTTGTCACACGGCAGTCCATTTAGGCCTATATCATCTGGTACCATTGACCTCGGTCAAATTGGTATCGAAAGATCGCGAAACGAAAATTTTATGGAGGTTCTCGTCGTGAAACATTCGGGTTAGGGTACATCACCTATGTCTGAACAACACGCAGAGCTCTCTAAAACCCCTCAAGTATAGAAAAGCGTTGTAGGATACGTTGTCGTTTGCCGGGAGTATAAAACAAGAAACTTAGCTATAGCTAACAGATCGCGTGTCAGCTGCGCACACAAAGTAACAACAGTAAACAGGTCACCAAAACGACCTTCAAAGGTCACTCAAGGTCATCGCAAATGTCACGGCTCGATAGAGTGCATGTAATTTCCTATTACCATTATAATAATATAATAATAATATAACAATTTATAAGGCGCACAACGTCAGAAAAAACTGAATCTGAGGCGCCGGCAGTAACTGTGGCCATATCTTGTATCGTTTCCCATATATAGCCAGATGTTGGTCGAAAATATACCTTATAGCGCACCCGTACGAGATGACCTCGTCGGTATTGCGCAAAGAAAGATGTTTAGTAAAAGTAGAATGATGGGGCTACCATTTGGGGTACCACATCGAAGCGTGACAAACGGATAGGCGGACGGACAAAATTGCTGTATCAATATCGCGTGTCGTGCGTCAGCATTGCGATAATAAGTAGCAGTAATTGTATTATATCCTAACGCTCAGCTATCGCAGAAATAGCTGAGCTTCATGCTTGCAAATATAATAAACAAATAGTTCTGCTGTCGCAAAGAGGCCGCGCAATGCTTCGTGTCTGTCATTAGCTTCAACAGTACAATACATCGAGCGCAAGTTCTACTTCAGATTTAACGCTGCACACACTGATCTGCTGTCCTGTCTTCGTCGTAGTCGTGCATGCTGCAGGCTGCGATGATGCGTCGCCGTAGGTGTGGTAAACTACACAGTGGATCGTCGCACTTGTTGACAGGTCCAGCACGTCATCAATCGATAGCCAGCTATATCACGACGATCGCGATTTATGCCTTCCACATCTGCATTCGACGCCCCCGTTAGGGCGCGTCAAATGCAAGTATGGAAGGCACAAATCCTGTCGGAATATTGCTATAAAGTTTGATACGGAAAAACTAGAATGGTTTGGCTACCCGATGGTAAAAAATATAGCTCTATCTTCTACTGTTTTTCAGTTATTTGACGTTTAATAATATCGTGACCTTGAAATCTGGGTTAGACGTCACTCAAGGTCATTCAAACTGGTACCATTCGTAAGCTTGGGTGCAGTTTCCTATTCGTCTTCCATAGTAACTATGGCTCTATCTTGCATCATTTCGGAGATAACGCGATATATTTGTCGAAAATCGTCATTTTTTCATACCCCTTGTATTTGTCGCTCCCGTTAGGGGGGTTTCCGTCGGAATATTGCTATGGCGTTTGGTATGGAAAAACTAGAATGGCTTGGCTACCCGGTGGTGGAAACCATTTGAAGATATATTTACCCGTTTTGACAGAATGTACGAACGTGACAGACAGACACACAGATAGACACGCAGACACACGGACACCGCATGACGGCTAAAGACCGCACTAGATTTTTTAGCCACCTGCAAAGCTGGTTTTCGACCAGGTTTGCAGCCAGGTTTTCGACAAGTTCGTGCGGGTTTGCGACACGCTTTCGACCAGCTTTCGACTTTTTTTGTCGAGAACCTGGTCCCAAACCGCAGCAGGTTCGCTGGTTCGTGCGCGTGCTAGACAAATGGAATGTAGAAAAAAACCGTTTTAAGCAAGTTCGCAGCTGGCTTTCGACATGCTTTCGACCTGCTTGCGACCAGGTTTTCGACCAGGTTTGCAGCTGGCTACAATAATGGAATGCGGCCTTAAGGCCGCGCTTCATGTTTGCATCGTGCAGCAAAAATAATCATGACCGCTGGCGTATGATGTTTATAATTAGTAGCAAGCAATTAAAGAGTCAGAGAAAGCTAACTAAAGTAACTGCAGCTCTACGGTTGAAAGTGCATTGTGATTTGATAAGACGAAGTAATTTCAGATCACAAAATTACAAGACATTAGAAGTTATATCAAATTACAAATTTTCTGCAGTGAATAATTTCGTTACCAATTGCAAATAACAACTGGCATTGAATTACATAATTTCATTACACTGCATGCAGATTACTGCCAATCTCTGAAGACTCTACGGTTAATTTATCAACACTGGCTCGACTTTTATGTTCGCTGTTCATTATTAACAGTTCGGCCCAGTGGGATATACCCTGGAGACATTACCCCTCCCCCGAAGATTACCGCATATAGAAAATCCCCCCGGAGGTAACCCGCCCGCGGACTGTGGCGAATTGCTTAAGGCAAAAATTTGAAAACTGTTACTAACCCGTACTCCTGACCCCAACCGACCTACGCACTGCAGCACAGAGATGACAATGGGTCAGTGGGTCACGGGTCACGGGTCAAGTGGGTCAACAAATCCGAGTGGGTCACGTGGGTCACGGGTCAGTACTCGTGACCCGTTGAC
>Ga0209149_1001165_pt1 | contig 12812 bp, 5 predicted proteins | sample WorMetTyACAVOLI2_FD_187423 | JGI IMG/M metagenome (GOLD analysis project Ga0209149, IMG submission 187423) | Marine gutless worms symbiont microbial communities from Max Planck institute for Marine Microbiology, Germany - Olavius algarvensis... ... | reverse complement strand
GTTGTTCCCTAAAAGCACGTTACGTCGTTCGGAAAAGCAGTGGATCGTTATAAATGTATATACAACTTTATTCAACATCATATGGTAGCAAAGAAAATAACGTAAATTAAGTAAAAATACACACAAAATAAACAAACGATAATACAAAATTAGTAATTTAACACAACAGAGCCTAGCGAATATCAAGTGACATAACGAGTTACTGTATCCAGAATATGTCTTAACAAATTTTTCCTGACGATGACGAATTGATTCTTCTACCTTGTCAATACCAAAATGTTTACAAATTTCACCATAGGAATCTTTGGACATAGCCCCAAATATTTTGTACAATACTTTGTTCATGGTGAATTTTAGTGAATGCTTATCTGCTGAGGTTATTGGTCTTGCTTCAGTGCCATAGAAAAGAATTGGTAAGCATTTTGATGTGCTGTGTTTCGTTTCAAATTATTTTATCTAATGCAGTTTCTGTTGTCTTACCAGCAAGTCAACAAAGCCTAGCAGCCCCAACACTTGTATCAAATATGGGACTACCTTTAACTGTTTAGGTTAGGCATCGCAATGTAATGTTAGTCAACAGAAATGAAGAGCGATAATATATAGACTTACGTGGGTTCAGTTCACCCCAGTCTGGGTCATCTTTGGTGCCTCGTCGCTTCTTGTGATCTCTGCAACAAAACATACCTTGTTGTAGTGAACGCAACTGCGTCTATCGAGTGTATATTGATGAAGACATATTGCTATTTCACGCTTTCCACAGTCACATGAAGTTTTACTGTCGCTAGTGGTGTAACATATCGAGACTGTATCGTCTGGAGATAGTCTTGCGACGGTTTTCTGCTGACACGGTTTTGGTTTTAGTCTGAAGACAGCTTGCTGTCTCAACGTTCGTCTTGCTCTTGGTGCCGTAGGCGTTCATTGTCGTTCATGCCGTTTTAATTTTACGTAACTTTTTCCATAATTACTGCACGATTTCAACTAAAGTTTGACGGGACCATAGAAGAAGATAACAATATTGGCATGCTTTAACAGCGATGTTGATGATGATCTTGATGATGACCTTGATGATAATAATGATCTTCACGTTAACAACTGGAAAGTTGAAGAGTACTAGAACTAACTTTGCCTTGAAATTAATTGACCCGACCTCGATCACGGTCTTGGTCTTATTAACGTGAATGATTGTCACTAAACGTGATATAACTGTTCTTATCCACGTTGACGCTCTATAGAGTAAATAATAACTTTACCAGCGTGCGGTGTACGTACTTGTGTTTAAGAAGATTTCTGAAGTCAAGTCCCGAATCCTTTGGATCTAAAACGAAAAACACAAAATACAAAATGCACAATCAAATACATAACAGAACACAGTGTCGATAAGTAAGTCAATCAAATTATTTAAATCAGGATAAAAACCCACACAGCAGTAAAAACAGACCAGAAAAACACAAACTTACAAAAGTTGTTACGTCAAAGTTGCAACGTGTCCCAGATTCTTTATTTATGAAATGAAAATGGAAACGAGTTTCGACAGCGCAGTGTTTGAGACTGTACCTTTCACGAAGACTGAAAATCCGGCAAATTCGAGAGCCTCCTCTCCTTCGGCGTCCTCGACCTGGCAGCGATACTTGGCCTCGTCGGTGATCTTGCACTTCTTCATCTCCATGCAGGAGTACAGCTTCGCCTCGTCATACGTGATCGTCACACGTGGATCGGTCTTCACGGGAATAGCTCCACGATACCAGTCCACGCTCGGCGGCTTCTCTTTGAAGTAGCACTCGACCTTCATCGTCTCACCTGACATCAACAGATCGTCGGTCATTTAAGCACCACTTCTCAGAACATTCACAACACACCGCTACAAACAGACAACGATATTGTATTGCAACAAATCAATAAAGTGCACGGCCTCTCTGCGCGATGCTTCGTGTCTGTCAGTAGTTAACTTAGCTTCAGCAGTACAATAGCTCAAGCGCAGTCTTTTATTATTAGTCACTTCAGCTTCAGTTTTACTGATGCGTACAATTAAATTATGTTCTGTTGTCTTCGGCGTAATTCTTTCTGTCATAAACAGGATTCACTGATGCGCGGCGTCGCGGCATTTGTTGATCGCGGGAGACGGACGACGCATAAGTGCTATAACCTATACTCCACCGTCGAAATGTTGACGACATGCGACGGTTTGCAGCACTGATCGATACCAAAGCCAGATATTGATCGAAAATCGTGATTTTTTTCCCCAGTTAGGAGGTCGCCATCTGCATTCACCCTAACGTTTGGTATGGAAAACTAGAATAGTGTGGCTACCCGTACGTGAAATCATTCTGAAGACATGTTTACTCGTTTCGACAGAATAGGCCTACAATAAAGTGTCAGGCAGACAGACAGACAAACGGACACTGCGCGACGGCATAGCATCGCCACAGAGCTGGTTGCACCAAACACGTTTAATTCGTCAGTTAACTAATCTCCAGTTACTAAATAACTGAAGGCTAAATCGTTTCGCGTCGCCCGAAATTAACCAGTTCTTCACTAAACTTTTCGTGCGTCCATATCACCAGCCAGCCTCCTTGGAACAATCTTTCACCAAGACATACATACATACATAACACACACAAGCAAACGAAATTACAACGACTTATATTCATTATGGACTTCCACGACTTGTATATCTTAACTTTTATTTATTTATTTACTTACTTACTTACTTATTGGCGTATAATGTGAGCTCGAGCCACTTTTGTTAAGTTTTATAGTTAAAATTAAACAAAGAAATTAACACACTCGAAATAAGTGAAAAACTATGCATGTACACTGCGTGTAAGACAAACACCCACCTAACTTTACAACTTGATTTTCTGGCTTAACTTTGAAATATTTGACAACTTCTTCTTCTTCATCGTCTTGAACTTTGCTGCCTCTGCGCTTCTGTAGCTGTGCACAGTAAATAGAGACAAAAAATTTAAAAAGCGTAGTCCACCACAACGGCGAACACAGAATTTATTTATTTATTTTAAAACTTTTTAATTGATAAAAATGAAGAAAAAATGAAGATGACAGATGTGTTCGGAGCAAAACAGTCCTAAAGTGTGCCAAAAAATCATAAAAATCAACGGATGCGTTGTAAAGATGCGAGCAAAACAACTTTCTGGCCCACCCTGTTTAATCAGTACATAATTGAAAACAACACAAGTCAGATAACTATAAAACATATTGGCAACTGAAATCGATCGATCAGACGATGAAAATAATACGGAAATTATGAGATTTCATTGCAACAGACTTACAACTTTACAAGATATTCAAGATTATGCGAGTGTCATTTTTTGGCACACATTGTAATAAAAGCAACAGACAAATAACAAATGAACATTGATTTTATTATAAAAACTCCTTTTTATAAGCAACTTTAATGTTTTCATATTAGTGTTTGCTATTTGTTTTTTTTATATTTTAGCTTAACAGCCTTAATATTACATTGATAGGTTTTACTGTCTTATAAATTATTTTCATATCCTATCCATCGTATAAACCTTGAATGGCACTAAATAGCCTTTTTGTGCTGGTGTGCCGTTAAGAAACTACTCACTCACTCACTCACTCACTCACAAAAGAACGGTCAACACAGCAGCGTCACAATGGGACATTGCACGAATTATTTCTAAATTATCACATTGATAGGTTTTACTGTCTTATAAATTACAACCTTATTTCTAAATTATGTCACGTGATGAAAACAAACTCACTTTGGCCGCATCAGGAGCAGCTGACTCTGCAAAGCAGACAATGCGACACTCAATCACATTCTATATTTCGAATATTTCACACTTATTTTGCACGTTAAATGCACAGTGTCGCATCGCATTATATCGCATTTTAACTAAAACAACGTTTATTACAAAAATTTAGAAATGAAGAAACTCCTACAGCTGATTTATAGCTAAGCTTACGTCTACGAATTTTGCAAGTCTTTTTTACGTCTACGAAGTTTAAAAAGGTGAGCGTAAGCGTACGCGCTAATTATGCTAACAAATCGATTACTACAATAGTTATCACATTATTGTAAGTTCTTTACAAAATTTAAAAAAAAAATATATATATATATATATATATATAATTCGAAGTAAGACGTCAACTTTTGACTTGGTGCACAAACGCGATTGATAAAGCAGATGCATTACAACGGTAAATATTCACAGTACGGTACTGTCTTGCACAAATCGCTATACCAAACACATAAATAAAAACAAATGTTTGTGGAATCAGCGCAGAGTGTGCAATATCCAACAACAATTGCTGTATAGAAACATCACTTAACACTAACTACCACAGCAGAAATCGTCATAACGTGCCATTGTAACGTGCTTGTAGTGTCTTTGCTGCGCATGCGCACGTGAACGAACACTTCTAGCTAACACTGTCAAGCGTTAGCACTATCTACTTATGCGGTATGAAGTTAAACGCACGCAATAAAACGAAACATTACAAGAAGAATGATATTAGTGACGTTTTTAATGTATTCTATGCATTAAAATATGCTTAAAACTCCAGTCCGCGCAGCACCATTAGCACCACTAGTCCCGTCATTGCATGCGAAAGACTGCCAGTAGGCCTAACTGTAGGCGTCGGACAAAGCACGGTGAGTAGAGGAAGAACTCCATTAATGCAATACTACAATTTACGCGCATGACAGAAATTGAAGGAATACATTTTGATATGTCTAGTTGGATGACAAGGCAGTGTCCAGAGAACAACTTCTGCAAGATTAAGATAGACTGACGCATAGTCAATACTACTGGTTCGGAATTTTATCGTATATCAGCAACATAGCCTAATAAGCCTACGGCAACTGAGTGATTACTGTGCCACCGCAGAGACGTCGATCAGCCTGAGAACCCGTTAACACTGCGCATTCTCTTCTGTTGGGTTTATAGCCTGTTGTCCAATTATCTAAGTATGTCACTTTGCTATTCTGCAGTAGAAAAGTTATAGGTATCTGAAATCGTCTATCAGTTCCTACTGACCAAATACCGACTCAATTAGGCCTATGTGTCAAATGACGTCATGAAGGAGACTGGTAAGGATCGATAAGGCTGATGAAATGGATCTGGAAATATTCCAAAGATAACGCCGTGTCGAAGAGAGCGATTAGCGATTTTTAAAGACAAATATTTTGGTGAAAAGAACGTAAAAGAGTCGACAAAATGCAGGCAAACTGTCAAAATGCCGCAATAAGTTTACTATGAAATCAACGGATAAAGGCACAAACATAAATTCCCGCGTGTTCTATCCCGTCACTGGGTTTTCCACTTCAAATTATCAACCGTTCTAGTCCTGTATTGCCGCGTCCTGCGTTTTAGTAAACCTTTCTACGAACAACATCAAAAAAACTTGCACTTAAAAGACGCCACTCCATAATGATAAATCAAACAGTTAATACTATCGACTATAACTAGATTATTCTAATGAATATATTAGATCCAATGTCGTCTAGCGCTACCACAATACACCGCAATATTACATTGCACATCGATGAAGTGCAATGTCTAAGCTAGACACTTCCGGCCGGCCTATCTATCTATCTATCTATCTATCTATATCTGCACGTATCTACGGCTTTCAGCCTGTTACCTTCGTCCACCGACTCGGCCCCTGAATCTGTAACTCCTTGAAAAAAAAACAATCAGTAATCATAACGTTATCATCAACAGGGTACATGTCATGCGTTAAACAGGACGGTTTGCATGCAATTCTGTCTCTGTGAGAGTACTGTATTCGTATGAGAACCATACGCTAAGTACGGGTGCGCGTACCAGTACGACAGCATGTCTATTAGTTAACTACGTAACTCCATTTTTCACAGTTTGATGGACAAACGATCAAATATATTAGTAGACCGCAGTGCGAAACAAAAACAACATCAAATAAAATCTACAACTACGACAAAAACTTTGAACTGTGCTAATAACTCCGTAAAATCTGTATGTGTATAACGGCAGAGCAAAATCTGCAAATGTCACATTAATTCTAATTTCAATAATTTAACAGTGTCAAGCCAGCTTTATCAGAAAAATCAACCTTATTAAAATTAAAGTGTAGTGTACATTTCTAGAGCAGTGATAACGTTGGCAAATAATCGTACATCTACGCTGCTACTTACTAGTGTATAACTACGTCCAGTAACGTGTAAGGTGCACGATCTCTGAGGTGCGAATAAATGACATCTAACTACACTGTGTCTCAGAAAAAGGGTGCCAGTTTTATTTTTGCAATAACTTTGACAAAATCGACCGATTTTAATAATTCTTGCACCGTTGTATTCGCAGATCTACTGCTGAGGAAGATGGTATTAAAACGACCACGTAAACTTAAGTTTGTTGCCGCACTACCTTGCGAAACTTGAATGCGCAGCTGTACAACTTTACAAGAAAGTTATTAAACTCAATATAGTGCAATAACGCTTAATTTCAATAAATGTCCACCAGGAATGTTATCTGCTTGTTCGTATGTCTATGCAGATAAATTTACAGCATGTTTACTAAATTTCCGCATCCCGAATGCACGCATGCTTTGAGTAGCACAAGCCACTGGTCAATTGATGCGTCGATGACGTATTGTTCACTGCTGCTCCAAACGTTCAGCAGACACTGTCGCAGTTCGTCAACATTTCGAACCTGTCTGGTAGACGCGCTGCTGCATTGTAGCCCAGATTTTGTAATCCACAGGGTTAAGATCTGGACTGTTCAGTGGCCACTGTTCCGGTAAAATAAAGTCCGGTGCGTCTCTAACGTAAGAGCTCAATTGTCTCACGAGCACGGTGTGCTGGAGCACTGTCCTGCTGAAACACGAACTCATTCCCTGATATGTGCCTAATGACTGGCAATAACTTCTGCGTCAGCAGCACGTCGCGGTAATAAGCACCGTCTATTTTCACCCCGGGCTCCACAAAATAAACAACTCTGTGCAGCCGAGTTTTGAAACTCCGACGGACATCATGACGGTCTCGCTGAACGTCGGACGTGTACGCAAGAGACGTCTCGATGCATGCATGCGTTCGGGAGGCGGACATTCTGAACACATGCTGTAAACTTATCTGCATAGACATACGAACAAGCAGATATCATTCCTGGTAGGCATTTATTGAAATTAAACGTTATTGCATCACATTGAGTTTAATAACTTTCTTGTAAAGTTGTACAGTTGCGCATTCAAGTTTCGCAAGGTAGTGTGGCAACAGACTTGAGGTGAGGTGGCCGTTTCAATACCACCTTCCTCAGCAGTAGATCTGAGAATACAACAGTAAAAGAATTATTAAAATCGGTCTACATTTGCCACAAAGTTATTGCAAAAATTAAAGTAGCACCCTTTTTGAGACAGTATCAGCAGCAGCAGAGTTTATTTGCCATGAGAAAAATATACATGTAATTAGCTAAGAAACTGCTGTAAATGACGTAACGTTTTAGTGAACTTAAGTATGAGAATATCCACGATAGAGATAACATAATCGAATCGAATGTTAACTAACAAACAGAGGTGTTACTTCGTCGTGCTAATAACGCCGCATATGTGCCTCGATTTCTGTACGCCGTGATCGGCAATTTCTGATAACACCATCCATAAAATTTAGAAACATTCCGTCCAATCACGGCACTTTACGTCACGTTTCACTGCAGCTTTAATTTTTCAAATAAAAATAGTTAATTTTATTGTTGCTATAAACAACAGATATTTTCAGATAGCAGACTACGAGTTTGTTGTATTTTTTTCTTGAACTTTTTCACTCTCTGTAATGTATTAAGGAATTCTCTGCGAATAACAACAACTGAAAAAATAAGCATCAGATCAAGTTTATGGGCTCGCATATAAAACAAACTTTTCCAAACATGAATACTCGTACAAATGTTCGCCATTGTTGGACTATACAGTCACGTTCTTTCAGACTGAAATCAAGAAAGCTTATAAACAGAAGTTGTGTAGCCTAATTAAAAAGTTATTGTAAAATAATTTATACAACAGTGTTAACCCTTTAATGGGCAGATTAAAAACGCAGAGCAACGGACCATTATACAGCAATACGGTGATTGGCACACTGGCCGTTGATGGGTGGGCTGTTACATTTGGTCCAGCCATGGACCAGCCGTAGCCCGCCCAGACCCCTCCTGACTGTACCAAATGTAACAGCCCACTGACAGACCTGCCAACATTGGTGAATAGTCAAGCGGGTCACACCCTTCCTTTTCCGTGTCACTGCCTTTCCCCTCTCCCCGCCTTATCCCTCCCTTCCCACCTCTCTTTTTCCCTATCCCTTTCCCTGGCTATCCTTATCCACCGCTTGCCCATCCCACAAATCCAGCTATAGGGGGCCGGCCTGGGGGAGCGCTGTAAGTTCCCCCAGCGGGTTCGGGCAGTCGAGCCCGCGGCCGCCAAACGCATTTTGGTGCAACGGAGGTAAAACTGGGTTGAGGGCCTTGCAATATGGCTAAATATAATTACAAATTTACGTAATTTATAATGATGGACAGGATCCCACCCTGAGTCTGAGACTGTGGTTCTAACTAATAATATGTGTAGACAAGGTTATTTTGATAACGAAACGAAGAGTTCAACGACTTTTCTAGATCACTGCTGATCAAATACGTTATGTAGCATTATGATTTGCACCAAAATAACTCTTAGGCTTATGCATACCCGTAGTTCTATCTTCGTCGCTAAGTTGGTATTATAGTCTGCCATTTCAAGCGGGTTTTCAGCGACTGCGAGGGTTAGGCGGGTTTGAGATTCAAATGCGGGTCTGACCAGCCTGGCGCGGGTGGGTTGGCAGGTCTGCCACTGATCAACGGCCAGTGCACCAACTTCATATTATTTGATGTAGCACTATAATTGCTTAGGCACTATATAAAGGATTAAAGTGGTTGACACGGTCATGCAATTATCCGAAGTTACGAGCAAACTTGTGCCGTTTAGTGACAGGAATGTTTCTTAACACCGCAGAAAATGACAGTTATCGTATGCAGCCGAAAAAAAATTGCTCAGCGCCGTATAGATCTAATTAAATTACGTTCTAAAACTAAACAAGTCGCCTGCGCTTTTTACTGTGCGTGAAGCTACAGGTTGTGCTGCAATAACAAGATTGTGAAAATCACGCCATTTTTGCTGTAAACGACTAAACGTTGCGCGGGTACCTTTCGCGTGGTGAGCCAAGAATGTGGGTGGCAAACGAGGTAAATCGGGAACCTCGTCGGTTTCTGCTAGCTCTTCCGTTTCCAACAGTTTTTCGACACTCTGGACGGTGCCTAAAATATTATTGGTCAAATAGCAGCTGCTGAATCAGCAGCGTACACGGATCGCGCTTTATCAGCAGCACAACAGAATCGGCTGACCAGTTTTCAAACAAAATAAACGACAACAAAACACCAAACATGACATCATTAGAAGCTGCGACATATTATAGCTTGAAACATTTTTGCAAAATGTGTTATTTACGAAAAGAAAATAACATATAACGACATGCAATAAAACTAGCAAACAGTAATTAAAGACAGCGTATAGAAGACAGTGACGTATAGTACGTTTCCTATGGCGTTTAACATGCGCGCCAATTTAAAGTATCCACCGAAATAAAAACGTTTGATGGATGCGTACAACTGATAAATGGTTGATGCACGGTACGTGCACCTTACGACCGATCTGTCTAATCATCGCACCGGACCGCAGGATTACATCGGATATACCGCACTGGACAGCAGTGTTGTCGTTATGCCTGGTTAGGACTATACCGTGTCTCAAAAAAGCGCCAACTTTGACAAGCTGTAGTTTCGACAAGCACCGACTAATTTTGATAATTTTGGGTAAACAGCATCGGCTCACTTTCAAAAATGAAACACATTCAGCTTTCCATATCCCTTCACTTTACTTACTTTATTTGCTTTCAGCTAAATATGCATATAATTTTTGAAAGTGTACTGATGCTGTTATCAAAATTAGTTTGTGCTTGTCGAAACTACAGCTTGCCAAAGTTGGCGCGATTTATGAGATACAGTGCAGTTCCGATGATATCCGATGTTGGTTAGTGTTATGGCGAGTTCTGATGCGGTTCAACGCGGTAATTAGACAGACCCCCTTACGCGGTGTTTTAATGATGCACAACTATCGCGAGGAAATCGTGGAACGAGATGCAATAAACTAAAAGGATGAACACAGAGAACTCGGCCAGCTAGGCAACAATCGTATTCATTAAGCTTTTCGACAGGAAGTATAGCGGAAATGGTTCAGCACAGACGAGGGAACATGGCGTTCAAAAGTCAAAACTCTTACACTTTCGTTGGTTTTATACCTTTTCGCCTTCCCGTTGGTGGCTTGCCTTTATCCGGTGGTTCGATTATCAGTGGAATTCCTCCTGCAAAATAAAACTGACTACAACAACTAAATCCCCGCGAAATGAAAATGCACAGCGACCTTAATGAGCAGATCATGCAGTACAACCCGGGCCGGGCGAGAACCTGCAGTGAACGAAATCTGTGGATATCTAGCTTAATGTGCGGAATCCAGGACGTCAAACTTCCCACACATCAGCTGCACTCATTTTTAGGACAACAAAAATGACCAAACATGCGCCACATATAAAGTTTTGAGGATTTTAGGCATTTTTATGTGTAGGATTTTTATGGCATTTTGGCAGCAAAATTTCCCAAAGCTAAAAAGTACTGATAACCCTCATGTAAACGAAAGACGGACTGATAACATCATTAAATGGCCTTCTCTCTGGGCGAAGGCATAGTAAATTACGAATATTAAACGGAACGCAATACATTGATCAAAATAAAAGACACATATATAAAATAAATAAATATATATTACTATGTAACCAAATCTATAATACAACATATACATTATACACGTTACAGTAACAGTAGCATAGCCTACAAGCACCCGCTCAAACAAACGAAAAACACTTAAAGCTCGATCTACTAAAATTAAAAACTGAAAGTGCAGAATTTAAAAAAAACGCAATAAAACTTCTGTATTTTAGGTAAATAGTACAAACTTCGAAAGGGCGGAAAGAAAAATAAAGCACAATAACTTTAGTCCTCATAACTTAAACGAAACATAAAATCAAAAAATGAGCTAACTTACCATTTTCCACGGCTTTCTGGTCGCCCGCTGTATTAAAAAATAACATAATTAAATGCGTAAACATCAGTCAAGACAACACAACCGGACACGTTACCAGTAATATATGTAAAACTATCGCCTACATGACAGTTAGTTCGATAAGCTACAGTAGGCCAGCATGGTTACACACTCGCGGTAATTACGACACCTTAAGAAGACCTACTGAAAGTAGTTATAAGGGCACGTTCCATCACTGTCACAAAACAGTCGTCAACACAACATCTATACAAATGTTCTCGGTATTTTACACCTATTGTGTCGTAGATAAGATGTTGAGTAACATCGACTATAACAGCTACAAAGGTTGCTCCGCACGTGTTAAATTCTCGATAGTATCACAACATAACCAGGCGATACTGTTGTCTGTATAGCGCCAACTAAAATAGAAGCATGCTAAGCCAGTTAGCCTACTGTGACGTAACGTAACAATCATACAAATGCCAGTTACTGCTCTTTAACATCATAAAGTGGCATCCGTCGTCGGAAAGTAAAGCACCGTATTAGCTAAAACAGCATCACAAGTGTGTATAGTAATAACGTGGATCCGGCACTGTGTGACTTTGAAGTCGTCTTCGTCTTCAGCCATATTTGAATATTTCACTGTTATATTTGAATCCACGTTTTCCAAAGAATTAACGCTGTTTTCCGGAGGGGCGCAATTTCCGACCAAGAAGTGTGGGGTAGGCCTATACTTTCAATTCGTGAGACACAAACTTACTAACACTAAAAATAACGACGGCTGTTGGAGGCTCCAAGTGTTATTCTCTATATCACCGAAAAAGGTAAATAAACGTTGTTCAATACTGTCCAGTAAAGTGTCTTAACGTTCAAACAAGCCACGTAAAACATGTTGCTTTCATCTTGGCAGAGAAAAAAGAATTTACTGCATTTGCAGATTGCACCATGATGCTAATATTTAACGCTGAAAAGCAACGCTAGTTCGGTAATGAACAACTAAAGTACGTTTGAAAGAAGTTATTTTCTGACCGTCATCTGGTTGTTTCTTACCCGGAATCTTCTTGAGCGTTACTGATTCCTGCGTTATAACCATCACAATCTCGTTTGTTGCGTCCACTTTACTGTTGATACGACAACGTATTTTGTCACTTTCTTTTACAACGTCTAACAGATTTTGATCTCATTTGCCAAAAAAAGAATCTCGACTCAATGCTGATGCACATAGGAGGGAATTGCAAAAAACTGTACACTACCTATTGTCAAGATTCTGTAGTTTGCATCAGCAAGGAGCAGCCCAGTCTCTTTTACAGTCTCTTTTGCGGTTACGTACATTCATAATTAGTTCTATCAAAGTTGTTTTTGACTCGGCTGACAAGTTTGTCTACTAACCAACAGGATTAATCAGTTATGGAGATTCACGATATTATTATACGATGCCACAGAACCTGGCAGCATCCAGCTGCACGTCGAATTTGAACTTCGTATGCCAACTCGTTTCAGATATAGCAGGGCGGTTCCAAAAAAGGAGCCCATATTCCAGGTTAAGGGTCATACTACTCACTCACTCACTGCTGCGCTTGACCAGCTGAGGGTCGTAGCGTCCTCCACATCGAACGATCCTGGCCCGCGATCCAGGCAGCACCAACAGATAGGCCAGTGTCTTCTTCCACTTGCTGCAGCCA
>Ga0209149_1001163_pt1 | contig 12820 bp, 7 predicted proteins | sample WorMetTyACAVOLI2_FD_187423 | JGI IMG/M metagenome (GOLD analysis project Ga0209149, IMG submission 187423) | Marine gutless worms symbiont microbial communities from Max Planck institute for Marine Microbiology, Germany - Olavius algarvensis... ... | reverse complement strand
CGGGTGTCAGTAACGGTCGGATGTGCTGCAGTGCCCGTATGTGATAGTTGCACTTGCGGACAACCTCGGTGATGTGCCGGTCCATGGTCCATGAGTCCAGTGTGACACCAAGTAACTTCACTGTGTTACGAAAAGTCACTAGTGTCCCCGCTACTTCGATGCCGCCTGCTGTCGAAACCTTATCGCGCTGAGGACCTGTGCCAAAAAGAACAGCTTCCGTCTTTGATAGATTCAGAAGTAGAACGTTCTCAAGAAACCACCGACAAACGTCATCAACGCACAATGACACCTTCCCAAATGAAACAGACCACATTGAACAAACACAGTCAACAACAAAACAACTGAACGACAAGCTGTGCAGTGTGCAAAAGTTAACATAATTACTGTTAACCTTGGTTCGCCTTGCAACGTAGCAGTGTTTGCGTCGCACTGCCACATATACTGATTGAGTGACCTCAATCAAACAGCCATCAATCTTCCAGACTGGACACTGTCAAATCAAACCACACAGATTATTTCAACAAATATTCGGAAGTGCACTCAATTGTGACAACTTAGCCAAAAGTGGAAAATGTAATAAAGCTCAGGCTTTTTTTTGTTGGCAGCAATCAGACGCTCAGATTGCATTTAATACGTGATGTATGTCGGAATAGTTGGCGGCGTGGCACAATGGTAGAACGCTGTTCTTTGACCGGCGAACTTTCCCTGTCCTGTGCTCGACCTACAGGTGATGGGTGGCCATTTATGTGGGTACACCATCCGCTGCAGGTCAGCCAACTGGGCAAAGTCAGTCTTTCATCCTTCCGGGGTCGATTAACGGGTAGTACACTGTAATGAAATGGTGCACTGATGCATCCGATTCAGCTGTTATTGTGCCAGTTGGACACAACCTTGACAATGCCACTATCGGAAGAATGTTATCACCAGATAGCTTCAGTACTTACTGCGAACTGATACCTACAATACGGTAATTTCAGTCTGAAAAAAAATCCGACGTTATACCAACCGCTGAGACTGTCTTTCGTGGCTGAACCCACTGGCTGCCGCCAACAACCTGGCTATTCTCCAGCTTGCATCCATTGTCACTCACTTCGGATTCAGCAGAGTGGGCACGATAAAAACTCTACAATGTTTCACAACTTTGGTGCAGGTGTTTACAAAGTGTTATCTGTCATGCATATTACGTAGAGCAACCTAATGCAGCAACAGCGAAAACTCTTGATTAAACAGGGGCCGGGAGCAGGCATGTCGTGTGTAGTAACTTAAGTCAAGTTTCTGGTAACCCTACAATGTCATTACTCGAGATTTGGAATACTACGCTGCTAATCTGTACACTATCTGTCAAGCAGCATTAAATGAAATGTCAAGACAGCAGTCTAACCGGAACGTACGCATGATGTAACATTTGAAAACTTCCATAACAGAAGCAACAGCATACCTGTAATCTAACTGTTACTCACATTTTCTCTTTTCTAACATGCATGCCACTTTTACTGTACAGTCACAAAATTAATATTACCTTGAACGTGGGAAGTGGTTGACAAGTGGCCCCAAGCAGCGGGATAGCATGAGCTGCATGCCATCTACAATAGAATAATCACACACATACACACACGCTCAACAAGGATTTACGTTTTACACTGACAACAAACAACTGCAATGCAACTTTAAGTTCTGTGTACAGTCTCATGCAATCTGTGGCACCGGGAAGACTGCAGCTGAAACTTGCTGCAGTAATCTGGAATGTCAAATGTACTGTACGATAGTAACTATAAGCCTAGGACACACCGTTTATGCAGGATTCCCCCTATGAACGCAATGTTCCAAAATCACCAGGTAATGGGGATAACGCAATAGGTGAGGTGGGAAAAAGTGGTACCAATGAATTCCTAGGGTATGATTTCCTATTAGTGTTTAACAGTAACTACAGGCCTAGGACGTATGGTTTAGGCATAATGGCTACATAGGGTGCAAATCGCGAGGTGAGGGAGGGGGGGGGCAAATCCCCAGGTAAGGATCGCGCACGGGATAAGAAATGGTACCAATGAATTCCTAGGGTAGAACTTCCTATTAGTGTTTAACAGTAACTATTGTTCTAGGACGCACCGTTTAGGCACAGTGCACGCGTGTGACCAACCAACAAACATTGTCACGCCGTTTGGATCTCAGTATGTGCCTCATCACTGTGTGACCGAGTCGCATACGAAACAATGTTAATAACTTAAATACATAATCAACGAATATCAAGCACACACAGCAGCAAACTGATCAGTTCCAACAAGGCTGTAAAAAGTAATCGTCTTATCGTAACGCATCAACGTACAGGAATTAACACTGGTAAAATGTTAACTGATGCACTGTTTATTGTGCACGAGTTATTGTAAGCCTTTGCAGTCATATGTTTACTTATGTCACAGACTTCATGTCATCCTTTTTACACCCAAGGTGTCCACTTGTAAATGATAATTTTTTGGTGTGGCAAATTGTACCAACGCAAGCAGACTGTAGAAGTAGTCACATCAAAATGACACGAGACTTAGTAAGTATAACACTCACAAAACGCATGTCTTAAAACGGGGCACTTGAAAAAAGCAAAAGTAAGTTCATTTTCAGTGCAGAAGCACTTTTCTCGCACGAGTAACTGCAGTATGGCTCACAAATCATGAAATGAAACTAAACCAACATATTAAACATAATAGATATATACACTTATATACATATTAGGGTGGTCCTAAAAAATGAAAGTATCAGGATTTTTTTCTCCAACCCTTCATTGTGTTCTATGAAGTGGATAAAGAATGCAGTAAAAATTTTAGCAGGATAAAGTAATATTTAGGACTTGCCCAAGACAGCCAAAGGTTGACTCGTGTACCGTATATTGTTAAGGTTACCTTATAAGCAGCAGATTCGATGTCATGTTATTGGAAAACAATTATTCATAACACTTTATTGACTGCAGTCATGTAGAAATGTTACTGTTATTTGAACAGCACTAAGCAAAAGAAAATTTAAGTCTCTGAAGCATTTTGGCCATGTAACTATCAGTTCAATATCAGCACGGTCGAACAAGTCACTCTGTCTGTTGCATGCGCTTGATGAGACTTGACTTTGTTGGTGCAGTGAAGGCATTTCTGTGCTGCTCGACAACATGTAGAAGGTACTGTTTCTGCTCCTCGTTACGTGTCAGTGAACAATTGAATTCCTGGATCAACGCGACACCACGCTCCGCAAGGTCATTGACGACCTTAACGGAGGCAGAAATTGTTTGACTGTTTCGGTATTTTTCGTCCACTGGCCATCCATCCGGATCAGTTTGCAGGAAATCTTCTGACAAGCCAAGTATCTTGAAGAAGCGTGCAGTTGTGGTCGTAACGAAGTCATGCAATCCTCTGGTTTCTGGATTCTCAAATGGTTGGATGCGTTTTGAGGGTTCAGGTGAACCATTGTTGCTTTTGAGTGCCAGAACCATTAATTTATTTTCTTCTGCTGAGATCCCACTATCAAAGCAAACAAAATCCAACTAGCAACTCTGAGAGATACCATAGATGACGACTGAAGGCAGTTGTCGCAGCTTTGGCAATGTTCTTGTTCGGATATGTCGATAGTTTGCAAAGCAATTCCAAATCGTGTCTTGGAGCAGTAATAGCTGATGGCGTCTGAAACCAGTATTTTACATACACTGACGTTATGAACAGACACACTTCCTGCAGATGGGTCCATATCAGTGAAGAGTGAGAGGGACCACGTGTCTTTCGAGTTCCAGTTGAAGTCGACTGCAGCGGTTCATACTGACTCTTGAATAGCCACATCTTGATACAATAAATTGCCCGTGCCATCCAACGGGCTCGATGAATTGCCCCTGGAAATCTGAAATGTATTCCATGGGTTGGAGTGCCGCCCAAGAAAATGATCGTTAGCTCCAGTAATTCAAAGTAATCGTCACGTGGCTGAAATGTTTCAAGCAGGGCCACTGAAAACTTGATAACATCATCCTTCCAAGATGCAACACTTGCGGCCAAATTTTCATCATCCATGGCTGTACTGAAAGAAGTCTGATCAATACGTGGCCAGAAATCCCTGAAGTGACCGAAGAGTTCCATATTTGGCGATTTTGAGACATCATACAACGTGAAAACCTTCTCGAGCATAATTTCAGCGATGTGGTGACGACATGCTAAATGTAGAACCTCTTGGCCGATTTCCTTCTCCAGCAAAAGACAAGCTCCACCTTTTGCTCCAGTGTTGGAGGCTGTGGTATCAAAACACAGTCCTTTAATGCTACTGCGCAATCCCCACTCATCAATGACATCTGTTACTGCCCGTGACATCGTAACTGCAGTTCCATCATGAAGTTTTGGGACTGCCAAAAGTTTCACTACATCTTGCCCGGAGACCAGGACTGGCAGGCGATCGACATGATCTCGTCCAGGTCCACTGTAATCCTCCATAATTTTGCCATCCCAATGCAGAACGAGTGGCACTGATGGATGAAAGCTAACCTTAACTTCTGAAGCCAAAGCCTCTCGATGCTTCATTCGTGCTCTCCTGATAGAACTGCGACTGACGATTAATTCCTGACTTTCATGCTGGAGCTGACCTGTTGAAGCAATGGCAGACAATATATGGGCAGCTTTTCTGTCACTCGTGTTGGTACGATCGAGTGCTGCAGTGACTTCAGGAGTGACCATCTCTCGGGTTCCTCTCAGCCTGCACTTTGAGGTTGATGGACATTCGCTAGCAGGAGTTGGCTCACCCAGTGTAATGTTTCCAGCGGAAAAGTCACAGTCCTCATCAGGATCGTCATAATCACCAGCTTCATCATCGTCATTCTCACCGTGAACATCCGCGGAGCTGCTTGTACCTTCTGTAGTAACTGCTGACTTCATTTTAAGGGCATAATTAGCTGCAGCTACTTTACGCTTCATCACCCGTTCCTCTTTGAGTGCCAAAGATCGGTCAAGTCCAGCCATAGTTCCCCTGCGACCCTTTTCTCGCTGTGCTTCTAGAAACAAACGATCTTCTACTTTCATCAGCGTCATAGCATCTCGGTGTGCAACGTCGAAGAGATCACCAAGACTATCCTGAAACATAGTGTGATTGGATACATTGGTGTCTGACGTGCGATTTATTCGTTTCTTTAGGCCTTGCCATTCACCGTGCAGTTTTCGTACATGTTCAATTATATGATTGGGTGCCTTTGTTGGTACTCTGGCCATCTGCCAAACTGGAAGAAGCAGAGAAACAGTCTTATCTAAGCTTTCTTTTAAGCCCATGCTTTCTGCAACATGGTAGTAGAACAGGACCTTCAGTACTTCTCCTCGAGATGGTAATTTTGATGTCTTAAAGCCTTCTTCTAGTCCTCCAATCAGCCAGACAGAACTTACTGACCGAGTATTTGCCATTGTAACTAAAACAAAGAAATAAATTATATGAAGTTCACAAAGGGCCGGTGAAACTCATTACAGCACGGACATAACAATTACTTGACTTTTAATGATATACAACACTTAGACATTATAAAACATTGTCTTGCATTGTATGTTACAATATGGCTACCAACTAGTGCATGTGCATGTCATGTGACCAAGAACACCAACAGGACTTTATTAAATAAGTAAGCAATCACATATGATTATGACTAATAACTTATTTTGGTGATTGGTGAAATTTCGCAATAAAACACAATTATCATATTTTCAGTTGTGTTGGGCAAGTCCTAAATAGTGTTGTTTCAGTGAATTATTTCAGCTATAGACTCTCAATATGGTGTATCACCAAATGCAGGGTTGGAGGACTAGAAACTATTAACTTAAAATTTTACCATTGGTCATGGGACCACCCTAATACATATACACTGTGTCTCGGAAAAAACCCCTCTACCACTGACTATAACTGTCTCAAATTTTATCTGATTTTAATAACTTTTGGTAGGAACATTCTTGAGGTGTGCTGCTTCAAAAAGGTGCTTTCGTTTCCCACCTCACCTAACTGTTGTTTCTGCAATACCGAAGGAAATGAAATGTAGAAAATGTCACGCGTTTCGACGAATGACACGTCAGAAATCGGCCTGTGTGCTGCTGAAAAGTCAGACATTGGTAAATTGTAATAAATTTGGGCAAAAATTATTGCTAATGTATTTCGCTTTAACAACATGTTTTCAATTTCCACCTCATCTACCTGTTGTTTCTGCACTATGTGGGAAATAGACTCACCCGCGAGACCATTCAGCTGCTGCAATGCGAGACCCCAGACTTTTTTCTGAGACACAGCGTGTGTGTGTATATATACATATATTAGAGACTGACCGATTTTTGCTTCATTTTTATTTTTCGTTGCCGAAAATAGCGATTTTTTTGTATTTTCTGGCGTTTTATTTTTGGGCCGAAAATGGTTAGTGTATTTTCGGTATTTTTTATCGTCTCCAAAAATCGTCATTTCGTCCGTAAAAACAAAAGAAAAGTGACAGATGATTGGAGTACTGAAATAGCAGGAATTAGGCAATAACAACGGACAGCAATGCATGTGTATGCTGTGTAATGAACGTAACGATATATATACCTTACGATACGTAACACTACAACAGATCAAATTACGTCATACCTGCCACGTTTCATGTACTGAAATGCAAAGTAACACTGATTCATAGTCTGACTATTTTTACGCATAACGCACTATGAGCAAAGTGCATCTTAGTCATGGCAATTCTGTCTGACTGTCATGCTGACTGTGCTGAAATGGTGAAACTTATTCCTTATTCCCTTTTGGGTGTAAACTTTTATGCGTGGGCTAATACTCGCCAACCGGCCAAAGTCCATCAAATGCCAAATTTGAAGTGTGTATGTACTATATACAGCCATTCCAAAGATATAAATGTTACGGATCAATAGAAAGTCAAATATCTTTCACGATTGCTATATTTCATGTTGAAAAAGATTTTCACAGCATTGCATGTCATGCATCGTATTTCAGGATATGTATGTCAATAATTGAGTGTCACTGCATCCCTGTTACTACTGAGTAACAGCGCAGTAAGACAGCTGTTGGCTGGTATGTAAGTAATGACCATGAGTGACTTACAGAGGTGTTTCTTATTAACGTCCTCTTTCACAAGCTCAATATCTTTGAAACGGTGCATGTCGGAGCTATAGATTCTCTTAACAATGGATAGAAAGTACTGTATAGTACGGTACTGACACTTTTGGTTGCATTAATGCGCTAATGTGCATGTGACCATCGCACGGTCATGGCCGATTGCTCAGCTGTCTTGTAACTCGCTGTAAGCAAAAACCATGACAAAAAAAGAACACAAGACAGACAAAGTTGACAAAAAGCGCTTATAACATGGAAAAAGGTAAAACAAAGGTAAAGGTCGATAACTTCTATAGCGCCGCTTACACGAAACGTGACCAGGAGCGCTTTTACAATCTTGGAAGTGGCAGTTGATTGACATTGGCCGTAGTACAGCGGCGCAAGCTAGTGGCCGCCCATTGCCCGCGCTAATGGACTTTGGACCCACAGTTATGCAGCCAGACAGACATACTACTTCCCGGTCAGCCACACTAGGCCTTCACCCCGTAATCCATGTACCTAATTACATGGACTACTACTCATTTACCGACCCTGGAGGGATGGAAGGCTGAGTTGACCTGAGCACACAGTGGGTTGGCAACTTGCTCAAGGTTGCTTGCAGTGGGCCCGTTTACAAAGAGCTCACGACCTTTCGGCCATGAGTACGATAGTCCACCTAGCCCGGCCGGTGGCACGCCGCGAGCCCGCAACCATTTGGCCACTGCACCCACCAGGCACACGTGTGTGAACGACTTGCCCAGGGTCGCTACTCGGTCGTACTGCGGCGGGAGTTGAACCTGCGATCAACGAATCACAGGTCCAGCGTCCTAACCACTGCGCCACCGAGCCACACTAACGACTGAGAAGACAAGGTGAAGCATACAAGTCCCCAACAATGTGACTTTACTATCAGTGTCATGTACTTAGATGAAATAATATATAACTGAACATAAAGTACTCTAAAATTTCAAATACAAGGCCTAGAGCAACAACATGACAACAGCACATTGATACAAAAGTTGCATAACCCACCTCTCGCAACTGCCCACGTTTCTTCCCTGATACCGTGAACATGTTGTTGATTCTGTAACATATAAACACAGCATTCCTGTTCTCATTCCACAAGTCATCTTCAACTGATGACGTCAGATACAGCATGTACAATAGAGTGGAGTGAAAAAATAATTTTCAAAATTTTTATGAGCTAGAATATTGACAATATGCCAAATGTCCATAGTAACAATCCTGCAAAATTATATTAGTTTCTGACAACTCCTTGACCGCCCTTCACCTAATTGAAATAATTGGCATTTTAACCTATTTTAAACCATTTTAATTTTAACAGATTAGTTCACTTTTCGTGTTGGGGGACCTCTAGCCATGAGCTAATAAAGCTTATCATTATTGCAGTGTCATATATAAATTGCGACTTGCATTGTATACAGCGACGAAAACATGTGGTATGTGCATAGAGGTCTGTTACGGTCGCGGACGCTACCGTTTTGTAGTTGGAACGCTAGTTTTTTCTCTTTCCGCTTGTATATTTTTAGGACGGTTGGTTTTGTGGGTTGGGTGAAATATTATCTGAAATTTTATGGGGAATCTTTGAATTATATTTGTAATTTTCATGTAATAAGGTGTTATTTTCCTTGGCATGTCATGACGAAGCTAACATATGGCGTCGTGGAAAGGATAACCTTGTGTAGGTGAGCACCTGGTTCTGGCTGTAGGGCATTAGGGTGTGTGCGATCTCTCTAGGGTTTAGAGTGGACTGCTGCAGCTGTGTTGTTGCAGGTTGCAGTATATCGTTTTGACACCCGGTAATAATTCTCCGAAATGGAGGCGCTACTACTACAGCAGCAGGAGGCAGTCAAGAAAATGTCGTCAGACAGGCTGCGTGAGAAGCTCGTATCACAAGGTTATGATGTAGAAACAGTCAGGGGCATGGACAGGGAAACCCTGTTGAACACCTATGCCGAAATTCTGACTGCTGATAAGCCTGAACTGGTTGGTGTAGCTAGTCAGGATATGGACATTGAACGGGAGCGGTTGCAGCTCGAGAAAATGACGTTAGATTTCGAAATGAGAAAGCATGCCGAGGAAATGGACATTAAACGAGCTGAACTAAAAATGAAAGATGAAAGGCCCGCATGTCTTAAAAGATATGGGGAAGCTTTACGAAATGTCCTGATTAGACAAAGCAATGATCCAGTGGAGGTCGTGGCTTTCTTTCGAAATGCGGAGGCAACATTTAAGGAAATAAATGTTCCGCAGGACTTGAGAGGTATATTGATACGACCATACCTAAACGATCGTTCTAAGGCTTTGGTTGCACGCCTTGACCCGGAAAGGTCAGTAAGATACCAGGAGATAAAAGACTTGATTTTGAAGGAGTATAAGTTGAGTCCTGCTTCCTATCAGGAAAAGTTCACTACTTTGACTAAGGATGACTCTGAGACCTTTACCATCTTTTCTTCAAGACTACAGTCATTGATTGATGGATATTTAGAGTCACGGCACGTCACCAAGTTCAATGAGTTGTGTGAACTCTTACTTTGTGACCGGGTAAAGTCAACTTTAAATGAATCATTGCTGCGATACATTTTGGCAGTTGAGTCAAAAACAGATAAAGGCTGGATGACCTTAAGTGACTTAACAGCTGCTATTGACACGTACGTAGCCAATCACATTGGTGATCGACCACGTGCAGGTGTTCTAACTGCTCCAAAATCGCCAAATTTTGGACACCAGAAATACACGCCGACTCCACATAAACCGAATAATTCAGCTAGTTTCAGCAAGCCTGAAAATAAGTTCAATTTGGGTTGTTTTGTGTGTGGGTCAAAATCGCACATAAAACGGGACTGTCCAAGTAAGACTAAGTCTGTTGCCTCTGAACAAGGTATGACACCACATAAGGCCAACAGATGTGTCACTAATACCAAGCCAGCTGTGGGTGATGAGACGATATCGGGGGCAGATACAGTTTGCAAAACTGTTGAAAACTGCAACGACACAGAGCAGCAGCCTACTGCTGGCCCGATAATGTTGGCAAATGATGTCAAATGTGATTTGAGTAATTTTGTATTCAGTGATGTGTGTAACAATTTTACTGAATCACATAATGATGTTACAGCTGATACTAGTATACATCGTGATGATGTTAACAGTGATGAATTAGCTTATACACAGTTGATAGAGCAGTTAAATGGTGAAACTGTGAATGTTTATGCTGTTGATCATGCTTCAAGACTGAAATATGTTAATTTAGGAATTTTTCCTGAGATGAATGGTGATATGGTGACTGTATCTTGTCTTGAAGATAGTGGCACAGAAATACCTGTATTGAAAGCTTCTGTGATTGAACAGTTTGATGTGCAGGTTATTGGATCTGTTAAGATCAGAGGTATTGTGGGACAGCCTGTGAACTGTAAACTTGTACGTTTATATGTATGTTTACTGAACGATGACAATGATGTTACAGATAAACAGTCATCTGTAATGCCTATTGTATGTGCTGTGACTGATGAGGCACACGAGCAAATGATTTTGCCTCGTGATGTGATTGAACGAATGCAGTGTATGAAAAACACGGAAATTTCTTTGTTTGAACAGGACCCGGGTGAGGGCAGATCACTGCAGTCTGAGGATGTTGGTCAATCAACAGTAAATGTACTGACACGGAGTGGGATTAGCACTGATCAGGTGCCTGTCACTTCAAGTAAATGCAGGTCACCCATAACAGGACAAACCACATCTAATAATGATGTAATTGATGCAGATGAATCATCAGGTTGTGAGATTGATTCTGGTTTTTCTTTGGCGACCAGACAGCAGTTGATGAAGGAGCAATGTGATGACGAGAGCTTGAAGGCCTGTTGGAAATGGGCAGAAAATGGAAAAGGAAATATGTTCCTCCAGGATGGAATGTTGATGCACAAGGATAGAATTCTAGGCCAAGAATTGAGACAGCTTGTGGTGCCTAAAGCTCGAAGGACACAAGTTTTGAAAATGGGTCACGACATGGCAGGTCATGCCTCATGGAAGAAGACACTGCAAAGAATAAAGTTAAATTTCATTTGGCCTGAAATTCGTGTGGACGCCATCAAATATGTCAAATCGTGTGAGATCTGTCAAAAACGTGCTAGGGTGACATGTTGGGATCGTGTTCCCATTTCACCAATAAAAAGGGCGGATGTTGCATTTTCACACTGGTTCATGGATGTAGGGGGTCCGCTGACTAGTGAAAATGTGAAATTTCCGTATTTTTTGATCATGGTTGACAGTATGTCACGTTTTCCTGTCGCTTATGCTTTACGCTCTGTCACTGCTCGCAGTATCTGTGACTGTTTGTTGAATTGTTGGTCATGGGTGGGGGTCCCGTCGACCATAACATGCGATAATGCAACTTACAATGTTTCGGCACTGACACAAGAAGTGATGAAAAGATTTGGATGTAGTCCAAGATTCATCACGGTTGGACATAAGGAAGCTAATGGATTGGCAGAGCGATATGTCGGCACTGCAAAATCCATGATAGCCAAAATTGCAGCTGACCATCCAAAAAGTTGGCAAAACTATTTGGGTTTCATAATTTGGAGCTTACGAGAAGTCCCAAATGAGACAACGGGGGTACCACCTTGGGTTCTTGCACTGGGCACCTTACCACGGGGGCCATTAGCAGTCTTGAAAGAGACGTGGTGTGGAGAACGTCAGGTACCACCCAAATTTCAGAAGGAGCCAACTAAATACTTGCAACAACTGCACGAAAATTTGAAAATTGCTGAGAAATATGCAGACGTTAATACTCAGCATGCTCAACAGCAGTATGCAGCTTGGTATAATAAACGAGCTAAGGAAAAACAATTTTCCTTGAATGATAAAGTTCTCATTTTGCAGCCAGACAACACAAAGAGTCGTGTTTTCTCAAAATGGAAAGGTCCAGCTGTCATTGTGGAAGTTAAATCACCACACAGCTATGTTGTGGATCTTGATGGAGTCAAATACCGAATGCATGCAGGGGGACCTCTAGCCATGAATGATAAAGTTCTCATTTTGCAGCCAGACAACACAAAGAGTCGTGTTTTCTCAAAATGGAAAGGTCCAGCTGTCATTGTGGAAGTTAAATCACCACACAGCTATGTTGTGGATCTTGATGGAGTCAAATACCGAATGCATGCAGGGGGACCTCTAGCCATGAATGATAAAGTTCTCATTTTGCAGCCAGACAACACAAAGAGTCGTGTTTTCTCAAAATGGAAAGGTCCAGCTGTCATTGTGGAAGTTAAATCACCACACAGCTATGTTGTGGATCTTGATGGAGTCAAATACCGAATGCATGCAGGGGGACCTCTAGCTATGAGCTAATAAAGCTTATCATTATTGCAGTGTCATATATAAATTGCGACTTGCATTGTATACAGCGACGAAAACATGTGGTATGTGCATAGAGGTCCAAGCCTAGCAGCATATATCCTCGTATAACTAAGCTGATATTTGACGAGTGGCAGGAAGTATGGGACTGTTGCACTGGAAACAAATTGCACGCTATTAGATCTACTATAGGTAACTGCAAACAGAAAACATGCTTATCGCGCCGTGATACAGTATTGCTAAATAGATTGCATATTGGTCATACTCGTTTAACGCATTCTTACCTACTCTCAGGTGATGATTTACCTGAATGTGGTACTTGTCAGTGCCCACTAACAGTGAAACACATTCTGGTTGAATGTGTTGATCTTAAAGATGT